>OLQE01000476.1_pt1 | contig 32414 bp, 32 predicted proteins | sample 1643161 | NCBI WGS metagenome assembly OLQE01 (sample SAMEA3136650, study PRJEB25190) | human gut metagenome | reverse complement strand
CCGCGGTGTTCATCACCGACCAGCCGCATCTGCCGTTCATCAAGACCCTGCCCGGCGCCACGGTGGAAAGCTGCGGCGCGGGCGAGAAGGTGCATCTGACGGTGTCCTCCGACTCCTGGTTCGTGGCCTTCTGCATCTCCCATGCCCGGCATATCCTGGCCGTCGCGCCGGAGACGCTGCGCACGATGATCATCGCCCGCGCGCAGCGTGAGCTCAGCGTCGGTCATCACGACGAGCCCTCGCAGCAGTAGGGGGATGGTCATGCCGTGGTGGATCTGGCTGCTGTTGGTGCTGTTCATGCTGGTGATGCTTCTCGCCGGTCTGGGGTACGCCGCATGGCACCTGTGGAAGGGGTTCCGCAAGGTCGCCGACACCGGAGCGGTCATCGGCGAGCATATGGCGGCCTTCGATGACGTTGCCGCGTCTTCGGAACCGGATATGGCGCCCGCGTTCACCCAACCGTTGCGTGCCACCATGGACCGATACAGCGACGCGCACGCCGACGTCATCCGCCGACGGGCGGGCAAACGCGAGCGTCATGTCGAGGCGTGGTCGCGCTGGCGTCGATTCAACAACGACTGAGAACGATTGAGACAGAACGGAGCACGGTTTCACCATGCCACGTCGCCATCACCGCCGCATCGCCGGCGATGCCACACCGACGCCCGATTCCGGGCCCTCACCTTCACAGCGTTACGCGGCGTTCCGCAAAACCCAGCAACGCCGCTCCTCGGTGGCGGAACGGTTCGCGCAGACGTTGCCGTTCGAGATGGACGATTTCCAGCGCGAGGCCAATGACGCGCTGGAGGCCGACCACAACGTGCTGGTGGCGGCGCCGACCGGCGCGGGCAAGACCATCGTCGCCGATTTCGCCATCTATCTGGCGCAGCATCGCAACGTCAAGGCGTTCTACACCACGCCGATCAAGGCGTTGAGCAACCAGAAGTACCACGATCTGGTGGCCGTATACGGGACGGAACGCGTCGGTCTGCTCACCGGCGACACCTCAATCAACTCCGAGGCGGACATCGTGGTGATGACCACCGAGGTGCTGCGCAACATGCTGTACGAGCATTCGTCGACGCTGACCGCGCTGCGATACGTCATCCTCGACGAGGTGCACTATCTGGCGGACCGGTTCAGGGGACCGGTGTGGGAGGAGGTCATCATCCACCTGCCCGAGAGCGTGCGTATCGTCGCGCTGTCCGCCACGGTCTCCAACGTCGAGGATTTCTCGGGATGGCTGTCCTCGGTGCGCGGCGAGACCACGCTGATCGTCTCCGAACGCCGTCCCGTGCCGCTGGAACAGCATGTGATGGTTCAGGCCGACGACCGCACCGAACCCGAGCTCATCGACCTGTATCGGCATGATTCCGCGGGCCGGACCACCACCGCGCTGAACGCGCAACTCGTCCACCGTCTCGACCAACTGGACCGTCAGGCGGCCCGCCGAGCGGGGGAGGGACGTGCGGACAAACGCCGGCGCCGCGGCGATCAGGACCGTCCGCGCCGCAGACCGGAACGCCACGTTCCCCGACGCTGGGCGGTGGTGGACGAGCTCAACTTCCTGGGCCTGCTGCCCGGCATCTACTTCATCTTCTCGCGCAACGGCTGCGACCAGGCCGTCGAACAGTGCCTGAACGCCGGACTGGAGCTGACCGACGACGATGAGGTCCGACGCATCCGCCGCATCGTGGACGAGATGGTCGAGGGGCAGCTCAGCGCGGAGGATCTCAAGGCGTTGCAGTTCTCGAAGTTCCGTTTCGCGCTCGAGGAAGGGTTCGCCTCCCATCACGCGGGCATGATCGCCCTGTTCCGGCAGATCGTCGAACGTCTGTTCGAAGAGGGGCTGATCAAGATGGTGTTCGCCACCGAGACCCTGGCGCTCGGCATCAACATGCCGGCACGCTGCGTAGTGGTCGAGAAACTGGAGAAATTCGACGGCACCGGGCATGTGGCGTTGACGCCGGGGGAGTTCACCCAGTTGACCGGCCGTGCCGGACGTCGCGGCATCGACACGATCGGCCACGCGGTGGTGGTGGACCATCACGGTTTCCTGCCGACCACCGCGGCCGCGCTGTCCAGCAAGCGCGTCTATCCAATCCATTCGAGCTTCCGGCCGACCTTCAATATGGCGGTCAACCTGCTGCATTCCAGCGATGTGCGCACGGCACGCGTCACCCTCGACCATTCGTTCGCCCAATGGGAGGCGAACGAGTCCGCAGGACAGCTCGAAACGCAGATGACCACGCTGGAGCACGCCATCGAAGGCTATGAGCTAGCGTTCGCCTGCGAACATGGCGATTTCAGGGAATTCATGACGATCCGCATGCAGCTGACCGAACTGGAACGCAACACACGCCGACGCATCAAGCGTGAACCGTTCCGTTCCGAGCAGGAACGCAGCCGGGCGCTGCGCGAGGTCGACCGACGCATCGCACAGCTGCGCGGCGCGGAACAGGGCCATCCCTGCCGGCAATGCCCCGACCTGCAGCGACACCTGACCTGGGGTCACCGCTGGGCCAGGGAGATGCGCGAACTCGAACGGGTGCGGCATCGGTATGATTCACGCACCGGTTCGGTGGCACGGCAGTTCGACCGGATCTGCACGATCCTCACCGCATTGGGGTATCTGGACGAAACCGTGGATGCCGGGCGTTCCGACTTCCATCTGACCCAGGCCGGGCAGTTGCTCCGTCACCTGTACAGCGAACAGGATCTGACGCTGGCCCAGGCCCTGCGCGAAGGCGTGTTCGACGGATTGACGCCCTCGCAGATGGCGGCGGTGGCCTCGTCTCTGATCTACGAGGCCCGGCGGGGCGGCGGGGGAGAACCGCGCCACTATCCGGGCGGACATCGCGGCGCGGTGGCCATGGCCGCGGAACAGCTGCGCCATATCGCGACCCGCGTCGAGGACCTGTGCGAGGATGCGGGGTTGGAAAGGCCGCGTCAGCTGGATTTCGGCATGGCGGATATCATCCACGAATGGGCGCAGGGGGAGAGCCTTTCCCGTGTGCTGTACGGCACGGAGATGACCGGCGGCGACTTCGTGCGCAATGCGAAACGGCTTGCGGACGTCCTTCAGCAGATTGCGGTGGCCGAACCCTATCTGGGCGACCATGCGGAGGAGTTGGCGGACACCGCGCGACTGGCCGCCGACCAGGTCAACCGCGGCATCGTGGCGTATTCAGGGGTCGACTGATGGCGGAACCGGGAATACCCGGCACGTCCGAACTGTTTTGTAGCGTGGAAGCAACACATAAGGAGGCATAGGCACCATGGCAGAACGCAGCCTGCGAGGCATGAGCATTGGAGCGAAATCGCTGGAATCCGACGAGAACGTGGATTTCGCTGCCAGAAACGACGTGGCATACGTCTGTCCGAAGGGACATCGGACGATTCTGCCGCTCGCGGAAGAGGCTGAGGTGCCCAACGAGTGGGAATGCCGTTGCGGCGCCACGGCGCATCGCGAAGGCGACGAGGATGCGGAGGCCAACGAGATTACCAAGCCGACGCGCACCCACTGGGATATGCTGCTCGAACGCCGCAGCATCGAGGAATTGCAGACCCTGCTGGAAAAGCGGTTGCAGATGCACCGCGACGGCTGGATTCCCGATTACGAGTGACGGGATTTTCCCCGACAGTCGTTTGGAATTCGGTGCCCGGTCATCTTGGCCGGGCACACTGGTGAATCGGCATCTTGGCCCTTGGCCGCTTTGCCCGTATCAATCGCCTGAGAGGAGCATGACCATGGCGAACCATCCGAAGAACGTCGTCCTGCTGGATCTGGACGGCACGCTCACGCAATCCGACCCGGGCATCATCGCCTGCGTCATCAAGGCGTTCGAGGGGCTGGGGCTGCCCGTGCCGGATGACGAGGAGCTGCATCGCTTCATCGGCCCGGCCATCATCGAATCGCTCCGTCGCAACCATGTGCCCGAGGACATGCTGGACCGCGGCGTGGAGATCTATCGTGACTTCTACGCCAACCAGGCCATCTTCGACGATCCGAACAACCCGGGCCAGAAGGTTCCGGGCCGTCTGGTCAACACCGTGTACCAGGGGATTCCCGAGCAGCTCGCGCAGCTGCGCGCCAAGGGATACTATCTGGCCATCGCCACCTGCAAGCCCGAATACCAAGCTTTGCCGATCTGCGAGCATTTCCATGTCGACCAGATGGTGGACGGCATCTACGGAGCCAGCCGCGACAATTCCCGCATCGACAAGGACCAGGTGATCCGCTATTGCTTCGACCTGATCGGTTTTGACGCCGAAGCCGGCGACCGTGCCGTCATGGTGGGCGACCGCTGGACCGACATCGACGGCGCGAGAGCCTGCGGCATCGACACGATTGGCTGCCGTTGGGGCTATGCGGAGCCGGGGGAGATGGAGGAGCACGGCGCGGCCGTCATCATCGACAGCGTGGACCAGCTCACCGACGCTGTGGACCAGTATTTCGCATCCAGCACGGCGCTCAGTTAGGAAATACCTTTTTGGGGATTGTGTACCGTACCACGGTGGTACGGTACACAATCCCGTGCAGTCATTTTTGGCGGTTCCGTACCATGCCATCGTAGTACGCAATCCCCAAAGAGCGCTTTCGATGGTTCCGTACCGTACCACTGTGGTACATAATCCTGAAAAGCCATTTTCCGTGGTTCCGTACCGTACCACTGTGGTACAAAATCCCGAAAAGCCCATTTCGATGATTCCGTACCGTACCACAAGCCTGTGCCGTATTGAAGAATGGCGAAATTCCAACGTTTGTAATTCAAGCGGTAGCTCGTAGTACGGTACGGAACGCGTTGCACAGGGATTATGACGTTCCGTACCACAGCGGAACACTCTAGAACTCCAGAGAACCACAAATCTCCAGAAGAATACAGGACCCAGAGAAACACAGAACTCCAGAGAACTCCAGAGAGACACTGATCTCCAGAAGAATACAGATCCCAAAGAAACCATAGAATTCCAGAGAAACGGAGAACCCCAGAAGAATACAGAATCCCAAAACCCATAGAACTCCAGAAGAATACAGAGCCCGAAGAAACCACAAAACTGCAAAGGAGAATACAGAACTTCAGAAAATCACAGAACCACAGGAGAACTCAGGAGAATACAGAACCACAGCGATGACACGGTCCCACAAGCGACACATTGAGTCGGAGCGCCATACGTTCGTTATTATCCGATAATGTACGTTATGTCAGATATACAAGACCAACAGGTAAACATACCATCACCTACCTCATCCTGTGACGCTACCTCATCCTGTGACTCTGACACTTCCTGTGACTCTGGCGCAATAAGAAAGCCCGGAATATCAACGTTTTAGGGAATAGATCACGGTCACGATGTGTCAGAGTCCGGTTTGGCGCTCGGGTGCACGGCGGAATTCACCGGCCGTTCGGGTGGATGGCGGCGCCCAGCTCGGTATACATGGAGCGTCTGGCTTGCAGGAACATCAGCACCAGCTCCGCGGCGATCAGCAGAATCAGCACCATGCCGGCAGGCCATGCCGCCTTGAGATAGAATCCCCGAGCCGCTGAGCCGAAGGATCCGATACACACCTTGCCGATGACAAATGGCACGGCTGCAAGCACAACCGACGCGAACTGGGCGCCGATCACGCCCCAGCTCACCTGATCGACCGGCGGATGACCGGGTTGCAGCAGTTTGCCGCGAATCACACAGAGCACGCAGATGACAATCATCCAGACCACGGCGATGATCCAGACCAGCGCCGGCAGCACATCAAGCATGCGTCCACTCCCCCTCAATCGATTGGCGTCGCTTAGGCCGCCTGCCTGGCGGCGCGCTGCGCCTCCAGTTTCTTGCGCATGCGCATGACGGTAAGGTCGTCGATCGGCCGGCCGCTGGACAGCGTCGCCGGACGGGCCTGCAGATCAACGTAATCCTCCTGCTGCAGGGCCTCATCGATCTGGTGCCACAGCGATCCCACGGAAACGCCGAACACCGCCTTGCCGCTTTGCAGCAGTTCCAGCATCTGCTCGCTGGTCACGCATTCGTACACATGCTGACCGTCGCACATGATGGTCACGTCCGCAAGCTGACGCGTGGTGCGGCGGGACAGGAAACCGATGGCCGCGGTGACGTTCTGCAGGTTGACGCCCGCATCCAGCAATCGCTTGGACACCGCGAGAATCACGACATCCTTGAACGAATACAGGCGACGTGAACCCGAACCATGCGACGGCGTGATCGAGGGTTCGACGATCTGCTTACGCGCCCAGTAATCCAACTGGCGATAGGTGATGCCGGCGACCTTGGAGGCCACGGTGCCGCGATATCCGCGCTTGACGTCCTCGGCGTCGTCACTGGCGAACAACTCCCCCTGCACCGCGCCTTCGGCGGACAGATCGGTACGCTCCTTCAGCGGCACATGCAGATGCAGGCCAAGGTCGTCACGCTGTGCAGCCATATCCTCTCCTTCAACGCGCCTCGGCGCCATCCTTCGATGGCGCCACGCCACCAGTCTAGCCCGTCCGCCGAACGTAATGTCAGGAGATAACGGCGGATTTGGTGAAGAAGACCAGACGGAATTTGCCGATCATAATCTCGTCGCCGTTGCGCAGCACGGCGCGGTCGACCCGCTGACGGTTGACATACGTGCCGTTCAGGCTGCCGGAATCGATGACGGTGAATTCCCCGTTCGCACGGACGAACACCGCATGGGCGCGGGACACGGTGGAGTCGTCGAGCAGGATATCGGCGTGGGCGTCACGTCCGACCGTCACCTTGTCCTCGTCGAGCAGGTATCGGGAGCCGGACACCGCTCCCCTGGTCGAGATCAGCAGCGCCGTGCCGTCGGAAAGCCTGGCGATGGTGTCGAGATCCTCCTGGGTCAGCGGACGGTCTCCGGTGGATGTCACAGGGATGGTAATGGCGGGCAGGCCAATGATGGTCGTCTCGCCTGCGCTTGGAATCGGTTCAGTCATACAGGCTATTCTACAGTCTTCGCGTACTGATATTGCGGAACCTCGGCAACCTCATCGATTCGCACACGGTCCGAGGCGTTCACGGTCACCTCGGCGCCGAATTTCACCTTGAGGCGTGACCCGACGCCGCCCGCGATGTTGACCGCGTTCTGCAGGTTCTGCGGATCGCCGATCGCCTTGATGACATAGGGGCTGCTCAGTTCGACGTCATCGCAGATCAGACCGTTCTCGCCGTCGGCGATATAGGTCTGCGTGATGACGCGCACGTTGTTGATGGCGATGACCTCGGCGCCGGCGTTGCGCAGCTCCTCAATCAGGCTGAACATCGTGGACGCTTCCACCGCCTCGATCGATCCGTGGGAGATGGAGATGGTCACGCCCTCACCCTCGGCGGGCAGACGGCCGGAGAGGATGCCGCTGGTCTCCTCGTTCTGCTGCGCGATGCGCTGGGCCTCCTGCTGCTTGTCCGCAGCGTCCTGCAGCGAGTTGAGCTGGGCCTGCAGTTCGTTACGACGCTGTTCCTGCAGCTGGACCTGATTGCTGGTCTCGGAGATGAGGCGCGTGAGCTCCTCCTCGCTCATCGTCTCGTAGGTGGAGCGTGTGTTGTTCAGCTGGATCACATAGCCGTATCCGAGCAACGCGCACAGCACGACGATGAAGATGTTGGTGATCACACGGGCCCTGCTACGGTTGGCGTCCAGGGAGACACGCTTCGGCTTGCGCCCCACGACCGGGAACGACCCGGTCTCGACCCGGTCGTTCTCCTTGTCCTTGGCGTGCTGTTTGTGCAGACGACTGAGCGTGTCGTCGACTTCGGGCTTGTGGACGGCCATGGTCAGCTCCTGAAGATGAAGCGGCGGATGGCCGATACGTTCGAGAAGATGCGGATGCCCAACACCACGATGACCGCGGTCTGCAGCTGCGAGCCGACGCCCAGCTGGTTGCCGAGCACCACAAGCAGCGTGGCGGTGATCACATTGGTGAAGAACGAGATCACGAACACCTTATCCGAGAAGCTTCTCTGGAAGTAGGCCCTGGCGGCGCCCAGCAGCGCGTCGAGAGCAGCGACCACCATGATCGGCAGATACGGCTGGAGGAAAACCGGGATGTCCGGTCTGACGAAGATGCCGACCACCACGCCGATGATCAATCCCAACACCGCTGCCATCATTCACTCCTTCTTGCATGGGCCACATCACCGGATACGGCCGCTTCCAGTCTAATCGAATCGGATTTCGCCACCTGCGGATAGATGCCGGATTCCGCATAGGATTCATACAGCATCGGCTGTCGTTCGGCGCTCACCGCATCGGCCAACGTGTTCCTGTTGCCGATCGCCTTGATGACGTAGGGGCTTTCGATGGAGTTGATGCCGATCAGAATCGTCTGCCCGGCGGTGCGGATCGAGGTCTGCATGCCCAGCCGGTAGTCGTTGACGGCAATCGCCTCGGCCCCCGACTGCCACAGCAGGTTCACGAGCTGCTGCAGGTCCGCGTCGGTCACCACACGAATCTGGTTGCCTGACGTCTCCCGCGGCAACGCGCCATCGGCGGCGATCGGATCGGCCAGTGTCAGGGTGATCCCCTCCCCCTCGACAGGTATCATGCCGCTGGTCATCTCGTCCTGGATCTGCGTCTCGCTCTGCTGGAAATCGGCCATCTCACGGGAGACCTCGTCGATCCGGCTGCGCAGGTCGTTGATCTCGTCGGCCAGCGATTCCGCCTGCGCGGTCTGGTTCTCCAGCTCGGCGGCCCAGCTCTGCCGGACGGCGCGACGGGGATCGGTGTGCAGCCGCTGCACGAACAGCGATCCCGCGAATCCCACGGCCACGCAGGTCAGGAACACGACCACACGCGTCACCCAGGTCACCACGGGAGATGATGGCCGTCTGGTCAGACGGGAATCCATGAACAGCGGATCCATCGGACGATTGGTCAGATCGTCGATCAGACGGAGCGCGTCATCGTTGAGATGACGCCGATGACCCCTGGCGGCGACCCCTTCGGCGGCATCGGTGGCATGCTGCGATGTCAGCCCCGCGAACGAGGACGAGAACACCGCACGGCGGCGTACCGGCTGGTTCTCCTGCGACACCGGGAACGACCGGGGCTGATCAAAAACCGGCATCAATCACCGGTCCCGCCTGAGCAGTTCGAATCCCTGGCGGTAGTAGATGATGCCCGCCAGCCAATACAGCGCCACGCCCCAGATGCCGGCGGACAACGCGGCCAGGTGGAGCAGCTCCATGGCCGGGGTCTGCCAGATATCCGCCACAATCAGCGCCACAATCGACATCATCAGCATCGCGGTGCCGGCCTTGCCGACGAAATGGACCGGCAACGGACCGTAATCGTGCTGGGCCAGCACCAGGATCAGCACCGCCATCAGCACATCGCGCAGACCGACGATGATGAGCATCCACCAGGGGATGATGCCGGCCACGCCCAGGGCGAGGATGCTGCAGAAGATCAGCAGCCGGTCGGCTATCGGATCGAGGATCTGGCCGATCTTGCTCACCTGGTTGAACGATCTGGCGATGATGCCGTCAAGGCTGTCCGATACCGATGAGATGGCCAGCACGATCAGTGCGGTGATCATCTCATGCCTCGAGACCAGCATCGCGATGAAGGGGATTGAGATGATCCTCAGCACGCTGATCATGTTGGGGATAGTGAAGATCACATCCCTGGCCTCGGGACTGTACTGCGCGTCGGTGTTGTGATTGCTCATGGACTCCCGTACCGTTTACATCCTCGAAGCCTGCAACGCCGTCACGATGATCGCCCGCGCTCCCACGGCATACAGTTTATCCATCAGGCGGTTGACCTGTGCCTTGGGGACCATGACGCGCACGGCCGCCCACTGCTTGTCGTGCAGCGGGGAGATCGTCGGGCTTTCGAATCCGGGGGTGATGGACACGGCGGCGGACACCTTCTCCACCGGAATGTCGAAATCCATCAGCACGTACCTGCGCGCGGTCAGCACACCTTGCAGGCGCCGGCCCAGCACGGTCAGGCGTTCGTCATCGGCCTCGAGCCTCGGGGAACGAATCAGGATGGCCTCCGAGTGCAGGATCGGATCGCCGAACACCCGCAGCCCCGCGTTGCGCAACGTGGTGCCGGTGGACACCACGTCAGCGATCAGGTCGGCCACGCCCAGCTGCACCGACGATTCGACGGCGCCGTCCAGATGGATGATGTCGGCGTGGACGCCGTGCTCCGTCAGATAGTCGGAGACCAGCTTGTCGTAGGAGCTGGCCACGCGCTTGCCGTCGATATCGGCCAGTGCCTCGATCGGCGACTCGTTGGGGGCCGCGAAACGGAACGTCGATTCGCCGAAGCCCAACGGCATGTGCTCGATGGCCTGCGTGCCCGAGTTGAGCAGCAGGTCACGGCCGGTGATGCCGACATCGATCGTGCCGCTGCCCACGTACACCGCGATATCCAACGGACGCAGGTAGAACAGTTCGATCTCGTTCTCCGGGTCCTCGACCACCAGCTGACGGGGATTGCTCCTGAGCCGGTATCCGGCCTCGGAGAGCATCGTCCACGCCGGTTCGGACAACATGCCCTTGTTGGGCACGGCAATTCTCAGCATGACTTCTCCTTGAAAAAACGTACGGGACTGGGCGGCACTCACAGATGCCGGTAGACGTCCTCGAGCGTGATGCCGCGGTCGATCATCATGACCTGCAGATGATACAGCAGCTGGCTCATCTCCTCGGCGGTGCGATCGGCACCCTCGTATTCCGCGGCGATCCAGGTCTCGCCGGCCTCCTCGACGATCTTCTTGCCGATGAAATGCGTGCCCTTGTCCAGCTCCTCGACGGTCAGGGACCCCTCCGGCCGCGTGGCGGCCTTCTCGCTCAGCTCGGCGAACAGCGATTCAAACGTCTTCATATGGAATACATCACCTTTCAGGCCTTGAACGCGGCGGCGGCCTCGTCACGGATGGCATCGATGGCCGCAGCGGGATCCTCGGCGCCATACACCGCCGAGCCAGCCACCAGCACGTCGGCGCCGGCCTCGGCCACGATATGCGCGGTCTTGGGGCTCACGCCGCCATCGACCTGGATCTTCACGTCCAGACCGCGGCGGGTGATCTCGTCGCGCAGACGACGCACCTTGCTCATCTGGTTGTCCAGGAACTTCTGGCCGCCGAATCCGGGCTCGACGGTCATGATCAGGATCATGTCGAACTCGTCGAGGATATCGAAGATCGGCTCCACCGGTTCGGCCGGGCGCACGGCGAAGCAGGCTTTGCAGCCCATCTCGCGCAGCTGGCGGGCCAGGCGCACCGGGGCATGGGTGGCCCCCATATGGAAGCTGACCGAAGCGGCGCCGAGCTTGGCGTATTCAGGCGCCCAGCGGTCCGGGTCCTCGATCATCAGATGCACGTCGACCGGCAGGTCGGTGACCTCGCAGATGCGCTTGACGATCGGTTCGCCGAGCGTCAGGTTGGGCACGAAATGATGATCCATCACATCGACGTGAACGAGATCGGCGTTCGCGATCGCCTTGAGGTCACGCTCGAGATTGCAGAAATCGGCGGACAGGATGCTGGGTGCGATTTGAATGCTCATGGTACCTACTCTATCTTTCTTTTGCGACGTTATGACCGAGTTTAGCCGAGTGTCACGCAACATTGTCCGGGTGTTCCGTTTCCGCCGTCGGTTCGGCGGATTCGGGCGACCCGGCCGTTTCGACCGGTTCGGCGGACTCGGCCGAATCGATCGGCTCGACAGGTTCCGGATACGGGGCCCGGCCGTCCTGCCCGGCCTGCTCGGATGCGGTGACCGCGGCCAGGCGTTCCCGCAGCGGTTCCGGGGCGGAACCGACGCGCTGCACGGCGACGAATGCGATGACACCGCAGATGAATACCGCGATGGACACCCACACGTTGATCCGCACGCCCAGGAACGTATGGGCGTAATCGATGCGCAGGGCCTCGATCCATGTGCGGCCGGCCGTGTACCACATCACGTAGATCGTCAGCAATGAGCCGGCCTTGAGCACGACGGCCGCCTTGCGTCCAATCCAGATGATGAGGGCCGCGCCGATCAGGTTCCAGATCAGCTCATAGAGGAACGTGGGATGGTACAACACGTCGGATCCGTCGATTTGGAGCCCCCACGGCAGCGTGGTCTCGCCGCCGTACAGCTCCTGGTTGAACCAGTTGCCCAAGCGTCCGATGGCCTGCGCCACCAGCAGCGCCGGGGCCACGGCATCGGCCAGCAACGCCATCGGGTAATGCTTGTGCCGGCACCAGCCCCAAGCGGCCAGCGCGCCGAACAGGATGCCTCCCCAGATGCCCAGGCCGCCGTTCCAGATGCGTATCATCTCCATCGGGTCGCCATCCGGGCCGAAGAACCGTTCCGGCGTGGTGATGATGTGGTACAGGCGTGCGCCGACGATGCCCGCCAGTACCGAAACGATGGCGATGTCAAGAACCTGGTCGAAATCGCCGCCGACCCGTTTCCAGCGCACCGTGGTCATGGCCACGGCGGCGATGATGCCCGCCAGGATGCACAACGCATAGATGTGGATGGTCAGCGGGCCGATCTCGAAGGTGGAGATCGACGGCGAAGGAATCGAAGCTAGTGTCATAGTCCCTGATGGTAGTACGGAATCGCTCACTTTCGGGCGTTATGCACGCCTTCGGCCAACGATTCGGTTTTGGCGGCCAGCGCGTCCAGCCCTTCCCGTACATCGCGTGCGGCGCGACGGGTGTCGTCCAACAGGGTGTGCACCAACGCCGAGCCGATGATCACGCCATCGGCGTAGCGTCCCACGGTGCGCGCCTGTTCGGACGTGGAAACCCCGATGCCGACGCACACGTTCCTGGCTCCGGCGCGGCGCGTACGCTCCACCAGCACCTCGGGGGACGAGGAGAGCGTATCCCGCTCCCCCGTGACACCCATACGCGAGGCCGCATAGATGAAGCCGCGCGCGTTGAGTGCGGCGTTCGCCAGACGCTCGTCGCTGGAATCCGGGGATACCAGGAAGATGCGGTCCAGTCCATGCCGTTCCGAGGCCTCGATCCATTCGCCGGCCTCGTCGGGAATCAGATCCGGCGTGATGATGCCGGCGCCGCCGGCGTTCTCCAGATCGCGGGCGAAGCGCTCCACGCCGTAATGGAAGACCACGTTCCAGTAGCTCATGATCAGCGGCACGCCGCCGGCGTTCGCCACGGTCTCAACCGCACGGAACACGCCGGCCATGCGCTCGCCGTTGTCCAACGCCACCTGCGAGGCGGCCTGGATGACCGGGCCGTCCATCACCGGATCGGTGTAGGGCAGGCCGATCTCCACCGCGTCGACGCCGTGCGTGACCATCGTGCGCAGCGCGTCATGGGTGGTTTCGGGATCCGGGAACCCGTACGGCATGTAGCCGATGAAGGCGGGGCGGTTCTGCGCACGGAACGCGTCGAACATGGCCTCGCTGGGGCTGGGACGGCGGCTGAGGCCCAACGGCTGCGGAGCGGTGGCCTGCGCTGTTGTCTGAGTCATCTTGTTCACCTCTGTCTCATTCGCTGACGGCATTGCCGTGCGCGCCGTTGGCGTCCAACGCCTTGCTCTGTTCATCGGTCAGATAGCCGAACCAGCGTCCGGCCGTGGCCACGTCCTTGTCTCCGCGTCCGGAGAGGTTCACGATCATCACCGGCTCGTCGATTCCCCGGGCCTTGAGGTCGGCAGCGGCCTTGTAGGCGCCGGCCACGGCGTGGGAGCTTTCGATGGCGGGGATGATGCCTTCGGTTTCGCACAGGTCCTTGAAGGCGTTCATGGCCTCGTCGTCGGTGGCGTAGTCGTAGTTCACGCGGCCGATTTCCTTGAGCCACGCGTGTTCGGGGCCCACCGAGGCGTAATCCAGACCGGCGGAGATGGAGTAGGTGTCCAGGGTCTGGCCTTCCTCGTTCTCCAACAGATAGGATTTGGCCCCCTGGAACAGGCCGATCTGGCCCGTGCCCGGAGCGAACCGGATGGCATGTTCGCCGGATTCGAGGCCATGGCCACCGGCCTCGTACCCGTACAGGCGTACACGTTCGTCATCGAGGAACGCGTTCATGATGCCGATGGCGTTGGAGCCGCCGCCCACGCAGGCGCAGATGGCGTCGGGGTGGTCGATGCCGTACTCGCCGCGCAGCTGCTCCTTGGCCTCCTCGCCGATGATCTTCTGGAAATCACGGACGATGGTCGGGAACGGGTGCGGTCCGGCCACGGTGCCAAGCAGGTAGTGGGTGGTCTCCACGTTGGTGACCCAGTCGCGCAGCGCCTCGTTGATGGCGTCCTTGAGGATGCGGGAGCCGAGCTTGACCTCCACCACCTCGGCGCCGAGCAGCCTCATGCGGGCCACGTTCAACGCCTGGCGGCGGGCGTCCACCTCGCCCATGTAGACGCGGCACTTGAGTCCCAGCAGCGCGCAGACCGTGGCGGTGGCCACGCCGTGCTGGCCAGCGCCGGTCTCCGCGATCACACGGGTCTTGCCCATGCGCTTGACCAGCAGGGCCTGTCCGAGCGCGTTGTTGATCTTGTGGGCGCCGGTGTGGTTGAGGTCCTCGCGCTTGAGGAACACGCGCGCGTTGATGCCGACGCGCTCGTTGAGCCGCTGCGCGAACCGGGGCACCTCGGTCAGCGGCGAGGGCCGTCCGACATACAGCCGGTTCAGCCGGTCGAATTCCTCACGGAACGCGGGATCGGCCTTGGCCTCGTCGTATACTTGCTCGAGCTCGGTCAGTGCGTGGATCAGGGCCTCGGGCACGAAACGGCCGCCGAACCGGCCGAAATACGGCCCATCGTGATCCGCCAACGGACGGCGTTCCGACTCCTTCACGCGCCTGCCGGCCTCCACCAGCCGCTTGACGGCCAGATCATGACGCTCCGCGGTGGCCACGCCCTCGCCCACCAGCACGGCGTCGGCCCCGGCACGGGCGTAATCTTCCAGTTCCACCGGGCCGAACACGCCGGATTCCGCCACCTTGATGACGTCCTGCGGCAACGCCACGGCCAGTTCCCGATAATTGCCCACGTTGACGGACAGGTCCTTGAGATTGCGGGCGTTGATGCCGATGACTCCTGCACCGGCGGTGACCGCGCGCTCGATTTCCTCGGCGGTATGGGTTTCCACCAGCGCCGTCATGCCGAGCTCGTGGGTCAGTTCCAGCAGCGCGCGCAGCGTGGCGTCGTCCAGGGCCGCCACGATCAGCAGCACCATATCCGCGCCGTGGGCGCGCGCCTCCCAGATCTGATACGGGGTGGTGATGAAATCCTTGCGCAGCACGGGGATATGCACGGCGGCGCGCACGCGGTCGAGGTCGTCCAACGAGCCGAGGAACCGTCGTCCTTCGGTCAGCACCGAGATGGCCGCGGCGCCACCGCGCTCGTATTCGACGGCCAACGCCGCCGGATCGGGGATGTCGGCCAGATGGCCCTTGGACGGCGAGGCGCGTTTGATCTCGGCGATGACGGGAACCTCATCGGCATGACGAAGCCATCGGCGGGCGTCCAGCGGAGCCGGGGCCGCGGCCGCGGCCTGCTTCACGGCGTCCAATGGCATGGCCTGTTCGCGGGTACGCTGATCCTCCAGTGCGCCCGCCACCAATTCGTCAAGTACCGACATGGGTTCTCCTTGGTTGTGTGGTTGGGTACCGCACACTGTAGCGAACTCATGCGGGAAAACTCCTCGACCGTCTTGCTATGCGGCTAAAGGAGCCCTGGAACAGATTGACTATCTCATAAGGTGAGACTGATCGGACCGGTAAGACCAGCGAAAACAGCAAAACCGGCAGGACTTGCGAAAACGAAGCGAACAGCGGGATGAGCTGTCAGCGCTCGTCGTCCGCCGGCTCGTCCGCGCAATCCAGTTCCTCCGGGCGCACGCCCACCACCACAGGGAGCCTGCCGCCTTCGTCGAAGCAGGAACGCTTGCCGGTATGGCAGGCCGCGCCCACCTGGTCCACCTGCACCAGCAGCGCGTCGCCGTCGCAGTCCAACGCCACCGACTTCACATACTGGACGTGCCCGGAGGTATCGCCCTTGCGCCAGTATTCCCGACGCGAACGCGACCAGAAGGTCACACGCCCCGACGTCAGCGTGCGGCGCAGCGCCTCGTCGTCCATATAGCCGACCATCAGCACCTCATGGGTGTCGTACTGCTGGATGACGACCGCGACCAGTCCCTTATCGTCATGTTTGAGCCGCTGCGCGATGCGCGGATCCAATGTGACGTCGTTATCGTACCGTTCGGTGGGATGCATCTGAAATCTCCTCGGTTCCCTGTCGTACGTATCGTTCAGCGGACGGTGTACCCGGCGGCCCGCAGCGCCTCCTTCACGTCGCCGATCGTCATCTTCCCGTAATGGAACACGGATGCGGCGAGCACGGCGTCGGCACCGGCCTCGATGGCCGGCGGAAAATCCTCCACCTTGCCCGCACCGCCGGAGGCGATGATCGGGATCGAGACCTCATGCCGGACGGCACGAATCATCTCCAGGTCGAATCCGTTCTCGGTGCCGTCGGCATCCATCGAATTGAGCAGGATCTCCCCGGCGCCCAACTCCTCGGCGCGTTTGACCCACCAAATCGCATCGATGCCGGTGGACTTGCGGCCTCCCATCGTGGTGACCTCGAACCCGGATTGCGTATGCCGCTCCCCCTGTTCGCGGCGCGCGTCCACGGACAGCACCAGCACCTGGCTGCCGAAACGGTCGGCGATGCGGCTGATCAGACTCGGATCGTTGATGGCGGCGGTGTTGATGCCCACCTTGTCGGCGCCGCAGCGCAACAGCCGGTCCACGTCCTCGACGGACCGCACGCCGCCGCCCACCGTCAGCGGGATGAACAGCTGCTCGGCCGTACGGGTGACGATGTCATAGGTGGTCTGGCGGTTGGAGCTGGATGCGGTGACGTCCAGGAACGTCAGCTCGTCAGCGCCCTGGCGATAGTATTCGGCGGCCAGTTCGACCGGATCGCCCGCATCGCGCAGGTTCTCGAAATGCACGCCTTTGACCACGCGCCCGGCATCGACGTCCAGGCAGGGAATGACTCGTACGGCCAATGACATCTGCTCTCCTCGCTCTCTGTGTGGGCCACGCCTGCAACCATGCGGCGGCTGTCCCGCCGGCACACCCAAGGGTAGCCGTTCGCCGGCGCGGCGCCGTCGTATGTTCCGTCAGGCGGAATGCGTTCCGGGCGTCTCGCGGGCCTCGCCGCCGATCGTTTCAGCCCTGGGATCCGCCCTCGCCGCCCGGCTGTCCTTTGGCAGCCAGCTGTCCACATGCGCCGTCGATGTCCTGACCGCGCGTGTCACGCAAGGTGGCGGTGATGCCGGCGGCGTGCAGGATGTCCAGGAACCGCTGCTCGTCCTCGGGCTTGGACGCGGTCCAGCGCGACCCTTCGATCGGGTTGAGCGGAATCGGATTGACATGGGCCCAGTCGTCGCCGTAATGGTTCAGGCGCTTGGCCAGCAGACGGGCGTGCTCCGCCTGGTCGTTGATGCCGCGCATCAGCGCGTATTCGATGCTGACGCGACGCTTGGACGCCAGGAAGTAATCGTGTGCGGCGTCGAGCACCTGCGTGGTGTTGAACCGCTTGTTCATCGGCACCAGTTCGTCGCGCAGCTCGTCGCTCGGGGCGTGCAGGGAGACGGCCAGACGCACGGGGATGCCCTCCTCGGCGAGTTTGCGGATACCCGGCACCACGCCCACCGTGGATACCGTGATGTTGCGCGCGGAGATGCCGAATCCCTCGGGCGGCATGGCGCTGATCTGCCGGACCGCACTCAGTACGGAACGGTAGTTGCCCATGGGCTCGCCCATGCCCATGAACACGATGTTGCTGAGCCTGCCGGGGCCTCCGGCCACCTCGCCGTCGCGCATGGCCTTGGCCGCCACACGTACCTGTTCGACGATCTCACCGGCCGACATGTTGCGGGTCAGGCCGAGTTTGCCGGTGGCGCAGAACGGGCAGCCCATGCCGCAGCCCACCTGGCTGGAGATGCACAACGTGGTGCGGGAGGGGTACCGCATGAGCACGGATTCGATCAGCGAGCCGTCGAACAGCCGCCACAGGGTTTTGACGGTCATGCCTTCGTCCGCCACCTGACGTGTGACCTCGGTGATCAGCTGCGGGAAGAACGCCTCGGCGGCCTCGGCCCGCTTGGCTGCCGGGAAATCGGTGAATTCGGCGGCATTGACATCGAAATGACCATAGTAGTGGTTGGCCAGCTGCTTGACGCGGAACTTCGGCAGCCCCAGCTCCCCCGCCTTGGCGATCCGTTCCTTGGGCGTCATGTCGGCGAAATGGACCGGTGGCTTGCCGCGGCGCGCGTGGTCCTTGGCCAGCACGTCGCGGAACGGACCGGTGGTGCCGCCGGGGGTGATGCCGGTTTCGGGCATGTCATTCGAGTTCGTCATTTCCGTCACATCTCCGCACTCTCGCTCGAGCATTCCTACCCTATCAATAGCAAAAGCCCCGGAATGATCCGGGGCGGTCGCCATGGAAACGGCATATGCCGTCCGTGTGGGCCTGTTGCGGATTACAGTCCGGCGACCCACAGCATGATGGCGATGAATGGCGCGCTGATCAGGATCGAGTCGACGCGGTCCATCACGCCGCCATGGCCTTTGAGCAGATGGCCCATGTCCTTGATGCCGATATCGCGCTTGAGCATGGAGGCGCAGAGGTCGCCGAAGGTGCCGACCACGCCGACCATGACGCCCATGACGATCGGCACCCACCAGCGCGAGGCCCATACGGCGCCGTCATAGGTGCAGGCGAAGATCGCGAAGGCGCCGATCATGGCGAACAGCATCGAGCCAATCAACCCCTCGACCGATTTCTTCGGGGAGATGCGCGGCGAAAGCTTGTGCTTGCCCAGCCAGGCGCCGGCGAACAGTCCGCCGGTATCGCTCAGAGCCGGCAGGAACACCAGCATGATGGCGTGGGCCACGGGGTGGCCGCCGAAGGTCAGCGGGATGATCAGGCACCCGGCCAGCAGCGGGATGTACAGCACAGTGAACAGCGACACTGCCACATGGCTGAGCCTACTGTGGTTGCGCTCCCCCCGCTCATGGTTGAAGGAGGATTCCAGACGGGCGCCGGCGTCGGTGTGCGAGAGCTTGTCCGCCACGGCCAGCGACAGGCGGTTGCCGAGGCTGAGCTTCATCGTGGCGGACAACGCCACCAGCAGCAGCGTGCCCATGATGCACAACGCAAGCGTCATGATGTGATGCGTCGCATAGTAGGTGGCGAACAGCGTGGCCGCGGAACACACCCACAACGTCACCACCGGGATATGCAGGCCGGCCGTCGCGAAATCGACGCGCAGCTCCCACAACGCCAGCATCATGAACACCACGATCAGCACGACGAACAGGTCGATCCGGATCAGCAGACACGCCAGTATGACCGCCACCAGCGCCGCTGCGGTGGCGATGGCCTGGGGCATATTGCGTCCGGTCCGTTTGTTGATCGAAGCGATGGCCTCCTCGGCCTCCTTCTCGCGCTGATCGAGTTGTTCCATACCGTTCCTTCTCACGAGGCCTTCGGGAGGATCAGACCTCCATGATCTCCTTCTGCTTGCCTTCCAGCAGCGCGTCGATCTCGTCGGAGACCTGCTTGGTGACCTTGTCGAGCTCCTTGAGCAGGCGATCGCCCTCATCCTCGCCCATCTCGCCGTCCTTGACGGCCTTGTCGATGCCTTCCTTGGTCTTGCGGCGGATGTTGCGCACGGCCACCTTGCCGTCCTCGGCCTTGGTCTTGGCGAGCTTGACGTATTCCTTACGGCGGTCCTCGGTCAGCTCCGGCAGCGTGACGCGGATCACGTTGCCGTCACGGTTCGGGCTGACGCCCAGATCCGAATCGCGGATGGCCTTCTCCACGGCGGCGGCCTGCGACTTGTCGAACGGGGTGACAGCCAGCGTGCGCGGCTCCGGCACGCCGATCGAGGCGACGGCCTTCAGCGGGGTCGGGCTGCCGTAGTAGTCGACGGTGATGCCATTGAGCAGCGCCGGGTTCGCGCGACCGGTGCGGATGCCGGCGAAGTTCTCCTTGGTGGCCTCGACGGACTTGGCCATCTGGTCCTTGGCCTGATCGATAACGGTTGCCATAGTGTTCTCCTTGTATCGGTATTGGGTTCTTGGTACGGCTGTGCGGATGGCGTCGTCAGTCGACGACCGTGGATTCCGCGGTGGACACCAGGGTGCCGATCTCCTCGCCCAGCAGGGCGCTGGTGACGTTGCCCTCGCCTTCGAGACCGAAGACACGGATGCGCTTCTTGTTGTCACGCGCCATCGACAGCGCGGAGGCGTCCATGACGGCGAGGTTGTCGACCAGGGCACGGTTGTAGCTCAACGTGGCGAAACGCTTGGCGTTCGGGTCCTTGCGTGGGTCGGCGGTGTAGACGCCGTCGACGCCGTTCTTGCCCATCAGCACCTCGTCGCAGTGGATCTCCAGCGAACGCTGGATCGACACGGTGTCGGTGGAGAAGTACGGCATGCCGGCACCGGCGCCGAAGATCACCACACGACCCTTCTCCAGATGGCGGATGGCCTTGAGCGGGATGTACGGCTCGGCGACCTGGCCCATCGTGATGGCGGTTTGCACGCGGGTGGCCTGCCCCTCCTGCTCGAGGAAATCCTGCAGGGCCAGGCAGTTCATCACCGTGCCGAGCATGCCCATGTAGTCGCCGCGGGAACGGTCGATGCCGGCCTGCTGGAGTTCGGCGCCGCGGAAGAAGTTGCCGCCGCCGACCACGATCGCCACCTGCACGCCCTGCTGCACGGCGGGAACGATCTCCTCGGCGATGCGGCGCACCACAGATGTGTCAATGCCGACCGCTCCACCGCCGAAAGCCTCGCCTGAAAGTTTGAGAAGCACCCTACGCGGGTTATCGCTGACGTCTCCTGTCATCGGGTATCCTTTCTTGGATTCCGTCGGAAGTTACCGTCTTCCCAGACTATCCGCAAAACGCGACACGTGGCGTACCGACACCCGTCAGGCCACATCGCCTTCGAAATCGCCGTCCGCGCCGCCAAAATCGCCGTCCATGCCGCCGAAACCGCCGTCGAAGCCGGGTCCGGGCATACCGCCGGGGGCGTCGCCGCCGATGAACTCGCGTGTGGTCATGCCGTTCATCCGGCGCGAATCATCCACGGCGCCCTGCATGAGCTCACGCACGCCGAACCCGTCAATGATGTTGATCAGCTTGACCACGCCGTCTCCGGAGGAGCTGTCGTGCGTGTTCAACACCAGCGTGGACATGCCGAAGATGCGCTGCAGGAAGGTGCGTTCCACGGAGATGTCGACGATGCGGAACAGTTTGATGAGATTGAATTTCTCGTTCAGGATGCCCGTCTTGATCGACAGCTCCTGATCGGTCAGCGTATAGACCGTGAACGTGAACGGGGTGCGGCACCAGTTGCGCTTGCGCTGGGTCCACAGTACGTTGCCGCTCGCCACCTTGACCATAATCGATTCCTTTCGTCAAGTCATACAGCGATGACTCCAGCTTAGGGCATACGCGGGCGTTCCCCCGTCATCGCACCGCCGCAGGTCCCGACGCCGCGAACGGGATGCGCCCGAAAACGCGAAGGGTCCATACCCCGAAGGGTATGGACCCCGAACGGATCAGGTCATCCGGCTATAGGCTCACGCCTCTTCGCCCTTGCCGACCTCGACGCGGGCGAACGCCAGCACCTGGCCGCCGACTTCCTTGAACAGGTCGCCGACGGACTTGGACGGATCCTTGACGAACGCCTGCTCGAGCAGGACGTTCTCCTTGTAGAAGGCGTTGAGACGGCCCTCGACGATCTTCGGCACGATCTTCTCCGGCTTGCCCTCGGCCAGGGACTTCTCGGTGGCCACGCGACGCTCGGACTCCACGACCTCGGCCGGGACATCCTCACGGGTCAGCCACTGGGCGCCCATGGCGGAAATCTGCAGGGCGGCCTCGTGGGCCACGGCGGCACCGGCCTCGTCGGTGGCGATCATGGCCACGATGCTCGGCGGCATCTCGACGGACTTCTTGTGGGCGTAGATCTCCACATGCGGGCCGGCGATCTTGGCGAACTGGCCGACCTTGACATGCTCGCCGAACAGGGCGGCGGCCTCCTCGACGGCCTCCTTGACGGTGCCGTTCTCGGCGGCACCGGCCAGCAGGGCCTCGGCGGAATCGGCCTCGGCCTTGACGGCGTAGCCGAGCACGGTGTCGGCGAACTCCACGAACTTCGGGGTCTTGGCCACGAAGTCGGTCTCGGAGTTCAGCTCGACCGCGTAACCGGTCTGGCCCTCAGCGGACTCGACGACGGTGGAGGCGATGGTGCCTTCCTGGGCCTTGCGGCCCTCGCGCTTGCCGGCGGCCTGGATGCCCTTGGCGCGGATGATCTCCTTGGCGCGAGCGACGTCGCCCTCGGCCTCGGTCAGGGCCTTCTTGACGTCCATCATGCCGGCGCCGGTCTCTTCACGCACCTGCTTGATCAGAGCTGCAGTGATTGCTGCCATTGGTTTTGTCTCCTCTGAAAACTGTTTGATTCGCCCCACGATGGGAGGCGTGCACCTCCCATCGTAAAGGAAACTCACTCGGCCTTGGTCTCTTCGCCCTGAGCGTCAGCGGCGGGGGCCTCGGCGGTGTTCTCCTGGGTCAGGAGCTCCTTCTCCCACTCGGCCATCGGCTGCTCGGACTCGCCCTCGGCCTTGGTGGCCTTGCCAGAACGCTCGAGCAGGCCATCGGCCACGGCGTCGGCCATCAGGCTGGTCAGCAGCTCGATGCCGCGGATCGCGTCATCGTTGGCCGGGATCGGGTACTCGACCTTCTCCGGATCGGTGTTGGTGTCGACGATCGCGATGACCGGGATGCCCAGCTTGTGGGCCTCCTCGACGGCCAGCGCTTCCTTGTTGATGTCGACGACGAACATCGCGGAAGGAGTGCGGTTCATGTTGCGGATACCGCCCAGCTGCTTGGCGAGCTTGTCCTTCTCGCGCTCGAGCAGGAGCAGCTCCTTCTTGGTCAGGCCGGAGCCGCGCACATCGCTGAAGTCCATCTCCTCAAGCTCCTTGAGGCGGGCGACGCGCTTGGACACGGTCTGGAAGTTGGTCAGCATACCGCCGAGCCAGCGCTCGGAGACATACGGCATGTTCACGCGGGTCGCCTGCTTGGCCACGGCCTCCTGAGCCTGCTTCTTGGTGCCGACGAACAGCACGGTGCCGTTGTGAGCGACGGTCTGCTTGATGAAATCGTACGCAGTGTCGATCATGTCGAGCGACTTGAACAGGTTGATGATGTGGATGCCGTTGCGCTGGGTGAGGATGTACTGCTTCATCTTCGGGTTCCAGCGGCGGGTCTGATGGCCGAAGTGCAGGCCGGCCTTGAGCATTTCGCTCATCGTGATCTGAGCCATGATATGACTACCTTTCATTGTCGGTTCTTGCCTGGCCATGCGCACCTGCGTGCAATCCCGAAGGACCGACCGACACAGGCCGTCGCGGACATGGCGCGAATTGGTGTGTGCCGGTAGACGATATTGGGTGGTTCGCCCCGCCTGCGACCGCGGGACTCACCGGGTGGCACACGAGGTCAGATGATAGCACAACGCCCCGCCATCCGATGGATGACGGGGCGACGCCCGAAGGCAGCTCACGAAGAGCACGCCGGCTCTTCGTTTAACGGCTGCCGCGCATCATGCGCATGGCCTTGCGGCGTTCGTCCTTTTCCAGACGATCGATGTAGACATGGCCGTCCAGATGATCGCATTCATGCTGCAGCATGCGCCCCATGATGCCGGTGCCCTCCAGCACGATGGTCTTGCCGTCCAGGTCGATGCCCCGCACCCGGGCGTAGTCGGCGCGCTTGGTGCCGTACCACAGCCCCGGCAGCGACAGGCAGCCCTCGTCGCCGTATTGCTCCCCGCGGGTCTCCTCGAGAACGGGGTTGAGCACATAGCCGATCTTGCCGTCAATGTTGTAGGAGAAGGCGCGCAGGCTCACACCGATCTGGTTGGCCGACAGGCCCGCCCTGCCCGGATCGTCGACCGTGTCCAGCAGATCCTGCACCAGTCGGCGCACGGCCGGCGTGATGTCCGTAATCGGATCGCACGGCGTACGCAGCACGGGATCGGGCACTACACGAATCTCACGAATCGCCACAACGTTCTCCTTCGTTCTCGTCGAACTTCACTCGTCTCGGTCGGTTTCCACGTCGGCGGGCTCGCCGCCGTCGGGTTCATCCTCGACGGATGCGACGTCGGACTCCGACTGCTGCCGACGAATCTTCTCGGACACGCTAGCAAGCGAATCCGACATGTTGGTCCTGGCCTGATCGATGGCCTGGCGCATCTTCGGCGTCATCGTCTCCGAGGCCTGCTTGACGCTCTCCGAAGCCTGCTTGACCGTTTCGGACGCCTGACGTACCGTCTCCGTGGTCCGGTCCAGGATGCGCACGGTGGCGGGAATCGGACGGGCCGGGTTCTTCGGCGCATACAGCACGTCCTCGATCAGATCGGAGTACCGCTGCAGCACCTTGGGACGCACCACCTTCATGCTCGGCGTCAGCGTGCCCTCCTCCTGGTTGAAGTCATGATCCAGGATCTCGAACTTGCGCACCGATTCGGCACGGGAGACATTGGCGTTGGCCTGGTCCACGTACTGCTGGACGCAGGCGCGCACCGCGTCGTTCCGCGCGGCCTGCGCGCCATCCATCGTGGCGTCGAGTCCCTGTCCCTCCAGCCACGAGCGCAGCATCTCGTCGTCCAGCGCGATCAGGGCGGAGACGAACGGCTTGTTGTCGCCGACGATGACGCTGTGGGAGACGATCGGGCAGGTGTTGATGATGTCCTCCATCGGCGCGGGGCTGATGTTCTTGCCGCCCGCGGTGATGATGATGTCCTTCTTGCGCCCGGTGATGTACAGGAACCCGTCGTCGTCGATGCTGCCCAGATCGCCGCTGTGCAGCCAGCCGTCCTCCTCCAGCACCTCCGCGGTGAGGTCGGGCTGTCCATAGTAGCCGAGGAACACGTTCGGCCCCTTGATCATCACCTCATCGTCGTCGGCGAGCTTCAGCGCGATGCCCGGGCCGGGACGTCCGGCGGAGCCGACACGATTCGCATCCTCGAAGTTGACCACGCAAGGCGCCGCGGTTTCGGTCATGCCGTATCCCTGGATGAAGGTGATGCCGTCCATGCCGTTGAAGAAATGCGCTAGATCGGCGTTCATCGGCGCACCGCCGCAGGCCAGGTACTTCAGATAGGGGCCCAGCGCGGAACGGACCGACGAGCCGACGGCCTTCATGAAGAAGGCATGGCGGAGCCGTTCGGTCACCGGGTGCGGGACGTGCGCCATCTCGTCCTTGGACCACTGGGTGAAATGCGCGACCGCCTTGGCGAAGATACGGCCTCGGATGCCCGCGCCCGCCTTCTGCGAAGCGGCGTTGTAGACCTTCTCGAACACGCGGGGGACGCCCAGCAGGTACGTGGGCTTGAACCCCCGCAGGTCGGCCAGCAGATGATCGGCGTTCGGGATGTAGCCGACGACGCCGTTGGCCCCGATCGCCACATACTGGATGTAGCGGGCGAAGCAGTGCGCCAGCGGCAGGAACAGCAGCAGGCGGCTGGGCTGGTAGAGCATCTCGTCCAGCACGTCGTATCCGGCGTACACGATATGGACGAAGTTGCGGTGCGACAGCATCGCCCCCTTGGGACGCCCGGTGGAACCGGAGGTGTAGACGATCGTGGTCAGGTCGTCGGCCTTGACGCGGGCGATGGCGCGATCGAGCTCCCCGTCGTCGACCGACGTGCCGAAGTCGACGACCGAATCCAATCCGTTCGCCTCGAAATTGAACACGTATTTGAACCCGTCATGCTCGTCGCGCAGCCGTTCGAGCGTCTGGGTGCGACGGTCGCCGCCGGCGAACGCGATGACCGGTTCGACATCGTTGACGATGTTCTCCGCCTGCGCGGCGGAATCGGTCTCATAGATCGGCACGCTGACGGCGCCGATGGCCGCGCAGGCGAAATCGACCACCCCCCAGTCGTAGCAGGTGGGCGCGTATACGACGATCATGCAGCCGGGACGCACTCCCAACGCCATCATGCCCTTGGCCACGGCACGCACCCGTTCCAGCATCTGCGCCGCGGTGACGTCATGCCACTGGCGCGACTCGTCCTGCCACTGGGCCACGACGCCCTCGGCATCCCGTTCCGCGCGCCTGGCCAGCAGCGCGTAGATGGTGTCCTCTTCGGTGGTTTCGTGGATGGGATCCACTGCAAATTCACGCAACATGCCATATATCTTAGTGCCGCTCGCCACCTTCGCGGGTATCGGAGCGTCCCGGCGCGGGAGCAGTCACCCGATGTCGGCGACGGTGCACATCCAGCGGCCGCCGATGCGCCTGAGCACCAGATTCGCCCATCGCTGCGTGCGGCCGATCGTCAGGTACGCGCTCAGTTCCAACGTGGTGGCGCTGACGAACATGCCGATGAGCTTGTGCGGCACGACGGGCAGGAAACGCAGCCGGTCCTCCGGACCACGATGGCTGCGGACATGGTCCTGCATCAGTTGCGCCAATGTCTCCAGCCGCTGCAGGCACTCGCCCGTGACCCGCCGCTGCAGCCTGGCCGTCGTCTGGCGCCCGCGGATGACATCCGTGCACATGCACACCAGCCAGCACGACGATATCGCCAGGGAGCGGCTCTGCTCCGAGGTGATGCCGTCCGCAAGGCATCGGACGATATGGTACGACACCGGATCCTTCGACAACTCGATGTGGATGATGCCGTCGTCGCTGACCACCCCTCGTGCGATCTCATGCCCGCCGTCACTGTTCATGATGCCCCCTTGCCGTCCGCGGATACGGCCGCATCGCCGCCCCGCCCCAATGCTTACAGCTTCACCACAGCACAAAAACAATCACCCCGCAAGGATGCGGGGTGAAAATGTGGATAAGTGGAGAACCGGGGTGCCCGATCAGTCCTTCCGATGGGCGTTCACGGCCACGCCGCAGCGTTGGAAGCTCTTGAGGTCGACGTATCCGGTGGAGGCCATGGCACGGCGCAACGCGCCGATGAAGTTCGTGGTGCCGTCGGCCTGATGGCTGGGTCCGAACAGGATCTCCTCCAACGTGCCCACGGTGCCGACATCGGTGCGGAACCCACGGGGCAGGGTCTGGTGCCGGGCCTCGGCGCCCCAGTGCATGCCCCGGCCCGGAGCCTCCGTGGCGCGGGCCAGCGGCGCGCCGAGCATCACGGCATCCGCGCCGAGCGCGAACGCCTTGATGAAGTTGCCGGAGGTGCCCATGCCGCCGTCCGCAATCACCTGCACGTACCGGCCGCCCGACTCGTCCATGTAGTCGCGACGGGCCTCGGCCACATCGGCGATGGCCGTGGCCATCGGGGCCTCGACGCCGATCGTGGTGCGCGTCGCGGAGACGGCGCCGCCGCCGAAGCCCACCAGCACGCCGGCCGCGCCGGTGCGCATCAGATGCAGGGCAGCGGTGTAGTTCGCGGCTCCCCCGACGATGACCGGCACGTCCAGGTCGTAGATGAAACGCTTGAGGTTCAGCGGCTCATGCGTGTTCGACACATGCTCCGCGGAGACCACGGTGCCGCGGATGACGAACAGGTCCACGCCGGCATCGACGACGGTGGAGTAGAACTGCTGGGTGCGCTGGGGCGAGAGGGCACCGGCGACCGTGACGCCCGCGTCACGGATCTCACGCAGGCGCCGGGTGATCAGTTCGGGCTTGATCGGCTCGGCGTACACCCGCTGGATCGCGCGGGTGGCCTCGTCCGCGGGCAGCGACGCGATCTCGTCGAAGATCGGTTCGGGATCCTCGTAGCGGGTCCACAATCCCTCCAGATCCAACACGCCCAAGGCGCCTAGACGCCCCATGGCGATCGCCGTGGCGGGGCTGGTCACCGAATCCATCGGCGCCGCCATGACCGGCACGTCGAACTCGTAGGCGTCGACCTGCCAGGACGTCGACACGTCGCCGGAGTCACGGGTGCGGCGGGACGGGACGATCGAGATGTCGTCGAGCGCGTAGGCAAGACGCCCCTTCTTGCCCAGACCGATTTCAATTTCCTGAGACATGCTTCCAAGGCTAATGCTCAGGCGGGACTCGATGTCAGCATCGTGGACAAACCCGACGCGCGAAACATGCTTGCGGTATGACTGGAACCGTTGTCAAGCATCGCAAGAGGAGGAGCCCATGTCCAAGATCAAGGTCGAAGGCACGATCGTCGAACTCGACGGCGACGAGATGACCCGCGTGATTTGGAAGCAGATCAAGGATCGTCTGATTCTGCCGTATCTCGACGTCAACCTGGACTACTACGACCTGGGCATCGAGAACCGCGACGCCACCGACGACCAGGTGACCATCGACGCGGCCGAAGCCATCAAGAGGGAGCATGTCGGCGTCAAATGCGCGACCATCACGCCGGACGAGGCACGAGTCGAGGAATTCGGCCTCAAGCGCATGTGGAAGTCCCCCAACGGCACGATTCGCAACATCCTGGGCGGCACGATCTTCCGCGAGCCGATCGTCATCTCCAACATCCCCCGCCTGGTTCCGGGATGGACCAAACCGATCGTCGTGGCCCGCCACGCCTTCGCGGACCAGTACAAGGCCACCGATTTCAAGGTTCCGGGTCCCGGCCGGCTCACCGTCACGTTCACCCCGGAGGATGGTTCCGAACCCATCGAGCATGTGGTGTTCGACTACCCCGGTTCCGGCGTGGCGCAGGTGCAGTACAACCTCGACGATTCGATCCGCGGCTTCGCGCGCGCCTGCTTCAACTATGGCCTGATGCGCGGCTATCCGGTGTACCTGTCGACCAAGAACACGATCCTCAAGGCCTATGACGGCCGGTTCAAAGACATCTTCGCCGAGGTGTTCGAAACCGAATACCGGCAGCGGTTCGAGCAGGAGGGGCTCACCTATGAGCACCGCCTCATCGACGACATGGTCGCCAGCTCGCTGAAGTGGCACGGCGGCTACGTGTGGGCGTGCAAGAACTACGACGGCGACGTGCAGTCCGACACCGTCGCGCAGGGATTCGGCTCGCTGGGTCTGATGACCTCCGTGCTGATGACCCCGGACGGCCAGACGGTGGAGGCCGAGGCCGCACACGGCACCGTGACCCGCCACTACCGCCGTTGGCAGCAGGGCGAGAAGACGTCCACCAACCCGATCGCCTCGATCTATGCGTGGACCGGCGGCCTCAAGCACCGCGCCAAGCTCGACGGCACGCCCGAGGTCGAGCACTTCGCCAAGACGCTGGAACAGGTCATCATCGCCACGGTGGAATCCGGCCGTATGACCAAGGATCTGGCGATGCTGATCGGGCCCGACCAGCCGTGGCTGGACACCGACGGATTCATGGACGCGTTGGACGAGGAGCTGGCGAAGGCGCTGCACGGCTGACCGCCTGCCCGTCCGGAACGAATATGGCGGAGTATGACCGCCGCTGACGTTGACGCCCGGAACACGGATTTCGACCGTGTCCGGGCGTCGCTATGAAACGCCCACTACAATCGGGGTACAGAAGGTGTACCACGGCAAATGAGGTGATGATGCTACGCAGACAGGTCCTCGTCCGTCTGACGGCGACGGCGGCGATCCTCTCGCTGATGCTCCCGCTGTCGGGTTGTTCCGCACGCCAGGAGGCGCAGCCCCCGCAGCAGGAGGAACCCGAGACGGGGGTCGTCGCCATATTCACCCCCGCCGATGGACTGACCATCTCGCAGCACACCCCGCTGAACAAATGGCAGGAGCTGACGCCGGAGATCTCCGAGGCGCTGCAGGATCGGGGATTTGGTCAGGAGGACATCCATATCCACACCTCCGACGACCTGAACCGCCAAAGCCGCGATCTGCAGGACTATGTGGTCGATGCGCTGACGCCGGGCGAGGACGATCCGAAGGCGGAGGACATCACTCTGGTGGTGGCGCCCGCCGCGGAGACGGGCGATGCCACACGCCAGTACGGCGACTATGTCTCCGGACGCATCGTGTGGCAGGACGATGCAGGAGACGAGGGTGACGACCCCTCGGACGGGGAGCGTTCCGAGGACGAGACCAGGTACGTCCAGGCCGCCCAGCGCATGGTCACCACGCTCGACCTGGCCCGCGAGGCCGGCATGACCATCGTCCTGCTGTCGAATGCCATCGAAGGATTCGCGCCGGACGCGTTCGTCCAGATGTCCGACGCGGAGCGCATCGGCACCATCCAGGCGCAGAACATGGTCGACAAGCTCAACCTCGACGCCACAAGCGTGGACAACCCCAAATCCATCGAGGTGCTGCTGCCCTCCGACGCGGCCGCGGACGAGGAATCCGCCGATGACAACTCCTCCGAAGAAGCCCCGCAGACCGATCAGGCCTCCGACGAGTTCGCAGCGGCCGCGTTCCGTGGCGTATGGACCGTGCTGGCCCCGTATTTCAAGGACGGCAGGGCGATATGCCCCTCGGGGAAGCTGACCGCCGAAACCACCGCCGACGACTGGCGAAGCGTGGCATTCGACGCCTCCGACGAGGACGGGATCAGAACGGAGCTGACCGGCCGGCTGGACATGGATGATGACGACAAGGACGGCCACACCCGCATCGACGGCGTCATCGCCATGAACGACTATGTGGCCTCGGTGGTCACCGACCAATTGTCCGAGCTGGGGTACGTGGGCACCTCCGCGGATATCAACCCCTCGATCACCATCTCGGGGATCGTGGGCAACATCACCGGCAGGAAGGACATCACCAAACAGCCGGTGCCCGACCCCATCAAGGCCCCCGAAGAGACCGAATCCCCCGACGACGAGGCGGATGTCGAACAGATCAACTCCCGCTGGCCGATCGTGACCGGGTACGGGGCGTATCGCGACATCATCCCCGGAATCGTCGACGGCCAACAGTGGATGACCGCGCTGGAGGACCGGCTGGCCATCAGCGAGGACGTCGCCGAGGTTTGCGCGCGCCTCGATGCCGGCGAGCCGCTGGACGCGATCGACGGCATCGGCACTACGGATATGGGAGGCGAGAAGGTCCCCACGCTGACCGAGCCGCTGGTGGCGGTGAGCGCCGGCAACCTCAAGGAGGCGCTGATCGACCCCGGCTACATCACCCTGGCGGACGCCGGCCTGTAACGAAACCGCACCCGGCCATCCGCAACCCATCCGGGGTGGCGAGCCATAGGAACCACCGCGAACGATGATCGGGGAGGGACCCGCACAGGTCCCTCCCCGATCATCGTCGTCGCTCCGTGTTGCGCGGATTCAGCGCTTCACCGGAGCGTAGATCACGGTATCGATCAGGTCGCGGTAGTGTTCGGTGACCGCCTGGCGACGGGCCTTCATGCTCGGGGTCATCAGACCGTTCGCCTCGGTGAATTCGTCGGGCACGATCTCGAACTTGCGGATCGACTCGGCACGCGAGACCAGCTCGTTGGCCACGTTGACGGCGCGCTCCACCTCCGCGCGGACGATCGGATTGGCGGCGGCGGCCTCAAGGTCCGCCACGGGTTCGGCCCCTTGGGAGCTCAGCCACAGGTTGGTCTCACCCAGATCCAATGTGATGATGGCCGCGACGAACGGCTTCCTGTCCCCCACCACCACGCACTGGCTGACCACGGGCGATGTCATGACCGAAGCCTCCATGGCGCCGGGTGAGACGTTCTTGCCGCCCGCGGTGATGATCAGATCCTTCTTGCGCCCGGTCAAGGTGACGAATCCGTCGTCGTCGATCGAACCAAGGTCGCCGGTGTGCAGCCACCCATCGACGATCTGCTGCTCGGTAAGTTCGGGGTTGTTATGGTATCCCCTGCAAACCGCCGGGCTCTTGATGCACAGTTCGCCGTTCTCGTCGATGCCCATCGTCACGCCCTCCAACGGCAGGCCGATGGTGCCGATCTTGTAGCCGACCGTCGGGTTCACGCTCGACGGCGCGCAGGTTTCCGTCATGCCGTAGCCTTCGAGCAGCGGCAGACCCACGCCGTTGAAGAAATGCGCGATGGAGATGTCCAATGGCGCGCCGCCGGACACGGCGTACTCCACGTTGCCGCCGAACACGTCCATGATCGTGGAGTAGACGAGCTTGTCGTACACGGCATGCTTGATGTTCAACGCCATGGGGATGCCGTTGCCCGACTGCTGCGCCTTGGACCATTCGCGGGCCACCTCCGTGGCGTCCGCGAAGATGCGGCCCTTGAGGCCGCGGCCCGCCTTCTGCGAGGCCGCGTTGTAGATCTTCTCGAAGATGCGCGGCACGGCCAGGATGAAGGTCGGCTTGAACGCGCTGAAGTCGGCCAGAATCGTCTTCAGGTTGCTGGACAGGCCGAGCGTGACGTTGCCCGCGAAACAGAAGAACTGCATGTATCGGGCGAAGACATGGGCCAGGGGCAGGAACAGCAGCAGACGACGGTTCGGCTTCATCGCGATGTCCGGCATGGACTGCACGCCCGAATAGGTGATGA
>OLQE01000472.1_pt1 | contig 32549 bp, 31 predicted proteins | sample 1643161 | NCBI WGS metagenome assembly OLQE01 (sample SAMEA3136650, study PRJEB25190) | human gut metagenome | reverse complement strand
TGATTGGAGCAATGTACAATGAAAATGAAAGAATTATTCGACCGTGGTGAATTTGCTGTTTCTGCTGAAGTAGGACCGCCAAAAGGGATCCATGTAGATGAGCTGGTAGAAGAAGCAAAAACTTATCTCAAGGGTGTTCATGCAGTAAATGTAACAGACAACCAGTCTTCCGTTATGCGTCTCGGTTCTCTTGCAATGTGTAAGGTTCTCAAAGATGCAGGTATGGATCCGATTTTCCAGCTGGCATGCCGTGACAGAAACCGTATTGCGCTGGAGTCCGATCTTCTCAGTGCGGCAATGTTTGGTATTGAGAACATCCTCTGCCTTACAGGCGACCATACCAAGATGGGTGACCATCCGCAGGCAAAACCGGTCTTTGACCTGGATTCTGTTTCCCTTCTCCATACAGTAAAGCTTCTGGAATCCGGAGTGGATCTTGGTGGAAATCCGCTTGTTGGTGAGCCTCCGAAATTCTCCAAGGGTGCTGTGGTATCTCCGTGCAGCGATTCCGTTGACGCACAGCTTGCAAAAATGGAAAGAAAAGTAGCAGCAGGTGCAGATTACTTCCAGACTCAGGCTGTTTTTGAGCCGGAGAAATTCATTAAGTTCATGGAAAAAGCAAAACAGTTCGGAAAACCGGTACAGGTTGGTATCATCATTCCGAAATCTGCAGGAATGGCAAAATTCATGAATAATAACGTTGCCGGCATTCATGTTCCGGATGAAATGATCGAGGAACTGAAAGCAGACAAAGAAAAGACAAAAGCAGGTATTACAGGAGTTGAAATCGCTGCTCGTATCATCAAAGAGTGTAAGCCGTACTGTCAGGGTGTACATATCATGGCACTTGGCTGGGAATCCAAGATTCCGGATCTCTTAAAACTGGCTGAGATTTAATGAAATAAAAAAATCCTCTGCTCATTGCGGATGCAATGAAAGCAGAGGATTTTTTGTGACCAGAAATATTCCGTTTCTTCAGGCTTTTGCGGCAGTATCATCTGCAGCATCGTCCTCTTCGTCCTCGCCGTTGTTGGCATATTCGGCAACGTGAAAGATCAGAGTATCTTCCGGTGTGGTGAAATGAACCTTTTTGCCCTCCGGGATAACCAGGTCTTTTACATGAAACTCGCGGACATCCGGAGAAAGGGTCTTGAAGTCGATGACAATGGTATCCAACATGTTCGCAGGATCTGCTTTATAGTGGACTTCCGTCAGTGTCTGCTCTACGATACCCTGGGCGGCATCCTCATTTTCCAGAACGACCTGAACAGAAGTAGCCACTGTTTCTCCGGCAACCAGAGCCTGAAAATCAAGAGCCATGACCTGTTTCTTCATGGGATTATAGTCGATGTTTTTTACAAGGGCATCGATCTGTTTTCCATCGAGATCAAGCATTACCTGACTACCTTCTTTGTTGGCTTTGATAAAGCCGAGAGCTACTGACTCCGGGAGCTGAACAGGAACAGACTCTTTCAGTTCTTTTCCATAAAGGACACCGCAGACAAAACCGTCACGTCTCAGTTTCTTTGCCTTTACTTCCGGGTTTCTTTTTTCAAGTTTCAGTGTAATCATGATAAATGCCTCCTATATTAACTATTTATTCAGTCGGATTCATGAATCTGATTGATTATTTCTTTCTTCAGTTCTGTATTATAGCACCTTTTTGAAAAAGTGAAGCAGGAAAATTGTGAAAGTTTTGTGACGAAAAAATCCCGGCTGCAGTGAGCCGGGATTGCAAAGGTCTGATTTACTGACGGAGTTTTTTTAACTGCCGCAAAGTCAGGAAGAGAGCAAGGCAGGCGGCCAGAAAATCTGCGATGGGAGCAGAATAAAGGACACCGTCGATGCCAAAGAAACGGGGCAGGATCAGGATCAGCGGCAGCAGGAAAATGATCTGTCTGGTCAGAGAGATGAAGATTCCATAAACCGGTTTTCCAATGGCGGTGAAAAAGTTTCCGGCTACAGGCTGGATTCCATTCAGGAAGATGAAAAACAGGAAGATCCGGAAATAACGGCTGGCGAAAGTGAAATATTCCTCGCTTCCGGAGCCAAAGATTCCTGTGATCTGTCTGGGAAACAGCTGGAATAAAAGGAAGGCCAGTGTGCAGATCAGTGTGGAAGCTGTCAGGGTTTTAAGGACAGCTTCCCGGACACGGTCATAGTTTTCTGCACCATAGTTGAAGCTGGCGATTGGCTGCATACCCTGGGACAATCCGATGGAAATGGAGAAAAAGATCATATTCACCTTACTGATGATACCGGCACAGGCCAGGGGGATCTCACCTCCGTAAACGGACTGGCTTCCGTAAAAAACCAGAACATTGTTCATAACGACCTGAACGATCATGATAGCTAGCTGGTTTAAGAAGGGAGACATTCCAAGCGAAATGATCCGGCCGCAGGCATAGCCTCTGGGCTTTAATTCTTTCAGGGTCAGCTTAACGGTCTTGAAATGCGTCAGATACCGGATGACCATCAGGGCAGAAATGATCTGACCGATGATGGTGGCCCAGGCAGCGCCTGCCATTCCCATGTCAAAGCCAAAGATAAAAAGCGGATCCAGGATCAGATTGACCAGACAGCCAACCAGAGTGCAGGTCATGGAAAAACGGGGACTGCCGTCAGCACGCACCAGGTTGGAACCACCGGTAGACAGGATCAAAAAGGGGAATCCAAAAGCCGTGATGGAAGTATAGGTCTGTGAATAGGTCAGAATATCTGCTGTGGCTCCGAAAAGCTTCAGAAGCGGGTTCAGGAAGAGGCAGACCACAAGGCAGAAACAGATACCGAAAGAAAGCATGAGGAAAATGGCATTTCCGATAAAGTGTTTGGCTTCTTCTGCTTTTTTCCGTCCCATGGAAAGATTGAAATTCGCAGCGCCTCCGATCCCGAAGAGAAGAGAGACTGCGGTACAGGTGATCGTCAAAGGAAAAGCGACATTCGTGGCGGCATTTCCCTGCATACCGACACTGTGGCCGATGAAAAACTGATCTACCATGTTGTAAAGAGCGCTTACCAGCATGGCAATGATGCTTGGGATAGCGAATCGGGCCATCAGATGATTGATCGGTTCACAGCCAAGCGGGTTTTCGTGTTGATTTTCCAAAAAAATATCCTCCTTTTCTTATGTACGGGCAAAAAAATAGACGCGCCTGTAAAAAAGACGGACGCCCTTTTATTTATTATCCATGTAATTGTCCCAAAAGTCAAGAGTTAAGGGAATTGTTAAGAGATTCTTGTGGACAAAAAGAAAAAGACTGTTTATAATAGGAACGGGTAGGAAGATTTATCTGCTAATCAGGAGGGACATGAAATGAAGAAACCATTTGTTTTGACACCGAGCGAAGAAGATCTGATGAATATTTTCTGGCTTGAAAACCGTCCGCTTACCAGTGTGGAGCTGACGGAGCTGAGCAAAGAGCATGGCTGGAACCAGGAATATATTCTGAACATGCTGCGTTCCATCAAGAAAAAAGGAATGGTGGAAGTTTGTGGTACAGTTCAGTATAACAAACAGTACGCCAGAAGCTTCTGTTACTGTGTCTCAAGAGCTGCCTATGCTGCAAAACTGGCAGCATCTGTCGGGATCGACCGTTCTATGCTGGCCGAGACCATTGATGCGCTGGTGAAAAACGTCTGCCAGACAGAAGATACGGCAGGCTGCGTAGAGGAAGTTCTGCAGGAATTAAAAAAGTAAGGAAAAAGACCTTCATCCCTGTTCATAAGGGATGAAGGTCTTTTTATATGTTCAGGCGTTCAGGAATGCGATGTATCCCTTCAGCGCCTCATAAAGGTCCGCTTTGCTGATGATCTCCCAGGGAGCATGCATGCTCAGTACGGGAACACCACTGTCGATAACGTCCATACCATATTTGGCCATGAGATAAGCGATGGTTCCGCCGCCGCCTGCATCAACCTTACCAAGCTCGGCTGTCTGCCAGGTTACATTGGCATCGTCCATGATCCGACGAACGAGAGCCACGTACTCGGCGTTGGCATCATTAGAGCCGCTCTTTCCGCCGGAACCGGTGTATTTGTTGAAGGTCAGTCCCTTTCCAAGGAAAGAAGAGTTGTTTTTCTCCATGACAGAAGGATAGTTGGGATCAAAACCTGCACTTACATCAGAGGAAAGCATACGGGAATTGTTCAGACATCTTCTTACCTTCAGGTCGTTGTAATCACCGCAGGCATTGATCACTTCTGCTACGGTATTCTCGAAACAGAAAGAAGTCATTCCGGTAGCACCGGTACTTCCGATTTCCTCTTTATCAACGAGCAGGCAGACAGCGGTACGTTTTACGCTGCCGAGCTCAAACATTGCCTCATAGGAGGGGTATGCGCAGACACGGTCATCATGGCCGTAACCCATGATCATGCTGCGGTCAAAGCCGTAATCTCTTGCAGCGCCTGCAGGAACAACCTCGATCTCTGCGGAGATGAAATCATCTTCCTCGATATCGTATTTCTCTTTCAGGAGAGCCAGAACATTTTTCTTAACGGCATCTTTCTCTTCATCTTTTACGGGAATGCTTCCGATGAGGAGGTTCAGATCCTCACCCTCGATGATCTTGGATGCGGTCTTAGCCATCTGCTCACGGGCCAGATGCGGAAGCAGATCGGAGATTCCGAATACAGGATCACTGGGATCATCACCAATGGCAATATCTACGGTTGTGCCGTCTTTTTTAGCGACAACGCCGTAAAGGGCCAGAGGAAGAGCTACCCACTGGTATTTCTTGATTCCGCCGTAGTAGTGAGTGTCGAACATAGCCATATCGGTATCTTCATAGAGCGGGTTCTGCTTCAGGTCGATACGCGGGGAGTCGATGTGGGCACCAACGATATTCATACCGTTTTCCAGAGGCTCTTCACCGATCTGGAACATAGCAAGTGTTTTACCCATGCAGACAGAGTAAACTTTGTCACCGGCCTTCAGAGTTTTTCCGGATGCGATCACATCCTGAAGATCCTCATAACCATGCGCTTTTGCTTCTGCAACAGCCAGTTTTACACACTCACGCTCGGTCTTACCGAGGCTTAAGAACTGACGGTAGTTTTCTGCAAATGTAAATACTTTTTCCATTTCTTCCTGGGAATATTTTTCCCATGCGATTTTTCTTTCCATCTTGAAAAATCCTCCTTACTTATAATCCTTTGCTTTTTCTGGTGCAGGCACGGAGTGCTTCGATCACCGCACTGCGCATGCCTTTTTCCTCCAGAACAGACAATCCCTCGATCGTGGTACCTCCGGGAGAGCATACCATATCTTTGAGTTCACCGGGATGTTTGCCGGTCTTGAGTACCATTTCCGCACTGCCGAGGACAGCCTGGGCTGCAAAATGATAAGCCTGTGCCCGTGGCATACCGTCTGCTACGGCTGCGTCAGCCATGGCTTCAATGAACATGAAGACGTAGGCGGGAGAACAGCCGCTGACAGAAGCAACCACATCCATAAGCCGTTCCGGAACCACTTCCGCTTCTCCCAGAGAGGAGAAAAGGCGAAGGATCAAAGCAGTTTCTTCTTCTGTGACATGTTCGCCGGGGGCAATACCGGTAATGCCGGCACCGATCATGGAGGGAGTATTGGGCATGCAGCGGATTGTTTTAACCGGACGATCAAACTGCTCTTCCAGCCATTGATGAGTCTTGCCCGGAGCAATGGATACCACAAGGGTGTCCGGCCGGATCTGTTTACGGACTTCATGAATGACTTCTGCGTAGAACTGGGGCTTGACAGCCAGTACGAGAACATCAGAGACAGCAGCCACTTCCAGGTTGTTGTCAGTGACTGTGATTCCGAATTTTTCACGGAGAGTGTTTCGGGATGCTTCGTGGAGAGCGGAAGCGATCAATTCTTCTTTGAAAAGAAGTTGATTTTTCAAAATTCCGCTGACCATGGCACCTCCCATATTTCCACAGCCAATAAAACCTAACCGCATAATTTCAGACCTCCTTAGCTTAGATGAAACGCAGGAGAGATTCCCGCGTACAGGACAGAAGATACTGCCGGATGAACGGCAGACATCATGTGTCACGCGTGCGCCGGAAGAGAAGCAAAGGACTCTTACCGACACGCTGTATTCACTGTACCAAAATAAGGAGAGAAGGTCAAGTTTTATATTGATTCCGGACGGTTTTTCCATTATACTTAGATACACCATAGCAATTCTGCAAAATACTGCGTTCATGAGCAAGTAGCGAAGCGGATTGCGAATGTCCGCTTTACTTGCTATAAGCTCCCAAACTCAAAAATTATCCGCATCTGTCTGGCGGGAGATTTGAGTTTTGGCTTCTATAGGAGCTGCATTGCAGCGAAAAAAATTGCAGGTATCCGAATATTTCCGGAAGAAAGAAGGAATACAGTTTGAATCGTGAAGCATATATGAAACTCATTGAGGAGATCTCATTGAATGCCTGGCCCTCCCATAAGATCGAACTTTATGACGGCTGGCTCATACGGTTTTCTCACAATTATACACACCGGACCAACAGTGTGCAGCAGGTAGGGATTTCTTCTGTTCCCGTGGAGGAAAAGATTGCATACTGCGAGGCGATGTATGCCAATTATCATACGCCGGCCATTTTTAAGATCAATCCGTTGATGGACCCGTCCTTTGACCGGATGCTGGAGGAGAGAGGATATGAGATCCAGCATATCACAGAAGTGATGACTATGGATCTGAAGAAACTGAACGCGTATGCGCCTCTTTCTGCGGAATATGAATACTATGGAAGAAATTCCGGTTTGCCTTCTTCTATTTATTACCCGAACGAGACGATCGTACAGCTTCGTGACCGGATCACGGATGAATGGATCTATTCGCTCTTTCGCCTGAATGGTACTTCCAATCCCACACTCCGGCGGATCGTTCCTTCTATGTTTAAGGCGATCCCAAAGGAAACGATTGTGGCCAGCGTGGAGATCGAAGGCAGGACTGTGGCTGTGGGCCTGGGGATCCTGGACCGTGGACATGTGGGGCTTTATGCCATTTATGTGGATGCCAGCTGCAGGAGGAAAGGGCTGGGACGCTGTATCTGCAGCTCCATTCTTTCCGAGGCGAAAAAGAAAGGCGCAGAACATGCCTACCTTCAGGTAGTGAAGGGAAATGTTCATGCGAAACATTTATATACAACATTAGGCTATGAAGATTTCTATACGTACTGGTTCCGGGGGAAAAATGTCATCGGGACGCAGCAGGAGATCAGTTAAGAAGAAAGGATAACGATATGTGGATTGCAGATCAGTGGAAAGATTATGAAGTACTGGATACGTCCGAAGGAGAAAAACTGGAGCGCTGGGGAGAGTATCTTCTGGTGCGTCCGGATCCTCAGGTCATCTGGAATACTCCGAAGGAGCTTCCGGGCTGGAGAAAAATGAACGGCCATTATCACAGAAGCAGCAAGGGCGGTGGAGAATGGGAGTTTTTTGATCTGCCCAAACAGTGGGAGATCGCTTATAAAGAGCTTCGCTTCAATCTGAAACCTTTCAGCTTTAAGCATACGGGGCTTTTTCCGGAACAGGCAGTGAACTGGGACTGGTTTTCTGATAAGATCAGAAATGCAGGACGCCCGGTAAAAGTATTGAACCTTTTTGCCTATACCGGTGGAGCAACGCTGGCAGCAGCGGCCGCAGGAGCAGCTGTGACGCATGTAGATGCCTCCAAGGGCATGGTAAACTGGGCAAAAGAAAATGCAAAATCTTCCGGTCTTGAGGAGGCACCAATCCGTTGGCTGGTGGATGACTGTATGAAATTTGTGGAGCGGGAGATCCGTCGCGGCAACCACTATGACGGCATTATCATGGATCCGCCCTCCTATGGAAGAGGTCCCAAAGGAGAAATCTGGAAAATCGAGGACTCCATTTATGATTTTATCCGGCTCTGCACGAAGATCCTCAGCGACGATCCGTTATTTTTCCTTGTGAATTCCTATACCACAGGTCTTGCACCTGCAGTGCTTACCTATATGCTGTCTACGGAGCTGAAAAGGTTCGGCGGTCATGTGGATTCTCAGGAAATCGGCCTGCCGGTAACAAAGACCGGCCTGGTGCTGCCCTGCGGTGCATCCGGACGCTGGGAGAAATAAAAAAAACCATCTGACAGGAGATATACCCTGAAATTGATACGGGCATATCCGGTCAGATGGTTTTTTGTATTCCGGCTGTACTCAGCAGTAAGGTGGTTTAAGCAAAAAGCTCCAGAATCATTCCGGCAAGGACGCCGATCACATAGAGAAGGCTGAGTATTTTTAAGTTTTCTCTTTTGTCTTTGTTCATTTTGAACAGTACCAGAAGGCCGGCGCCGGCTCCGGTGCAGAGTCCGGCAACAACGGAGGCAAAGCTGATCGCTCCGCTCAGATAAAGCTGGGTCAGGATCACGGAGGCCGCACAGTTGGGGATCAGACCAATGAGGGCAGCCAGGACCGGCTGGAAAACGGTATTGCCGAGAAGCCAGGCAGAAAGCTGTTCTGCACCTGTCAGTTCCATGACAACATTCAGGATCAGAGTCAGAACCAGAAGCCAGGAAAAGAGATGGATGGTATGGTGAAGAGCGGGTTTTAAAATACCGTTTTCTTCCTCACAATGGCAGTCGGAGCAGATCTGCTCCATATTTCTTCCCTGTCTCTGCTTGAAAAAGATCAGATCTGTCACATATCCGGCAAGAATGCCGATGATGACTTTGGTCAGCATAAGCTTCAGAATATCGCTTCCGCGGCTGGAATCCGCCAGCAGAAGAATGATCGCCTCATCTGAAGTGGAAAGATAGACAGCGAGAAGGGTACCAAGTGTGATCAGTCCACCGGCATAGAGGTTGGAAGCGATGACAGAAAATCCACATTGGGGGATACAGCCTAGAAGGGACCCGGCCAGAGGCCCTCCCCATTTGGACTTTTTCAGGATCGCGTCCATATGTTTTCCATAATGCTTTTCCGCTGCCTCCATGAGAAGAAATGCACCGAAAAGAAATGGAAGCGTTTTCAGAGAATCAAGGATCGCGTCAAGTAAAACATCAAACATGAAGCTCCTCCTTTCTGTTAAATGGTTCATTTTTTTGCATCGAACCCTATTGTAAAGGAATTCCTAGTGGAATGCAAAGACTTTTTGAAAAAATGGATTGATTTTTCTATGGTTTATTGCTATCCTTAAATAGTTTTAGAGCGTTTCACACCAAGACAGATAAAGGAGATTTGATCATGGGTGGATTTTTTGCAGTAGCTTCAAAAGAAAATTGTGTACTTGACCTGTTTTTCGGAACGGACTATCATTCACACCTGGGAACAAGAAGAGCCGGTATGGCAGTTCACGGGGCAGAGGGATTCAACCGGGCGATCCATAATATTCAGAATTCCCCTTTCCGTACAAAGTTTGAACAGGATGTGGAAGAACTGGATGGAAATCTGGGAATCGGCTGTATTTCAGATTTTGATCCGCAGCCTTTACTGGTACATTCCCATCTGGGAAGCTTTGCCATTACCTGTGTGGGAAAGATCAACAATGCCGATGCACTGATACAGGAGTGCTTTGAGAAAGGCTTCAGTCATTTCCTGGAGATGAGCAACGGAAATATCAATCAGACAGAGATCGTGGCAGCACTGATCAATCAGAAGAATTCTCTTGTAGATGGATTGAAATTTGTGCAGGAGAAGGTGGAAGGTTCCATGACCGTACTGGTCATGACGGATAAAGGAATTTATTGTTCCAGAGACCGCCTGGGACGGACACCGGTGATCCTGGGTAAAAAAGACGGAGCCTACTGTGCTTCCTTTGAAAGCTTTGCCTATCTGAATTTAGGTTACGATCATCTGAAAGATCTGGGACCGGCAGAGATCGTCTATATGACACCGGAGGGCGTGGAGACCGTCAGCGAGCCGGGAGAAGAGATGAAGATCTGTTCCTTCCTGTGGGTTTATTATGGTTATCCCACATCCACCTATGAGGGAGTAAACGTTGAGGAAATGCGTTATGCCTGCGGCCGTATGCTGGCGAAGCGGGATAAGGATAACGTGCATCCGGACAGTGTGGCAGGTGTTCCGGATTCCGGTATTGCCCATGCCGTTGGTTATGCCAATGAGTCAGGAATTCCGTTTTCCCGTCCTTTCATCAAATATACACCGACCTGGCCGAGATCCTTTATGCCGACGACACAGAGCCAGAGAAATCTGATCGCCAAGATGAAGCTGATCCCTGTGGATGGTCTGATCCGGGATAAAAAACTTCTTCTTATCGATGACTCCATTGTCCGCGGAACACAGCTTCGGGAAACCACAGAGTTTCTCTATCACAGCGGAGCCAAAGAGGTACATATCCGTCCGGCCTGCCCGCCGCTGGTCTATGGCTGTAAATTCCTGAATTTCTCCCGGTCTTCTTCTGAACTGGATCTGATCACGAGACGGATCATTCAGGAAAGAGAAGGGGATAACCCCAGTGCTGAGACTCTGCAGGATTACGCAGATCCGGACAGTCAGAATTATGCGGAAATGGTGGAAGAGATCCGTAAGAGATTGAACTTTACCTCTCTCCGGTTTCATCGTCTGGATGATCTTGTGGAATCCATCGGTCTTCCGAAATGTAAACTCTGTACCTATTGCTGGGACGGAAAAGAATAAAGAATAAGAGAAGAACCGGTTCATGGGCGGAAGATCCATGGAGCGGTTCTTTTTATACAGCAAAGATTTCTGACGCAGCAGTTTGCAGAATTGCTATATTTTCTTGAACTGAACACGAGGAAAATGGTATAATAAAAAAGAATACGCAGACCATCGTCTGCCGGAGAAATGTGAGAGGAGAGTGTATTCTATGAACAACAGGAAAAGAATGGCAGTACTGCTTATGGCTGGTGTTTTAAGTGTACCCCAGGGAGGTAGTATCCTTGCCCAGGCAGCAGAAGAGCCGGAGACAGCCACAGCAGCAGAGAGCCTTTCCACAGCCAAAACATCCAACGGTCTGGTGAAGAAAAAGGGAAAGTATTATTACTACAAAAGTGGAAAAATGCTGAAAAACCGCTGGGTGACGGTGAAGAAAAAGAAATATTATCTGGGAGCAGACGGAGCGGCTAAGACCGGCTGGTATACGATCGGTGCCAAAACCTACTATTTTGGTACCACCGGCGTGATGAATTCCAAATTTACCAAGTCTGTGAGTGCGGATCTTCGGAAAGTTATCACTTCCGTGGACCGGATCGCCAAGAGCCAGAAAATCACCTATAAGACCGGAACCAATACGGCCCTTTTAAAACTCTATAATTATATGAGAAATACCTGCAAATATGGGCGGGAAGACTTCCCCGCAGCTTCTCAGAAGGGCTGGGATGTCACTTATGCGGGAAAAATGCTGAGCACAAAGGCAGGAAACTGCTACAGCTTTGCGGCAGCTTATGCCTATCTGGTGAAACGGACCACCGGCCTTCCCGTGAGAATTGCTATGGGAAGCACAAACCTTTTCCGGGAGAGCAACTGGCAGCTTCATGCCTGGTGTGAGGTCCAGATCGGTAAAACCTGGTATACCTTCGATCCCAACGCAGCCTGGGTGGCAAAAAATAATCCCCAGGGCATCACGAACCCAGCCGCCAAAGGCAAATCCTTCTACAAACAGAAACGCAGCGCCATGGTCGGAAAGCTCTATAAAGGAGCCAATGGCGTCGGAAATCCCACCTATGTGGATGTAAAGATCTGATCAGGAAAGGAAGTTTGAGATATGAGAAAGAACAAAGCAATGACAGCTATTCTCGCCTGCACGATGGCTCTTCAGGCTCCGGTGGCAGCAGGAGCAGCAGCTCCGTTGGACAACAACGCGAAGGCAGTGGTCTCCACGGAGAATACCCTTCAGACAGCAGCGAAGAAAAAAGGTCTGAAACTTGAAAGAGGAAAATATTACTACTACAAAAATGGTGTCAAGGTAAAAAACAAATGGCTCACGCTGAAGAGAAATGGAAAATATTATAAGTATTATTTCGGAGCCAACGGAGCCGCCTATGCCGGGACCAAAGTGTATGGGACCTCCGTTCCCGCAGTCAAAAAGATCAGCGGTGCTTACTACGGTTTCGACCGTCTGGGTCATATGCTGAAAGGTACCTATGTGGCGAATAATAAATTCTATGTATTTTCTTCCAAAAACGGAAAAATGAACGGAACACTCAGCGTGAAACTCCGTTCCGCCTGCAAGTACAAGAAGAGTACGGCTACGTTGAAGAGGCTTCTGAAAAACATTGGCCTCAAACCGCTGAAGACTCAAAAACTGGAAGGCTGCTACGGCGATGGTTATGACGTTATCTACACTTATAAAAACTTCCAGATTTCTGCCCATGAGAATCTGGATGGAACCGAAATCTTTTTAGGCCTCATCGCCAGATAAGGAGAACAGAAGCAATGGTTTTCAGTTCCATGGTGTTTTTATGTATCTTTCTTCCTGTGGTATTCCTGCTTCATCTGCTGCTTCCCGGGATCCGGGCAAAAAACGGAATGCTTCTTCTTGCGAGCCTGGCGTTTTATGCTTATGGAGAGCCGGTCTATGTGATTTTGATGATCGCTTCCGCATTTGTCAATTACCTTTCGGCTCTTCTGATCGGGAAAAATCCGGCGGGGAAAAAAGCAGTCATGGCAGTCAATGTGATCCTGAACCTGGGGGTACTGGTGCTGTTTAAATACACCGGTTTTCTGGCAGAATCCGTGAATACTATTTTTGGAACAGCAATTCCGGTGCCATCCATCCGTCTTCCTATCGGAATTTCCTTTTTTACATTCCAGGCAATGTCCTACGTCATTGACGTTTATCGGGGTGTGACCGGAGCACAGAAAAATTTTGGAAAGGTACTTCTGTATATTTCCTTCTTTCCGCAGCTTATTGCCGGACCGATCGTGAAGTATCATGACATCGCGCAGGAGATCGAGAACCGGACACAGACAGTGAACGGTGTCACAGAGGGCATCCGCCGTTTTGTTGTGGGACTTTCCAAAAAGGTATTGATCTCCAATACAGTCGGACTGGTGGCGGACACTCTTTTTGCGGCAGATGTTTCCGGTCTCAATGCGGCGGCAGCCTGGATCGGAGCAGTTTCCTATATGCTGCAGATCTATTTTGATTTCAGTGGATACAGTGATATGGCCATTGGGCTGGGAGAAATGTTTGGTTTTCATTTCAAGGAAAACTTTAACTATCCTTACATTTCCGGAAGCATCCGGGAATTCTGGCGGAGATGGCATATGTCTCTTTCCGGCTGGTTTCAGGAGTATCTTTATATTCCGCTGGGAGGCAGCCGGAAAGGAAAGATCCGGACGGTCATCAACAAATTCATTGTGTTTCTCTGTACCGGTATCTGGCATGGTGCCAACGTGACCTTTCTTTTCTGGGGGCTGTATCATGGCTGTTTCCTCATGCTGGAGGAAATTGTCCCGGCTATCCGGGAAGAGGGTGGAAAAGTGAAAAGCTTTTTCCAGCACGTCTATACCCTGCTGGTAGTCCTGATCGGTTTTGTTTTCTTCCGGGCCGACAGCATGCATCAGGGCGCTGCCTGGATAAAGACCATGTTTACGGGCTTCGGAAGCAATACGGCAGCCATGTCCCTTGCACTGGAACAGCTGACGCCTCTTTATCTGGTGACCGCTGCAGTGGGAATCGTTGCCTGCTGCCCGGTTAAAATGCTGGTAAAAAAAGGCAGAGCCTACGAAGCAGTGACAGCAGCAGGAAGTCTGGTGCTTTTGCTTCTCTGTATGCTGAGTCTGGCCAGCGGTACCTACAATCCCTTTATTTATTTCCGGTTTTAGGAGGCAGAAACGATGAAAAAATGGAAATTGGCATACAGTGTCCTGTTTTTCGGCATCTGCCTGACCCCTTTTGTCGGGATGGGGTTCACCAAAGAAGAGGCATCCACAGAAAACCGGACACTCAGCGCTTTTCCGTCTTTGAAGACGGAGGAAGGGCTGAATATCAACTGGCTCTCCGATGCGGGAGACTACTTTCAGGATCATTTTGCTTTCCGGAATGAACTTGTGACAGCAAATGCCCTGGTGAACGGAAAAATCTTTCAGGTTTCCACGGCTTCCGGCGTGATCCAGGGAATCGGAGGCTGGCTCTATTATAAGGATTCTCTGGATGATTATCTGGGGATCAACCAGCTTTCAGACAGAGGGCTTTTCAACATTGCCCATACGCTGTCTCTGATGCAGAAGAATCTGACAGCAAGAGGAAAAAATTTTCTTTTTACGGTCGCACCAAACAAGAACTCTCTTTATGGAGAGCATATGCCCTATTATGATTCGCTGAAGGTTACCGAGGTCAATCATCTGGCCCGGATGATACCCATTCTGGAACAGGAAGGGGTCAATTATACAGATCTCAAGAGTCTTTTTGACGCGCAGGATGAAGTCCTTTACCACGAGAGAGATTCCCACTGGAATAACAAAGGAGCGGCGCTGGCGGCAGACGCTATCATGACGGATCTGGTGAAAATCCATGATTCTTATAAAGACGAAACTTACGAGATCCGAACCGACCACATCGGTGATCTGGACAAAATGCTTTATCCGAGAGCCTTGACGCCGGAGGATGAAGTTTATTATGACAAGGCGACAACGTTTGCTTACGTGGGCGAAGTGGAGAGCAATTTCGACCCGAAGATCACCACGGTAAATCCGGTGAAGGAGGGGAGCCTTGTGATGTACCGGGATTCCTTCGGAAATACCCTTCTTCCTTTCTTTGCGGACGCCTACGCCAACGCTTATTTTTCCAGGGGTGTTCCTTATCAGCTCAGTGATGTGGATGCGCAGAATGCGGATACGGTTGTTGTGGAACGGGCAGAACGTTTTCTGCCGGAAATGGCGAAAAACCCACCGGTGCTGGAGGGAAGCCTGACACTTCTTGATAAAGAGGAAGAAGCGACAGATGCTGACGGAGCAGAAAATGTAGTCATGCGCAGACAGGGGCTTTTCTTCCAGATCACAGGAAGGATCCGCCCGGAATATCTGGACTGGGATTCCAGAATTTATGTACGTGTCAACGGACAGACGGTTTATGAAGCATTTCCGAGAAGCGAGGAAGGAAGCGATGGAGCTTTTACACTCTATCTTTCCACAGATAAGCTTTTCGGAGCGGGAGACCGCGTGGAAATCCTCACAGACCGTGGAGAAGTCCTTGATAAAATATATGATCATGAAATAACGGAGGAGATCAAGCAATGAAAAAAAAGACAGTAAAAGCAATGCTGGGACTGGCTGTGGTATCTGTACTTGGAATGACCGCACCGGCTGTGTCTGCAGCAGAAACAGAGACAGAAACGGTCAGCACTGAGCTGGAAAGCGAGAGCGAAACAGAGACAGAAACCGAGACAGAAGCCGCACCGGATGTAGAAGTAAAACAAGATGGCAAGACCATTGTGACTTTGAAAAATGAATCCGGTTATGTGGTGAAAGAGGCTCTTGCGGGCACCACGGAAACAGCGGAAGAGGAGACAGAAACCGAAACCGCTGCTGAGAAGGAAGAGAACGTTGCAGGTATTACACTTACCGGTGAGGATGGAGAGGTCCATGCTTTTCCAGATGCAGATGTAACAACTATGACAGAACCGGTACTGGTAAAGGATCATGGTTTCCTTTATATCCAGTACAAAAATGCTGAAGGTAAAGAGAAGGAGGCAGCTGAGACTGCGGAGGAAGTGGAATTTGATCAGCCGGAAACCATGTATGTGGTGAATGACGTTTATATCCGTGCAGAGGCAAATGGCGATTCCGAGGCGTTGGCAGTGGCATCTTTAGGACAGGAGATCCGCGTGATCGGAGCAGCTCCGAAATGGTATAAAGTAGAGCAGGGAGAAGTAACCGGTTATATTGCACGTTCTTTCCTGAGCAAAGACAAAGAGAGTGCAGATGCAGCTGTGAAAGCGGAAGAAGCAGCGCAGGCTCAGGCGGCGGCAGCGGCAGCAGCTCAGCAGGCGGCAGCTCAGCAGGCAGCAGCTCAGGCTTCTGCCGGACAGAACAGTGCAGCACCCCAGGGCAAATACGAAGTGAGCCGTCAGGCTTATGATGACTGTGACGGAAGCGGTCATGGCTATTATGAGATCACCTATTCCGACGGAAGCACCGCAAGAGAAGAGTATTGATCAATCGTTCAGAACATCAGCAATAAGAAAGAGAGAAAAATATGAAAAAGAGAAAAATCAGCCTTCTGGCTTTGCTGATCTGTCTCCTTCTGAGTCTGCCGGTTTCTGCAGCAGCAGCGAAAAAAGATGGATGGCATAAAGCCTCCAACGGAGTGGTTTATTATTATAAGAATGGAAAGATTGCAAAGGGCTTTGTTAAGATCAAAAATAAGACCTGCTATTTCAACAAAAAGGGAAAACTGGTAAAAAATGCCTGGGTCATTTATAAAGGAAAGAAATACCGGGCAGACCGCTGCGGTACGATCAAAAAGAACTGTTTTGTGAAAGTAGACGGTAAGTTTTATTCGCTGAAAGCAGATGGAAGCGTGAGAAAAGGCTGGCAGAAGTTTTCTTATGGGATTTCCTATTTTGGCAAGGACGGAGCCATTCGGAAAGGGCTTACAGTCATCAACGGGAGAACGTATCTTTTCAGCCAGAAAGGAATTCTTCTCACCGGAACCCAGACGGTAGGAAAGACCACCTATTATCTTTCGGACAGAGGACGGCTGGAGATGAAGAAGGTTTCCACCGGAAACGGAACACTCTACTATGACGGAAATGGCAAAAAACTCAGCGATGTGAAGGTGCAGGATATCGAAACGCTGGAGCGGGCGAAAAAGATCGCTGCAGAGATCACAAATTCAGGTATGAGTCAGTCACAGAAGCTGAAAGCCTGCTTTGACTGGGTCATCAAGAAACCCTATGTGATGAGACGGAAATTTGTCAATGAACCGGGCTGGCCGGCACTTTATGCCAATGATCATTTCCTGCTCGGTGGTGGAAACTGCGAATCCGATGCAGCAGCGTTTGCCTATCTGGCAAAGGCCATTGGTTACACCGATATTCATGTCTGCACCGATTCTGACGGAACCTACGGGCTGGCACACAGCTGGGCTGAGATCAATGGTCTGGTTTACGATCCGCTGTTTGCAGAGGCAAAAGATTACAATAAATATTACGGAGCTCCCTATGGAGTCTACGAACTGCATCCGATCCTCCGTGTAGCACTGTAAGAAGCTAAGGAGAATGTATGAGATGAGGCAGATAAGAAGATGTGCAGTCTTAAGTACGGTTATTTTAGTTGTGTTTTTTGCGTTGACTCCGGCAATGGCTGCTGAGAATGCGGAATGCATAAAGAAAGTAACGGTAGATGACTATTCGGACAGGATGGCACAGATCCGACCACGGATCAGCCGATGGGTGACGTATAAGGGGCACAAATATTGGTACAATTCCAGAGGAAAGATGGTCAAAGATGCCATCATTAAGCTTAACGGGAAGTTTTACTGCTTTGATGAGCGAGGACGTCTCATGACCAGCCGCTTTATCCGGAAAGGTACGAAGGTTTATTTTGCCAACAGCAAGGGACAGTTTCTTACCGGCTGGAGAAAAATCAATAAGAAGCAGTTTTATTTCAGTGAGCGCGGTCGTGCGCTGCCGGGGATCCGGACCATCAGGAAAAAGAAATACTGCTTTTCCTATCGGGGAGAGATGCTTACCGGCTGGCAGATCGTTGACGGTAAAAAATATTATTTTAATCCGAAGACAGGCGTGATGCTCAAGAATCGTACCATTGATGGGACGAAGATCAATTTCAAAGGAGAAGCGCCTCTGAACAAATCGGAACTCCTGGAACTCAAATGTCAGGAAATCGTAGGTCAGATCACCAATGACTCAATGAGCCGTTCAGATAAGATCCGCTCCTGTTATAATTATATGGTGAGCCACAGCAATTTCAGTTACATGACCTGGAGAGATTATAGTTACTATGATGACTGGGATGTGGATTATGCATATGAAATGCTGACGTCTCATATGGGAAACTGTTACAATTTTGCGGCAGCGTTTGCGCATCTGACAAAAGCCGCAGGCTGTGATGCCACGATAGTGCGCGGGCGTATCCATGGAACCAGAGACGGAGCAGGAGATGGCTTTACCCGTCACTGTTGGACGATCGTGGATGGACTTTGCTATGATACGGAGCTGGCTTTTGTCGGAGAAGCGTCTGTTTACGGAAACGGCAGCTACCCATTAACCTGTCAGATTAATGGGTATGACACACTTTAACATAACATAGAAACTCCTGGGATTAAAAAAATAAAAACCTTCCTCTTTTGATATTTTTGTGAGAGGAAGGTTTCTATTTTTATGAAAATCAGTTATTAAAATTGAGAAGGAGTATTTACAAAATAGGTTATTGCAGTTTCGGAGCCGCTTTTGTTGTAATCAGGCTGTCTGATTTTTGGAGCGTTAGAAAATGAATATGTAATTTTGATTGCTTCTAAAGTACGAACACCATTTAAAGTTATAGGTTCAATAGTCCCTCCATTTTTCATCTTTACAGTATCATGATTGCCAGAGAAGGAATCACCGTATATAAGAGTGATTGATTTGATTTTGTAACTTTTTCTTAAAGCAATATCAATTTTGATAGGAGCGGTTCCTACATTAAAATTGTTTGCATCCCATTTTGTTTTTATGTTAGAGAGACGGTTTACGCCATTTATTTTTAAAGAAGATACAGGAGTGGAAATTTTCTTAAAAACAAGCTTGGTACTAAGCTTATATTTTTTTTTGTTTTTTGTTGTTACGGTAAAGGTTAATTTTGCAGTGTCTCTGTCTTTTAAAGTGTATTTTATATAGTTCCTTGGTCTTGTTTTTACAAATAAAGAAATATATTTTCCTTTAAAAACTTTTGCTTCAATTTTCTTATTAGTAATTTTAACATTGCTGATTTTTCCACCGTTTAAGTTCTTAATGGAAATTAAATTGGAACCTTCCACTAATTGTGATTCCCAGGAATTATTGTAAAAGGTATGCGAATTTTGATAATACACCGGTATCTTCTTTGAAACAGAAGGCGCTTTTGCAGCAGAACTGCTTAAAGAAGGAAAGAAGAGAAACATTACAACAAAAAATAGAAGATTGGCGCCAAAGCATTTGATTCGTTTTTTCATAGATATCCTCCTTAAATAGTTACATGTGATTGATAAATAAAATATTTTCAAAAATGTTGATATTAAAGTAAAAATAGATTGAAAATAAAATATTATATCAATGATTAAATGCCTATGAATGCATTGTACAAAATAAAATCTAAAAATACAATTAAATAACTTTTAAATATTGTTAAAAAATAACAACCTACATCAGATAGATGCGGGTTGTTATTTTTGAAGGGATTTCACTTATGAAGCTGTTCCTGCGAAAAATCCTGTATTGTTTCTTCCAGAAAAGCAATCTGTTCTTCCTGGCTGTAGATCCATTCGCTGGAAGGCAGTGATTCCAGAAATAAATAGATCCATTTAGAAAGATTTGGTTCATTGATGCGGTAAGCCTCGAAATTATCGTCATTATTATAATACCCGACAAAATTGATGCTTTTTGACATTGCATCAATCATGGCATTGGGATGAATAGGAAGAAGATTGCTTTTTATCAGGTGATAATCTATATTCTTTGAAGGGTGGGTACATCGGTTTAACAGACGCTTCAGAACCAACAGCCGTTCCTGGGGATTCAATGGGGTATATAGGCTGTGCGGGAGATATTCCAACCAGCCGTTTTTCAGAAACTGAAGGACCGATTCCTTGGTATAATGAAACACCCGTTTCCGCTCCATCAGATATTCGGAACGGTAGATAAAATCCGACAGGAGTTGTTCTGTTTTCTCATCTCGGACCGACAGATGATTATAAAGCATATCTCTGGAAAGAAAAGAAAGAGAGCAGAATGAATTTTCCAGAGAATAATAGGTATAGCTTTTCAGAGAACGTTCTGCTTTCATAAAGGCATTCTGAAGATTGTCAAGACCGCTGACGGAACTCATAAGGACCTGACCGGAAGCATACAGTGTCTGAAATCTTTTTTCAAAAAAAGCGATTTCTTCCGAATTGGTAAAAACAAGACCCTGTTCTTCACCGGTAAGGGCAAGAACGATCTTATGACCAAAAATAAGCAGTGTGTCAAAAATTGTAATACGGCGGTCAAAAGAGTCGTTGTAGGTATACACATATTTTGGTGAGTAAGCAAAGCCACAGAAGAAATAGCGCAAAATGGGTTTTAAGGTATCCAGATTATGAGATTCGCTTTCCGGATAAGTGTGACTGTCCAGGCGGAAAAGATGCTCTACCTGTACCCTGGAATTGTGAAGAATAGGAGGGATACTTTCTTTTAAAAAAGAGTGTTGTTCGCCGCCGAGCATCAGCACCGAGCCTTTTTCTTTCTGCGTAGCCTGCTGAAGCAGAAGTTTTCTGAGACAGGCATTGATCTCCAGTTCACTGGAAAGAAAAGCGGAACCGGAAAAAGGGTAAGCCTCATAAGTGACTGGTGGAAACGCACGAAGGTCTCTGGGGCCGATGGAGGAAATAATCTCCTGAATGGAATGAAGACAGCGGAATGTCTCTTTTCCAATGTTTTCAATGTGAAATTCCTGCAACAGCCGGATTTCTTCTGCTTTAGGGCACTGGAGAGCATAGATCAGAGAGAGGACGTTCGGTGTATATTTTTTTGTGAAACGGACTCCTTTGCGGAGTTTGTAGAGATAACTGACGGGAATGCCGCTGGCTTCCTGGAGCTCCAGCATGGAGAGGTTGGAGCGGGCGATGGCGTGATCCAGTAAATCAGAAAAATCGGACAAGGAAGAATCCTCCTTTACTTAAAAATATAAAGTGTAAATATAAACCATTTTATTCTAAAGAAAAAAGAATGTCAAGAGATGCAAGACAAAGTAAAAAAATGTCTAAAAGAATGTCTAAAGCTACCAAAAAAGAAAAAATAGTGTAAAATAATTATGGTGTCAAAGGCACGTTTTTATTCAGACGGATTAGTAAAAGATGTGGATCCGGCCCCTCCTTCCCAACCCGCCGGATTTTCTGTCCAAAATAATCTGCAAAATAAGAACGTGCATTTTTTGTAATGATTCAGCAGCACTTTTTAATAGTCTGGAGACAGGCGGATTTTCAGCTCATCCGGACAGATTTACAGTGAGGAGGAAAGAGAGAATGAAAAAAAATCTGGAAAAAAACGGGAATACTGCTTCTGGCTCTTCTGGTGTTTCTCATGCCGTTATCGTTGAAAAGCCAGGCGGCTGCAGCAAAGCCACAGAAGCTGAAACTCAGTGCAGCAAAGGAATCTCTGCTGCCGGGGAAAAGGATCACCTTAAAAGTCAAAGCAGTAACGCCGGCGACAGCGTCAAAAAGTGTGCTTTGGAGGTCTTCTGATCCGAAAGTCGCATCCGTGGATAAAAAAGGGCGGGTGACAGCGAAAAAACCGGGCACTGCAAAAATTACAGCAACAAGCAGAAGCAACAGGAAAGCGAAAGCCGTGTGTAGGGTAACCGTCTTCAAAAAGGGGACGGCAGCACGTTCCATTGCTCTGAATAAAACGAAGCTCACGCTGATGAAAGGAAAATCCCAGACCTTAAAGATAAAACGGATAAGGCCGCTTGGAGCCAGCAGCAGAGTGAAATGGACCAGCAGCAACAAAAAGGTGGCAGTGGTAAACAGTAAAGGAAAGGTGACAGCAAAAGGCAAGGGTACAGCTGTCATCAAAGCAGTCAGCGCCAAAAATAAAAAAGCGGTTGCAAGGTGTAAAGTGACAGTCTATCAAAAAACGGTAAAACTGGTAAATGACGGACTGGCCTCTTATTCAAAAAAAGTAGGTGATGTTTTCCAGGTTTCTGCCTATGTTTCCATTCCGGAATCCGGTTATTCCCCGATTGCCTGGTCATCATCGGATAAAAGTGTGGCAGAAATAACTGCCAAAGGAAAAGTAACCTGCAAAAAGACCGGAAAAACAACGTTGAAGGCCGTTTCCGGAGGGAAAAGCATCCGGATCGCGCTGACAGTATCCGAAAGAACAGCACAGGACGGAATGGAAATCAGCAGGGGAGAATGGATCCATCTGTTGATGCAGGGCTTACAGAAGCAGGTTGCTGCGAAAGAAAACCTGGCAGTTCACTATTTTGGAGATACCGAAGGAACCGTCTACGAGGCGGAGATTGAAACAGCCCAGATGAGCGGAATCCTGCCGCCGGCAGATTCGGAAGGATTTGAAGATTCGGAGCAGGATATTCCGTTGTTCCGTCCGGAAGAAACAGCAACCAGGGAGTTTGCCGCCTATACGGCAGTAAAAGCACTGGGCTTCCAGAATGACGGAACCAGGCTGAACAGTGCGGATGCTTCTGAGCTCAGATATCCGGAAGAAGACAACATTGCAGTGAGACAGAAGCTTCTGCTTCTGAAAGCGAACTGTTTTCAGCCGTCCGCTCCGTTTACTTACGGAGACAAGGATGTATTGTTTGATGCAGTTTCTCTTTTAAACCGTTATCAGAACAAGAATACAGCCCCGGCAAAAACAACCCAGTCTGTAAGCTATGAAAAAAATGTGATTCAGGCTCCGCTGAAGAAGACAACCGGATATACAATTACAAAGAATGGCGATGGTTCTTATACAGTCGTTCTTCCAGCCACGAGTGCTGCAAAGAACATCAAAAAGGGCAGAGTGTTTGTACTTCCGGCCAACAAGAACCATCCAAACGGAGTTGCACTGAAAGCAGTCAGCGTAAAAAAACAGGGCGCTAATTATAAGATCAACGGCAAAGTGCCGGAAGTTCAGGAGGTTTTATCGGAAGTATCCTTTGACGGGCAGCTGGATGTAAAACCGAATCAGTTTATTCCGGCAGAGGGCGTCAGCTGTGTATACAATCCTTCAGAGGGACTGAGCACGGGAACGATCGGCGGAAGTATGAAAGTACCGGGCTCCTGGACCTTTACCCTGGATAACAAGAAGCTGTCAGAGAAAGCAGCGGCTAAAGGAACACTTACGGTAACAATTCCGGATGTCACCTGTAAATTAAAAACAGGAAAAGGTTTTTCTATCGAAGAGCTGACGCTTTCCACGACACAGAAAGTAAAATTCAAAGGAAGTATTGATTACAAATTTGCAGAAACCAAATATACGATGAAGGGCGGTTCAGGCCACGAGTATGAATTTTCCAGGATCGAACTGGGACGTACGCCGCCCCTGAAGCTTGGAACGACAGGTCTGTCACTGGAAATCGTCTTTTTCTATACGGCAGGTGTGAACGGTTCTGCAAGCTTTACTTATGAGATCCAGGCAACAGAAGGCTTTCAGTATGCCAATGGAAACTTTAGAAATCTGAGCGGCTTTGAGGACAGCCTGGACAGTTTTTCTCTTTGTGGAACGGCAAAAGCCGGGCTGGGAGCAAGCCTGGTGCTGGATGCCTTTGAACTCATTGATCTTGTTGGTGTGGACGCACAGGGCGGTATCCAGGGAAAAGCAGAATTTACAGAGCATGACATGAATGGCGGTGTGCTTCTTTCTGAACCGCTGTATTGTGCAAATGGTGTGATCAATGCTTACTTAAGTATGGAATTGGATCCGGAGACTGCATTTGGCAAGCTTCTCTCCAAGAAGCATCACTATACCTGTTCCTGGGATCTGATCACGGAAAAGAACAGCCCGTTGAAGCTGAGCATCCATCTGGAAAACGGACAAAAAGTAGAAGAGTGTACCCTTGGAAAAGGTTCGATATCCGGAAGTGTGCAGGATGCCGATTCACACAAGGCACTGAAAAAATCCAGAGTCCTTCTCTATCTGAACGGGGATGAACTGAAAAATATCTATACGGATGAGGAAGGAAATTATACGCTGACGGCTCTGGCTCCGGGTGATTATACGCTGAAAATATCGGCGACCGGATATAAGACCTACGAAAATACCGTGTCCGTAAAGAAGAACGAAGTGACCTATGCAGAAGCTTCTATGATGGTTGACCGGAAGAAAACAACAGAGGGAACGGTATATGGAAATATTGTCAATGCACTGACTGGTGAGAAGCTGGATGGTGTGACCTATGAAGTCAGAAAGAACTGGAATAATAGCCTGGGAGCTCCGCTCGAGAGCGGTACTGCGGATGAAAGCTACTCTCTGAAGCTGGAAGCCGGAAACTATACAATCCATTTTACAAAAGCAGATTTCATTGCAAATAATGTAAATGTGACGGTGGTAGGCGATAAGAGCAGTGAAATTCCGTCTTATCTGTCATCGGAAAATGTAAAGGTGGGGAATGACCTTCGCATTGTCCTGACCTGGGGCCGTTCTCCGGCAGATCTGGATTCCCATCTCCTCGGAACAGGCAGTGATGGCGATGATTTCCATATCTATTACCGGAATGAAACGTATACGGAAAATGGCGAAAAGACAGCAAATCTTGACCTGGATGATACAAATGGTTACGGACCGGAAACGACAACGGTCTATTCCATCAATCCGAATGGAAGCTACAGTTATTATGTACACAATTACACGGATAAAGGCTACAGCTATAGCAGCTCGCTTTCCACTTCGAGAGCAATGGTAAAAGTTTATACCGGAAACCAGATCATTGCAAAATATTCGGTTCCGACTGGAAAAATCGGAACACTCTGGCATGTATTTGACTATGATCCATCGGCAGGAGTCGTGACAGGAGTGAATGAGATGACAAATCTTTATAGTCCTTCCAGCCTGTCAAGGGGCTATGACCGGACGCTTGCACAAAGAGAAGAAATCTGGCAGGATATTCAGGAAAACCCGAAGGAAGAAACACGGCAGAAAACGGATATTTCTGAAACAGAGCCTGAAACAGCGGAAACAGAACAGCGAACAGACAGCGAGTTGTCTGAGTTGGAAGAAATGCTGGGTGTTCTTCCGGAAGAGGAAAGGACGGTATTGCGTACGCTGGCAGAAAGCCGGAACTGGGAAGATGCCGAAAAAGCGGCAGCGCCGTTTGCAGAACTTCCGGAACAGTCCAGAAAACGGATGCTGGAGCTTCTGCGCCGGCTTTATGAGAAAAAGCAGGTTTCCTTTGCAGCTGTGACAGGACTTTATGCCGCAGATGCTTCAGACAGGACAGAGATCGTCTCCATACCTGTCAAAAGTATAAGGGAACTGGATGAGAAAGATCTGACTGTTCTGGCACAGCTGGTTCAGACCGAGCCGGAGACCGGAAGCCAGATGGCAGAATTGCTTTTCAATGCCGGAAAGCTTACGGGAGAGCAGATGGAAAGAATAAAAGAAGGAAGGTAACTACCCAGGAACCACGGTTAAAAGGAGGACATTATTATAGGTAAAAAAAGGATTGGAGCGTTTTGTCTGATGGCTGCAGCCATACTGCTTCTGCTCATTGGATATGATATTTTTCAGAGAAAAAACTTCCAGAAAACGGAAGGGCAGGTGGTAACTGTCGGATGGCAGGGAGATCTGCAGACAGAGAACCAGGAAGAATATATCATGGTCAGCTATATGGCTGATGGTGTTTCCTATGTGGAAAAACAGCAGATTTTGTCACGCATTTTTTACAGAGAAGGACAAAAGGTCACCGTCTATTATGATAAGAAGGATCCTCACAGGACATGGAACAGGCTGCGGCTGCCGTTTATGCTGGCTCTGCTTGTGTTGTGCCTGTCCTGTGGCATGATGGTTTTCAGAAAAGAAAGACAAATGTAGAACTCCCGTTGTTCTTCTGACTTTTTAGTGGTATACTTTTGAGAGAAATCAACAGGAGGAATGTAGAGATGAAACCGATAGAATCCGCTTCCTGGAAGGAGGACCTTCCTGCTTTCAGAGAAAAAACAGCAACCTTTTACAGAGGTGAATTAAAGAAAAATGATTACAAAGGTTTTTCAGGTCTTTACGGAAGCTATGCTCAGAAGGACGGAAAGGCAAGTATGCTCCGTCTCCGTATGACAGCGGGCAGCGTTTCAAAAGAAAAAATGCTTTTTATCGCAAATATGATCCGGGAATATCAGGTAAAAAAAATGCATTTTACTACCTGCCAGTCTATTCAGCTTCATGATCTGGATGAAACAGCAGTCTGTGAAATCATGGAAAAAGCACTGGATGCAGGAATTGTGACTATGGGCGGAGGCGGAGACTTTCCGAGAAATATCATGTGTTCTCCACTGGCCGGCGTGGAAAAGGGAGAGTATTTTGACGTGGAACCCTATGCAAAAGCAGCAGGCGACTACCTCATGCACTTTATCAAAGCAGAGAAAATGCCGAGAAAACTCAAAGTTGGTTTCTCCGGTTCTCCGGAAAATCTTACGCATGCAACCTACCGGGATCTTGGCTTCGCAGCCAGAAAAGATGGGACATTTGATGTTTACAGTGCCGGAGGACTGGGAAATAATCCACGTTTTGGGGTAAAAGTGGCAGAAGCAGTTCAGCCGGAAGATATCCTCTATTATATCAAAGCCATGTGGCTGACCTTCCGCACATATGGAAATTATGAGAATCGCGGCAAGGCAAGAACCCGTTATATGCAGGAAGCCTTGGGCGGACCGGAAAAATACAGAGAAGCTTTTCTTGAAAAACTGAAAGAAGTGTATGCGTCCGGTGAAAATCTGAAACTGAAAAAGACCGGAGAAGCATCCACAGAGGAGTGCGGCGGTCTTTTGGAAGAGAACGTTACGGAAAAGGCAGGAGATGGAACAGTTTTCTCAGGAAGCAATGTTGTGGAACAGAAACAGGGAGGACTGTATGCCCTGGCCTGGCATCCGATCGGGGGTCTGCCGTCAGTGGAAACTTTCTGTGAGGTGGCAGCTGCCATGAAAGAGATAGAAGGGGCAGAACTTCGTCTGGCTCCCTATGAAACCGCTTATGTCATCAATCTGACCGGCAAAGAGGCGGAAGCAATTGACAGGATCATTCGGAAAGATACGGCCGTAACAAGATTTGAAACATCTGTCAGCTGTATTGGAGCGTCCATCTGTCAGGTGGGACTTCGTGATTCACAGGGACTGCTGGCTGCCTGTGTGAAGAAGGTGAAAGAAGCCGCTATTCCGGATGGAGCATTGCCGCAGATCCATATTTCCGGCTGTCCTTCCTCCTGCGGAACCCATCAGACAGGTTCTCTGGGATTTCGAGGGGCTTCTGTAAAGGTTGACGGGAAATCAGAGCCTACTTATCTTCTTTATATTAATGGATGTGAATATCAGGGAGAAGAACGCATGGGGCATGAAGCAGGAATGATGACGGAAGAGGACATTCCGGAATTTCTGGCAGAGCTTGGAAAAACGGTTGCGGAAAGCGGAATGGATTTCAATACCTGGAATGAAAAGCATCCGGATGGTATCGAAAAGATCGCAGTACCTTATCTGCGACAGAACCCGTAAAAGAGATCTCACTATTATTATATATAAGGAAGAAACTGTTTCTTTAAAACTCCGGTCTGGTGAAAAAAAGTGCCAGATCGGAGTTTTTCAGCAGAAAAACACCCGGGAAAACAAAAATTGAAAAAAATTAAAAAAAATTGAAAAAACCTCTTGCATTTTGAAATCCTTTCCGTTATAATACAAACTGTTGTGACCTTGATAGCGTTGAAACGTGAGGTTGCTGCGGGTATCCGCAGGTTTTCCGTGGAGCGAATGTCAAGTTTAAAAACTGGCGACAAGTCACTGTACTAAAACTGACCATCACAGAAAAGGAACATAATTGTGTTCGGGAGCCTGAAACACACCAGGCCTTGATGGAAAACAACCCGGAATGTAGATGAAACACCCGGGAGCGTGTACAGTCACCGCTTGTCGTACTCATTAAAAGTGCGAATAAGGAGGCGACTTTTTTTATGGCAAGTCAGGTAATGAGAATCACTCTCAAAGCGTATGATCATCAGTTAATCGATGCATCTGCTAAAAAAATCATTGAAACTGTAAAGAAAAATGGAGCACAGGTGAGCGGACCGGTTCCCCTTCCCACTAAGAAAGAGGTAGTAACCATTCTTCGTGCCGTTCATAAGTACAAAGATTCCAGAGAACAGTTTGAGCAGAGAACTCACAAGAGACTGATCGATATCACCGCTCCGACCCAGAAGACAGTAGATGCACTGTCCAGACTGGAAATGCCCGCTGGTGTCTATGTTGACATCAAGATGAAAGCAAAAGGCTGATAAGCCAAAACAATTCTTTAATTAGAGCGAATCCTAAAAGGTTGATATAGAAGTAACGTCAAGTTCCACTTATATTGACTGTTTGACTAGGATGATCACAAAACGTGATCCGCTGTAGAAAAACAGGAGGTAAAAAGAATGAAGAAAGCGATCTTAGCTACAAAAGTCGGAATGACTCAGATCTTCAACGAAGACGGAGTATTAACCCCGGTAACCGTACTTCAGGCTGGACCCTGTGTAGTAACTCAGGTAAAGACCGAGGATAACGACGGTTACAAAGCAGTACAGGTAGGTTTTGTTGACAAGAGAGAGAAACTCATCAACAAACCGCTGAAAGGACACTTTGACAAGGCTGGCGTATCTTATAAGAGATATGTAAGAGAGTTCAAATTTGAAAACGCAGAGGAGTACGCAGTTGCTCAGGAGATCAAAGCAGACATCTTCACCGCTGGTGACAAGATCGACGCTACTGCAATTTCCAAAGGTAAAGGCTTCCAGGGTGCGATCAAGAAACACGGACAGCACAGAGGTCCCATGGCTCATGGTTCTAAATTCCATCGTCATCAGGGTTCTAACGGCGCTTGTTCCGATCCCTCCAAAGTTTTCAAAGGAAAAGGAATGCCCGGTCATATGGGTCACAAACAGATCACTGTTCAGAACCTTGAGATCGTTAAAGTTGACGTAGAAAACAATCTTCTCTTAGTGAAAGGTGCCGTACCGGGACCGAAGAAAGCATTAGTAACTGTTAAAGAGACCGTTAAGTCCGGTAAATAAGGCACTTTTTAGGAAAGGAGGAACAACAGAATGGCAAACGTAACCGTTTACAATATGGAAGGTAAAGAAGTTGGTACCATGGAACTGAGCGATGCTGTATTTGGTGTAGAGATCAACGAGCACCTCGTACACATGGCAGTTGTAAACCAGCTTGCAAATAATCGTCAGGGTACACAGAAAGCCAAAACACGTTCTGAGGTATCCGGCGGCGGAAGAAAACCCTGGAGACAGAAAGGAACCGGTCATGCAAGACAGGGTTCAACAAGAGCTCCCCAGTGGACCGGCGGAGGAGTTGTATTCGCACCGGTTCCGAGAGACTATTCTTTCAAAATGAACAAAAAAGAGAAAAGAGCAGCTCTGAAGTCCGCTCTGACCAGCCGTGTACAGGCTAACAAGCTTATCGTACTGGATCAGCTGACCATGGATGCTCCGAAAACAAAGGCTATGCAGAATGTACTGAACAGCCTGAACGTGAACAAAGCTCTGGTAGTTACCAAAGAGAACAATGCAAACGTGGTTCTTTCCGCAAGAAATATCCCGTCTGTAAAAACCGCTCTGGTAAACACCATTAACGTATACGATGTAATGAAATACAATACCGTAGTCCTGACTAAGGACGCTGTAGCAGCAATCGAGGAGGTGTACGCATAATGGCAGACGTAAAGTACTATGATGTCATCCTGAAACCGGTTGTTACCGAGAAAAGCATGAATGCTATGACCGAGAAAAAATACACTTTCCTGGTTCATACCGATGCTACTAAGAATCAGATCAAGGAAGCCGTTGAGAAAATGTTCGAAGGAACAAAAGTAGAGCGCGTAAATACCATGAATCAGGACGGAAAAAACCGTCGTCGTGGAATGGTAGTGGGCAAGACTTCCAAAACTAAGAAAGCAATCGTTACCCTTACTGCTGACAGCAAGGATATCGAGATCTTCGAAGGACTTTAATCTTTGTCCTTAATCTATATGCTGCTTCGATAGCATGATGATAAACATCGAAAGGAGAAACAACAATGGGAATTAAAGTATATAATCCATATACCCCTTCCAGAAGACATATGACCGGTTCTGATTTCTCTGAAATCACAAAAACTACACCGGAGAAAAGCCTGCTTGTATCTCTCCAGAAAAACGCTGGACGTAACAATCAGGGTAAGATCACTGTAAGACACCAGGGTGGTGGAAGCAGAAAGAAATACAGAATCATCGACTTCAAGAGAAGAAAAGATGGAATCCCCGCAACTGTAATTGGAATCGAGTACGATCCCAACAGAACAGCAAACATCGCACTGATCTGCTATGCAGACGGTGAAAAAGCATATATCCTTGCTCCCGAGGGACTGAAAGTTGGCATGAAAGTTATGAACGGTCCGGAAGCTGAGGTTAGAGTCGGCAACTGCCTGCCTCTTTCTGAGGTTCCTGTAGGTACCATGGTTCACAACATTGAGCTTTATCCGGGCAAAGGCGGACAGCTTGTTCGTTCTGCTGGAAACGGCGCACAGCTGATGGCTAAAGAAGGTAAATATGCAACCCTTCGTCTTCCCTCTGGCGAGATGAGAATGGTTCCGATTATTTGTAGAGCAACCGTGGGTGTGGTTGGCAACGCTGAGCACAATCTGATCAACATCGGTAAAGCTGGTAGAAAACGTCACATGGGTATCAGACCGACTGTCCGTGGTTCCGTAATGAACCCGAATGACCATCCGCATGGTGGTGGTGAAGGTAAGACTGGTATTGGACGTCCGGGTCCCTGTACACCGTGGGGCAAACCTGCTCTTGGCCTGAAGACCAGAAAGAAAAACAAGAAATCTAACAAGATGATTGTAAGAAGACGCGACGGCAGAGCAATCAACTAATTAACAAGGATAGTAAACAAGGAGGTTAACACTCATGGCTCGTTCACTGAAAAAAGGACCATTTGCCGATGAAAGCTTACTGAAAAAAGTAGATGCTATGAACGCTGCAGGTAACAAACAGGTTATCAAAACCTGGTCCCGCCGTTCCACTATTTTCCCGCAGATGGTTGGACATACAATCGCAGTTCACGACGGCAGAAAACATGTGCCCGTTTATGTAACCGAGGATATGGTTGGACATAAACTGGGTGAGTTCGTTGCTACCAGAACCTACAGAGGTCACGGTAAAGACGAGAAAAAGTCCGGCGTTCGTAAATAATTCGTACTTTTGAAAGGAGGTTACATCAATGGCAAAGGGACATAGAAGTCAGATTAAACGTGAAAGAAATGCAAAGAAGGATACCAGACCGTCAGCTACTTTATCTTACGCTCGCGTATCTGTTCAGAAAGCATGCTTCGTATTAGATGCCATCAGAGGTAAGGATGTGAAGACTGCTCTTGGTATTGTTATGTACAATCCGAGATATGCTTCCACCCTGATTGAAAAATTACTGAAATCAGCAATCGCAAATGCTGAAAACAATAATGGAATGAATGTTGATAATCTTTATGTAGAGGAGTGCTACGCAAACCAGGGACCGACCATGAAGAGAATCAGACCGAGAGCACAGGGAAGAGCTTACAGAATCGAGAAGAGAATGAGCCACATCACCGTTGTGCTGAATGAGAGATAATTAGGAGGTAAAGCATGGGACAGAAAGTTAATCCGCACGGCCTGAGAGTCGGCGTTATTAAAGACTGGGATTCTAAATGGTATGCAGAGGCTTCCTTCGCTGACAATCTTGTGGAGGATTACAACATCAGAACATACCTGAAGAAGAGATTATATAGTGCCGGAGTTTCCCGCATCGAGATCGAAAGAGCTTCCGACAGAGTAAAGGTTATCATCTACACCGCAAAACCGGGCGTTGTTATCGGTAAAGGCGGAGCAGAGATCGAGAAAGTAAAAGCTGAAGTTCAGAAACTGACTTCCAAGAAACTCATCGTAGACATCAAGGAAGTGAAGAGACCGGATCGTGATGCTCAGCTCGTTGCAGAGAACATCGCACTCCAGCTGGAAAACCGTGTTTCCTTCCGTCGTGCTATGAAATCCTGCATGGGTCGTTCCATGAAATCTGGTATCAAAGGTATCAAAACCTCTGTTTCCGGACGTCTGGGCGGTGCAGATATCGCACGTACCGAGTTCTACAGCGAGGGAACCATTCCCCTGCAGACATTAAGAGCAGATATTGACTATGGCTTCGCCGAGGCTGACACCACATACGGAAAACTTGGTGTTAAAGTTTGGATCTACAAAGGCGAGGTTCTTCCGACAAAAGCACACAAGGAAGGGAGCGATAAATAATGTTAATGCCGAAGAGAGTAAAGCGCCGTAAACAGTTCCGTGGCTCCATGGCCGGAAAAGCGCTTAGAGGAAACACCATCTCCAATGGTGAATATGGTTTAGTTGCAACCGAACCCTGCTGGATTAAATCCAATCAGATCGAGGCAGCCCGTGTGGCTATGACCCGTTACATCAAACGTGGTGGTAAAGTTTGGATCAAAATTTTCCCGGATAAACCTGTAACCGCAAAACCCGCTGAAACTCGAATGGGTTCCGGTAAAGGTACTCTGGAGTACTGGGTAGCAGTAGTAAAACCCGGACGCGTACTGTTCGAGCTGGCTGGCGTACCCGAAGATGTTGCTCGTGAGGCTCTGCGTCTTGCTATGCACAAGTTACCCTGTAAATGTAAAATCGTTTCTCGTGCAGACTTAGAAGGCGGTGATAACAGTGAAA
>OLQE01000471.1_pt1 | contig 32556 bp, 28 predicted proteins | sample 1643161 | NCBI WGS metagenome assembly OLQE01 (sample SAMEA3136650, study PRJEB25190) | human gut metagenome | reverse complement strand
TAATGCAAATATGTACGGATACGTTAGTCCGGAATTTACGCCTATGGAGAGTACAGGAACTTGTGAGTAGATTGATATTTATATCATCAAAAGCATACTCGTTAAAGTAGGAATGGAACATAGAAGTTTATAACTTTTTATAAGTTTTCAGTAACGGACCATCTCTGATCCTCTTTTTTTGCTTTACAGGAAATTGCATCCTGTAAAGTAAAAACGCTTCGCGAGGATGCACACTGTGGCGTAAGCGGAAGATGTCGCAAGCGACCGCCGCAGGCGCAAGCAAGTGGCGTTTCTGATACTGTGACGATCGTGGTACAGAAAAAGAAAGTAGCCGCTTCCGGTATTTCGAATGTCAGCAAATCACTGAAGCTGAAGCGCGGAGAGAAATACACATTAGCTCCGGTGATCAGCCCGATCACGACAGCAGACAAGGCAAGCTACCGCTCTTCGAATAAGAAGGTCGTAACGGTCAGCAAGAAGGGCGTCATCACCGCAAAGAAATCCGGAACTGCCAAGATTACGGTAAAGGCCGGAAAGAAGAAGGTTACCGTGAAGGTGACGGTAGAGAAGGTGGCTCCGACCGGAATGAACAAAGTGCCGGAAAGCAAGACACTGAAAAAGGGCAAATCCTTCACAATCAAGCCAAAGCTGACGCCGTCCGGAGCAGAAGCCAAGATTACCTACCGCAGCTCCAATAAAAAGATAGCGACCGTCAATGCAAAAGGCAAAGTGACAGCGAAGAAAAAAGGAACAGCGACTATCACGGTGAAGGCCGGAAATGTGATCCGCACCTGTGTGGTTACAGTCAAGTAGTTTAACAAGTAAAATAAGCATTATTGGCTTTTATAGTCTGGAGAAGGAGCAGTCGGAATTTTGGCTGCTCCTTTTTCTCAGGTCAATGTTACTTCAAGATCCTGCGGAAGGCAGAAAAGTATAATTTTGGTTTGCTTAGCTTCGAAGAAGCCAGTCAATCAGATTTACCGACTTAATGCCGTCATAGGAATTAATAAAACTTCGATCCATAGACAGCACGATTTTCTCGTAGTTATCCGGGATCATACGCAGTGGACGAAGCTCCCGTTCACGGGTTTCCGGAGACTGCATGCTTTCTGTTACCTGAATATAGACTTTATCGTTTGGCTTTTCTGCTACGAAGTCGATTTCTGTTTCACCGATTTTTCCGATATACACACGGTAGTCCCGGCGCAGCAGTTCCAGAAACACAATATTTTCAAGGATGTGTCCACGGTCTGCATCGCGGTAACCAAGCAGCATATTGCGGAACCCCAGATCAATGATGTAATTTTTTCCCAGCGTTTTGAGCAGCTGTTTGCCTTTTACATCATAGCGCCCCACTGAGAAAAACACGAAAGCATTGCGGAGCATGGAGATATAGCGTTCTACGGTTTTTCCTGCGATGTTTTTGGCTTTTACAGTCGGAATATCGCCCTCATTGGCAAGTACATTTCCGATGCTGTTTGGAGAAGTGATGCTGCCGATGTTAGAGCACAAAAACAGCATAATCTTCTGGAGCATCGCCTGATTGATACCGTTGTTTCGCTGCAGGATGTCCCGTAGCACTACGGTGGAATAAATGCCTTCCAGAGCCTGGTTACTTCTCGCTTCATTAAATTTGTATTCTCTTAGAATAGGCATTCCGCCGAACTGAAGGTATTTTTGGAATTTTTCCTCCATACTGACATCAGGTGCAAATTCATAAAAGTCAAGGAATTCCCTGAATGACAGTGGGAGCATTCGGATTTCCACATATCTGCCGGACAGTAGCGTTGAAAACTCTGTGGACAGCAGATAGGCATTGGAACCTGTGATGTAGATATCCACATCAAAATCCAGCCGGAACGATTCAATAGCTTTTTCCCAGTGTTCTACCGCCTGAAGTTCATCGAATATCAGGTAGGTCTTTCCATCCGGGGAAATGCGCTTGCTGACGTAATCGTAAAAGAAAAGATAATTCGTCAGGTCACGGTAGCGCAGGGATTCCATATTCATGTGTATAATGTGAGCATCTGGAACACCATTTTCTGTCAGATATTTGTGAAACAGATCCAGTAAAGAGGACTTCCCACAACGCCGGATGCCGGTAACGATCTTTACCAGATCTACATCTTTATTTTGTATCAGCTGGTTCAGGTATTGGGGGCGATTAATAAGGTCAGTCATAGTACACCTCCTGAAAGTTTTGGTTTTAGTATACCCAAAAGTCTGAAAAAAACAAGAGTTTCTAACTTATAAAGTCGGAAACTTTCATAAAAATATAAATTTTTAACTTTAAGTAATATCCACAGTATAACATACGGACAACGCACGAGGTAACAAAAGCCGAGAAAAAAAGGATAAAAAAGCTGTCCACAAACCGCGCCCCATCTTGTAAGGGGGGAAGGTATGCGGATATTGTAATAAACCACTTGCAAAATCCCCAATACGTGCTAGAATAGGAAAATAAAAAGGCGAATTCTTGCAGTTCGCCCTTTTATTTCAATACAAATTAGCACTCGATGAAGAAGAGTGCTGACAAATGAGGAGGGGACATATATGATTACAATACCGGTACATGATTTATTATTGCTTCCAGGTGTGATGTTCTATTTTAAAAAGGATATGTTTCCCGACAGACGGATTACGGCAGAGGATGTCGGAGAAGATATATTGTTTATGATGCTGAAGGAGGAGAAGAAAGCGTCCGAGCTGCTGCCGGATGATTTTTACCCGATCGGTGTATCCGGAAAGATTGAAGGGATCGACGACGAAGGAAATGTGCGTGTGCAGGCAAAGGAGCGGGTAGAGCTTTCTGACATCGAAATCACACCGGAGGGAGTGACGGCAGATGCCAGTATCTGTGCGGAGATTGATGATCTTCCGGAGCAGGAGGAGAAAGAACATTTTGGAAAAGTCAAAGAGGATCTGCTGAATTTTGCAAAGGAGTTCAGTTGGGGCATGTGGGCGAGAGGAATGATCCTGCGCTGGAAGAGCCTGTCCGAGGTGGCGTGTGCGCTGTCAAGCTATCTGAATATTCCGTGGGATGAGAAATATGCACTTCTGGAGACAAATTCCAGAAGGCTGCGCATGGAGCAGATTGAGAAGGCAGTCTATGAGCTGATGGCGGTTTACCACGTCAGCGAGGAGGCGGAGAGTGCACAGAAGGATGCAAACGAGCAGCTCTACCGGGAGGCCGCTTTAAAGAAGCAGATTGATTTTCTGCAGAAGCAGCTCGATGAGATGCATCCGGAGAATATTTCTGATGTGCGTCGCTTCGAGACGAAGATCCAGGAATCCGGAATGAATGAAGAGGCGAAAAAGGAAGCCGAGAAGGTGCTGAACCGGATGAAGCAGGAGGGTAAGGACGGACATGAGTACGGGATGCTCTATGATTATCTGGATTTTATCACGAGTCTTGACTGGAAGCCGCAGGAGATGCAGAATATTGATCTGAAGGAAGCAGAGCGGATTTTGGATGAGGATCACTATGGGCTGAAAAAGGTTAAGAACCGTATAATTCAGCAGCTTGCAGTGATGGCGTTGAATAAAAAACAGTCCGGATCAATCCTGCTCTTTGTCGGAGCGCCAGGCACCGGCAAGACGAGTATCGGGCAGAGCATTGCGCGGGCGCTGCACCGCAAATATGTGAGGATCAGTCTTGGCGGTATCCGGGATGAGGCAGAGATCCGCGGACACAGAAGGACTTACATCGGCGCGATGCCGGGCCGGATCATGGAAGGCATGAAGCGCAGCGGCGCGTCGAACCCGGTGATGGTACTCGACGAGGTGGATAAGCTGGCAAAGGATTATGGCGGAGATCCGGCGAGTGCGCTGCTCGAGGTACTTGATCCGGAGCAGAACAACAGCTTTACGGATCACTATATGAATGTCCCGTATGACCTGTCGAATGTTTTATTTGTCTGCACAGCGAACTCGGTCGATACAATTCCGGAGCCGCTGCTGAACCGGATGGAGGTCATCCAGTTTCCGGGCTACACGGCAGTGGAGAAAGCTCAGATTGCGAAGAAGCACCTGCTGCCGCGCGCCATGCAGACAATGGGGATTCCAGCACAGGGACTGAAGGTATCAGATAAGGCGATTGCCCGGATTATCTCAGAATATACGGCAGAGGCCGGTGTGCGCGGACTGAAGAAGCAGCTGGATGCGCTCTGCCGGTATGCGGCGGTGCAGCTCGTGAAGGGTGAGGAAAAGAGCATTTCCGTCAGTGCAAAGCGGGTACCGGAGTTTCTCGGACGCTGCATGCTGCAGCATGACCGGATTCTGGAGCATCCGCAGCCGGGTATCGTAACGGGGCTTGCATGGACACAGGCCGGAGGCGAGATTCTCTTTATCGAGACAGTATTTACAAAGGGAAATGGCAAGCTGACGATCACCGGTCAGCTCGGCGATGTGATGAAGGAGTCTGCGGCGATCGCCGTGACGCTTGTAAAGGAGCTTTACCCGGAGAAAGCAGAGCTGTTTGCGAAGAACGACCTGCATATCCATGTTCCGGCAGGTGCGGTACCAAAGGATGGGCCGTCGGCGGGCATTACGCTTGTGACAGCGTTGTCCTCTCTCGTGTCCGGGAAACCGGTCAATCCGGAGATTGCAATGACCGGCGAGGTATCATTGCGCGGTGGTATCATGCCGATCGGCGGTCTGCCGGAGAAGCTGATGGCGGCACAGCGCGCAGGCGTGAAAAAGGTCTATATCCCGAAGGACAATATGCCGGATCTGGAGGATGTCGCAGCGGAGGTAAAGGAGAAGCTGACGATCGTTCCGGTGAAGAAGATCACGGATGTTCTGAAGGCGGAAAAAGTCATGGCATGAGAAATGGGAAAAAGACACTTTACAGCTGTTTGAAAATGTGATAAAATATTATCCGCAATTGAACAGAGAACTTTGGTATAATTGGAAACGACACATGTGTGCTTTGCTCACTGATAACGAACAACACACATGTGTTTTTTTGCGCCCATTTATCAGGATACCAGGAGGATGTAAATGCAATGCACGAACAATCCGCAGGTACATAATTGAGGGACTTCCCCTCAACATCTTATCAAAAAAGGAGTACAATTATGCAAAAGTCAAAGTTACAGAACATTCTTTTTACTATCGTAATGGCGTTTGTCATGGTGTATGCCATGGTATGCTACAACATCGCGCTCGACAAAGGACATATGTCAAATGAGATTTTCCTCATCGCCTTTCATGAGATTCCGATCATGTGGCCGATTGCCTGCATTCTGGAGTATTTCGTTGTAGAAAAGCTTGCTGCAAAGCTGGCATTTCGGTTCGTGTCTCCGCAGGATAAGCCGATTTTTATCACGCTCGCGATTTCATCCATGATTGTCTGCCTGATGTGCCCGACCATGAGCTTTATTGCAACCCTGCTGTTCATGAATCCGGGAAAAGAGATCATCGCGCTGTGGCTGCAGAAGTGGGTGCAGAATTTCCCGATGGCACTTTGCTGGCAGATTTTCTTTGCAGGACCGGGTGTGCGGAATTTCTTCCGGCTGTTTGAGGGAAAGAAGAAGGCAGCGAATTAGACAGTCGCTGAGAAACGTGTAAAGAACATCGCAGAGAAGCCGATCGAGGTGGAAGAAGAGATAGCAGAAAAGTATCTGAGCTGGAAGCAAGAACAGAAGGCGGATCCGAAAGGATCTGTCTTTTTTTGCTTTGTATGAATTGCTGACTGCAGAAAAAGCAAAAATAACAATGTGGACGCGCGACCATACATTGAGGTGTTGTGAAAATAACGGATAAAAAGTAATATAAATGCATGAATAAAATAAATGTGTAAATGCATAACGAAAAACATTAAAAAACTAGTGCAATATGCACAAAACAAAAAAGAGGGTAAAACAAAACGAAATACAAGGATAGTAAATGCTACAATTTGTGAACCGAAATAAGAAATGAATGCCTGTATTATAGTCGTATAGAAATCGCATAGAAAAATATTTGAAATCAGAAGAATATTTTCGGGAGAGAAAGGTGAGGTTCACATGGTAACAAGGAAAGACATCGCAGAGCGGGCACAGGTTTCTGTTTCAGTTGTATCAAGGGCATTGAATAATAGCGGATATGTGAATGCAAAGAAGCGAGAGCAGATTTTACAGATTGCAGAGGAGTTGGGCTACCATCCGAATCCGGTTGCCATGTCCCTGATGACGCAGCGCACAAAGCAGATCCTGTTTTATTGTAAAGATATGCGGAATGCATTTAATATTGAGGTTTACCGTGGAATGCTGGCGGCTGCCGGACAGCAGGATTATATGGTAGTGGTAAATGGTACGCTTGATTTTCGAAAAGTAAAAGGGATTATGGCGGATGGTTTGATTTTGCCGAATGAAACAATTGCAGGTCTTTATCTGGAGGCTACCGGGAAAAATTACCATTTGCCGGTTGTGGCTGCCACCTACGGAGATTCGATTTCTTTTTCCAGATCTATGCCGGTCATAGAGTGTAATATGTGGGATGGGATGAATAAAATGCTGGACTATCTATGGGAGAAAGGGCATCGGAGGATTGCACTGGTTACGCCTTATCCGATGGATTCTACTTCAGCGAGGAGCCTTGCATGGTGCAGTTTTATGAAGGAACGTGGCGGAAGTCACTGGAAGGATTATTTTTTTGAAGTTAATAAGGAAAACCTGAAACAAGATATTCGTAGTTATGGACTTATGGAAGAGATTCAGTGGGGGGCTCCGCTGATTGAGGAAACTTATTTTGAAAAAGGTGAACTGGCAGCCGAGCTATTTAAAGAAAGACAGTCAAAGGCGACAGCAGCGGTCTGCTTTAATGATGAGATGGCGTTGGGCTTCTGCAAGAGGATGAGAAAGCTGGGCTATCGGATTCCACAGGACGTCTCCGTAGCAGGCATTGACGGAGCCTATGCCAGAAAATACGCAGATCAGAAATTAACTTCGCTGGCGGTGAATCCGGAAAGGCAGGGGCAGAAATGCGTGGAAGTACTTTTGGATATGATTCAGGGAAAAAAGATCCGCTATGTATCAAAAATTCCAATGAAAATATTGGAGGGTGAAACCGTTCGGGATTTGTATGAACGCAGATAAGTTAAGGAAAATACCCCTCACTGTGAGAGCAAAGCAGGGGGATTTTATAAAAAGGAACCAAAATAAAAGGAGGATGTAAGAATGAAAAATGCAAAGAGATTTCTGGCAGGGACCCTGGCAGCAGCGACCGCGATGTCTATGATGACATGCGCACAGATGACAGTATCTGCAGACGAGGAGATTTCCGGAACAATTGAAGTAGGTGGCTGGCCGTCGGGAGACGATGCGTTTGAAGCAGCTATGGAAGGCTTCAATGAGCAGTACCCGAATGTCGAGGTAGAGCTTGTATTTACCGATACGACTGCACATCATCAGTCACTGCAGACGGCACTGGCAGCAGGCTCAGGAGCACCGGATGTAGCGATGGTAGAGGGTGCTTACATTGCACAGTACCGCAACAGCTCCGCATTGACCAACCTGTATGATTTCGGTGCAGAGGATCTGAAGGATGATTTTGTGGAATTCAAATGGAATCAGGCAATTTCCGATGATGGCAGCAGAATGGTAGCGCTTCCGTGGGATCTTGGCCCGACACTTTATTATTACCGTACAGATGTATTTGAGGAAGTCGGACTCCCGACCGATCCGGATGAGGTGGCCGAGCTGATGAGCACCTGGGATGGCGTGCTTGAGGTAGCAGAAAAGGTATCTATTCCGGGACAGAGATGGTTCCTTCCGTCTGCAGCATATCCGTATCAGTGGATGTTCATCAACCGTGACTACTATGATGAGAACCTGAACCTCAAGCTGGAGCGCGACGGTGATCTGGACTGCCTGGCAGCCTGCCTGAAGATCCGTGAGAATGGATGGGATATGAACGTTGATATGTGGTCCTCAGAGGCATATGCAGCATATGCGGCAGGCAGCTGTGTAACAGTAGCAGCAGGTTCCTGGTTCTCCGGATTCCTGAAGACCGATATTGATCCGGATGGCGCAGGACACTGGGGTGCAACCGTACTTCCTGGTGGACTTGGTGCAACGAACTGGGGCGGTTCCTTCCTTGTTATCCCGGAGCAGTCTGAGAATAAAGAGGCAGCATGGGCATTTGTAAAATATATGCTGGCAACGACTGAGGGACAGAACACCATGTTCAAGGCAGTTGACTACTTCCCGGCATACAAGCCGGCATGGGATGCAGCTCCGGAGCTTTATACGGAGGGTGATGATTACTTCGGAGGACAGGCACCGAATTCAATCGCAACTAAGATCGCAGCAGATGTACCGGTTGTTTACAATACGATCATGGATGTAACGGCAGAGGGTTATCTGTACAGCTCCTTCAACGCAGGTGGTGAGGCAGGTGAGACACCGGAGCAGATCCGCGAGAGACTTGGAAACGATATCGAAGCAGCATGTGCAGAGCTGAAGGAGCAGCAGATTCAGAATCTGAAGGATGCTGGTGTATGGAACGGAGACTGATTAAAAAGACAGTCATGACAGGCATCACACATAGGAAATGTATTTAGCACTTTGTGTCAATCCTGAAGAAAATAGGAAAGAGATGGCCGGAGTAAAATCCGGCCATTTTTATCTCAATCGAGAAGACTTGAAAGCGGATTGCGAACGTCTGCTTTACACCGGTAAGATAAGGAAGGTGAAAACAGTGAGTTTAAAAAAGAAAAAGGGGATTCTCGGTACTCTGTATGCAAACAGAGTCGCATATGTTTATATCGCTCCATTTTTCATTTTGTTTGGTGTGTTTAATCTGTTCCCAATGGTCGCAGGCTTTGCGTTAAGCTTTTTCCGCTGGGACGGACTTGGTCCGATGCATTTTATTAAACTGGATAACTACATAAATCTTTTTAAAGATGTGCTGTTCTGGAAAGCACTGAAGAATACATTATTTATCGGTATTATTGCCCATATTCCGATTTTGCTTGGCGGACTTGTACTGGCATACATTCTGAATTCCAAGCTTGTGAAGGGACAGAACATTTTTAAAACTATTTATTTTATGCCGATGGTAACGAGTTCCGTTGCAATTTCCATCATTTTCATGAATCTGTTTGGGTATAACTATGGTCTGATCAACTATCTGCTCAGCTTGTTCGGAGAGGCTCCGGTCAACTGGCTTGGTGGCGACGGATCACTGATCAAGGTTGCAGTCATCGTCATGTTCGCATGGAAGTGGATTGGGTGGAACATGGTTATCTATCTTGCAGGTATGCAGGGCATCAGCAATGATATTTATGAGGCGGCGGAGATTGATGGCGCGTCGCATGTCCGGATCGTATTCAATATCTTGATTCCGCTTCTGAAGCCAATTATTCTGTTTACGCTGATTCAGTCTACGATTGGTATGTTCAATCTGTTTACAGAACCATTCATTCTGACAAACAGCAGCTGGTCCGGCGGTACGAACAATGGTGGACTGACTTTGATGATGTATCTCCTGAATAAGGCTCCGCAGGGTGGAAATGCATATGGCTATGCATCTGCGGTTGCATATGTAATCACGATTATGATCGTTATTATTTCTATTGCGCTGAATAAGGTAACTGCAGAAAAGGATGAGATACCGCAGAAGAGAAGAAAGGGGAGAAGATAAGTATGAAAACGCTGTTGATTTTACTGGCAGCTATTGCAATTGTCCTGATCGTGATCTCGATTGTGCATCCGGTTGGAAAGAAAATTGCATTGTATGCGATTCTGATTGGGATTGCTCTGATTATGCTGCTCCCGTTTTATATGATGTTTGTTATGTCGACGCTGAAGACGAATGAGATTTATTCCTTCCCGCCAATTGTGACCTTTGGCAGTAACCTGCTCGCTAATTTCGCAAGCATGAACAAGCAGGTCGATCTGATCCGGGCATTCCTGAACAGCTGTATCGTTACGTTTTCCTATACGATTCTGGTATTGTTTTTCTGCTCAATCGGCGGTTATGCATTCAGTGTTTATGATTTTCCGGGTAAAAAAGTGCTTTTTACAATTTTGCTTGGCACAATGATGATTCCGGCAACAGCAGGTATGATTCCGTGGTTCATCATGATGAGTCGTCTGGGCTGGGTCAATGACTTTAAGGCATTAATTATTCCGGGGTGTGCAAATGCATTTGGTATTTTCTGGATGCGTCAGTATTGCCAGAACAATATTCCGAAGGCCCTGATGGAGGCAGCACGGATTGACGGATGTAGTGAGTGGACGATTTTCTTCCGTGTCATCGCGCCGATTCTGAAACCGGCCTATGCATCTCTTGGCATTATGCAGTTTGTAAATCAGTGGAATGAATTTACACAGGCATTGATTATCCTGAGAAAAGAGAAAATGTTTACGCTGCCACTGCTGCTTCGTTCTATGGTATCTGACCGTGGTACAGATTATGGCGCAATGATGCTGGCAAGTACCTGCGCAGTACTTCCGCTTCTGGTCTGCTTCCTGTGTGCGTCGAAATTCTTTATGGATGGATTGACAGCAGGTGCAGTTAAAGAATAAGATGGAATCTACAAGTGGCGAAGCTGGTTATGCAGCAAAGCAGCGAGGATTGATTGCGAATGTGTGTTTTACAAAAATACAAAAAGGAGATTGTGACTATGAGCAAGATTATTAACGGTGACAACCTCACCCTCGGTACGTGCTACTATCCGGAGCACTGGCCGAAGACGATGTGGCGTGAGGATCTGGAGCGGATGAAAAAGACCGGAATTGAGGTCATCCGTATTGCAGAATTTGCGTGGAGCAAAATTGAACCGGAAGAGGGCGTGTTTACTTACGAATTTTTCGATGAGTTTCTGGATCTGGCAGATGAGGTCGGGATGAAAGTGATTTTTTGTACGCCGACAGCGACGCCGCCTGCATGGCTGACTGAGAAATATCCGGAAGTATTAAATGCACGGATGGATGGTGTGCTGCTGCGGCATGGTGCCAGAAGGCATTATAATTACAATTCACCGGTTTATCAGGAGCTCAGTGCACGGATCACCGGAAAGTCTGCATCTCACTATGCAAAGCGCGACTGCATCATCGGCTGGCAGCTGGACAATGAGATCAACTGCGAGGTGGATGTCTTTTATTCGGAGAGCGATACCGTCGCATTCCGCCGGTTCCTGAAGGAAAAATATGGGACGATTGATGCATTAAATGAGGCGTGGGGAACCGCATTCTGGAATCAGACCTATACGGACTGGAAGGAAGTATACGTGCCGCGTACGACGATCAGTGACTCTACAAATCCACATGAGGTGCTGGACTACACAAGGTTTGTATCGGTGAGCGCGCGGCGGTTTGCAAAAATGCAGAGCGATATCATACGCAGATATTTAAAGCCGGGCGATTTTATTACGACCAACGGGTTGTTTGGCAATCTGGATAATCATGCGATGCGCAGGGAAAGTCTGGACTTTATTACATATGATTCTTATCCGAATTTTGCATACTGTCTGGATATGTATTCAGATAATCCGAAGAATCTGCGCGACCGCAAGTGGAGCCGGAATCTGACGGAGACACGTTCGGTTTCGCCGGTCTTTGGCATTATGGAGCAGCAGTCCGGAGCAAATGGGTGGAATACCCGTATGGAGGCACCGACGCCGCGCCCGGGACAGATCACCTTATGGACGATGCAGTCGATTGCGCATGGAGCGGATTACATCAGCTACTTCCGCTGGAGAACGTGCACGATGGGGACAGAAATTTACTGGCATGGCATTCTGGACTACTCCAGCCGTGAGAACCGCCGTATCCGTGAGGTACATGATGTCTATGAAAAGCTGCAGGGTATGCAGGAGCTGGCTGGCGCGCGCTATGAAGCGAAGGTCGGTGTGCTGAAGGATTATGATAATATATGGGATGCACAGCTGGATGTATGGCATCAAAGAGTTGATGAGGCGAGCCAGAAGGCTCTGTTTGAGGCGGCTCAAAGGACACATACGCCACTGGATTTTGTATATCTGACTGAGACGACAACTGCGGAGGAGCTGGCAGGGTATTCGCTTCTGTTCTACCCGCATATGACGATCGTGACAGAGCGTCAGGCAGAGCTTCTGAAGCAGTATGTGACAGCAGGTGGAACGCTTGTTATCGGTTGCCGCAGTGGCTATAAAAACAGCACCGGACAGTGTGTGATGGACACGCTCCCGGGTCTGCTTTCGGAGCTGACAGGAACAGACATTCCGGAGTATTCCTTTATCGCGCCGGATGCCGGAATGGTGACGGTCGACTGGGATGGCACGATGATCGAGGCAAGTGTATTTGCAGATCTGTTGGAGCCGCTTGGTGATGCGAAGCTTGAGGGAACGTATACCTCAGATTATTATTCAGGCTCCGGGGCGCTGGTGTGTAATTCCTATGGAAAAGGAAAGGCGTACTACTATGGAAGTGCATGGAATGAGATGTCGGCTGAGATTTTCCTTCAGAAGCTTGGTGCGGCGAATCCGTATCGCGATATCGTGACGGTTCCGGAGGAATGTGAGATCGCAGTCCGCAGCAAAAATGGGGTGCGCTACCTCTTTGTACTGAATTATGAAAAGCATCCGGTGGAGATTACCCTGCACCGGAAGGGAACAGATCTTTATACAGGAAATGAAATCGAAGGCAGCCAGACACTGGACGGGTATGGGACAATGGTAATCCGGCTGTAAAAAATAAAGCATAATGGCTGTCATGCCCCGGAATAAAAACTGACCGGGTGTGACAGCCATTATTTACTTTACGGGCGCTTGGCGAGGCTCAGCTACCCGCATTTTTCTCTGAAAGATATGCCATCGTTCCATCAAACACTGCCTGTACGACCTGATCCTGGTACGTGGTCTGCTGCAGCTTTTCCTCCTCCTGCGGATTAGACAGAAATCCGCATTCCACGATAACGGTCGTTCCTTCCGAGCGCTTCAAAATATAATAGCTTCCATTGCCCTTATGTACTCTTGGGCGGGCGATGGCAAGCTCTGTGTTCAGGCTGTCCTGAATACACTTGGCGAGTGCTTCTCCAGCGGCGGAGTGCTCATAAAAGAAGACCTGAGGGCCGCAGACAGACGGATCCTGATAGCTGTTCTGGTGGATGCTGATGGTCAGGAGCGGCTCTTCCCCGGCAATGATGGCGACGCGGCGCTGCATATCCTGTGCCTTTTTGTGGGAGGAGTCCGCATCATAGAGTCCGTCCTCTGTCTCCCGGGTCAGAACGACACGGTAGCCGGCATCTGTAAAAAGCTGCGCCAGCTTTTTTGCATAGATGAGGTTCAGTGTTTTTTCCGTGATTTTGCTGTTTCCGGTCATTCCCGGGTCATCGCCGCCATGTCCCGGATCGAGGACGATCGTTCCTTTGCCGTGATCCTGCGCAGATACGGGAGCCAGTGAAGCGGAAGCATCGTCAGCCGTATTCTGACGGGCGGAAAAGCCAGGAAGGAAAAAGGCACAGAGGAGCAGGACAGCCAGCATTCCATATTGCAGGATTTTTTCAATAAAAGCTTTTTGTTGGTTATGCATCTTATATCCTGCCATTATTTCAAAGTCAGTATTATGTATATGAATTGGACACTCCATTCAGAACGAAAACTGCGTGTTTTTCAGTGAAAGCTATGTTATAATAGTTGTGTATGCATACATGGAAAACGGAAAGTACTGCGTGGTCAATATACGTACGAGCCTCAGTCAACGACGGTGTATAAAGGCGACGGAAGCGGCTTTGCACTGACGCTTGCGGTAAAGGAGATCCGGTGGTATGAGATTCGGGAAGGAGGATGATACAATATGGAGGAACGATATTTTGCTCTGTTGATTGACGCGGACAACGTGTCTGCGAAATATATCACGCCCATTCTGACAGAGCTTTCCAAATATGGCGTGATTACTTACAAGCGCATTTACGGGGACTGGACAAGCACCCTGCATTCCGCGTGGAAGGAGGAGCTGCTGACGAATTCAATCACGCCGGTTCAGCAGTTCAGCTACACGACCGGAAAAAATGCAACCGATTCAGCGATGATTATCGATGCAATGGATATCCTGTATGCAAATGATGTCAATGGATTCTGTATTGTTTCCAGTGACAGCGATTTTACCCGTCTTGTGAGTCGCCTGAGAGAGAGCGGGAAGATGGTCATCGGAATGGGCGAGAATAAAACACCGGAGCCATTTCGGAAAGCCTGTGATAAATTTACAATTCTGGAAAATCTGCTGCAGGAGCAGAATCCGGGGACGACGGATGAGGATCTGGCGCATGAGGGCCTGAGCCGGGAGAAGATCGAAGATGAGATCATCAAGATCGTGCTGGAAAATCAGGACAGCAACAAAGCGACCGGGCTTGGCGAGGTCGGAAGCCGTCTGGTCAGCCTGTATCCGGATTTTGACGTCCGCAGCTATGGCTACAATATGCTGTCTAAATTTCTGGAGCAATTTTCGCGGATTCAGCTCGTGAAGCATGGACATATCATCAATGTGGCGTTGCGGGAAAATGCAGGACAGAAGGACGTGATTGATGCCTATGTGCTGAACCTGGTGCGCAGTGCCGGAAAGGATGGCATGGAGCTTAGCATGATCGGGAATAAGGTCTATGAAAAGAACAAGGATTTTAAGATCCGTGACTACGGTTATGCACAGTTCAACAAATATGTAAAAAGTCTTGATAAAATCTGCGTGACGCAGGAGGGTGCCCAGATGATTGCGAGGTATGTAAAGTAATGGAAAATGAACTGTTTGAAAAGGCGCCGGTGCCGAAGGCGTATTTCACAATGGCGCTCCCGGTCGTGATGGGGATGGTTGTCAGCCTGATTTACAATATGGTTGATACGTTCTTCATTGCACGGACACAGAATACCAATCTGGTGGCAGGTGTATCCCTGTGTGCGCCGATCTTTACACTGATGATTGCACTGGGAGATATTTTTGGCCTTGGCGGGAGCTCTGTGATCTCCAGGCTGTTCGGAGAGAAGCGGGAAGAAGAGGGAAAGAGGGTCAGTGGCTTTTGCTTTTACGCCGCAATCTTATGTGGTGTAGCTGTGACCCTGCTGATGCTGTTTCTTCAGATGCCGATCCTGCGGCTGCTGGGTGCAACAGAGGATACGATGGAGTATGCACGGCAGTATTACCGGTATATGGCATATGGTGCGCCCTTCATCATTGTCTCGCTGACACCGAGCAATCTGATCCGGACGGAGGGACTTGCCGTACAGTCGATGATCGCGACAGTCACAGGATCCATTGTGAATATTATTCTGGATCCGGTCTTTATCTTTGGTTTTGGGATGGGTGCGGGCGGAGCGGCGATCGCTACGGTGCTTGGAAATGTGGCTACAGATATTTTGCTCATTTATTTTGTGAAAACAAAGAGCCATAAGCTGACTATATCCCCAAAACAGATCCGGATTGAGGCGGTGACGCTTGGCGGGATTCTGGCGATCGGCATCCCGGCTTCTATTACGAATATCATGCAGAGCTTCGGTATCACCTTGACGAACCGTTATCTTGTGCAGTACGGTACCGACAAGGTCGCATCGATGGGTATCGCTATGAAGGTGAATATGATTGTGGTTCTCATTATGGTTGGCTTTGCATTCGGCGCACAGCCGCTGCTGGGCTACAATTATGGCGCAAAAAATACAAAACGCCTGAAAGAAATCCTGCGTTTTGATCTGATGGTGGAAATCGGATTTTCTGTTGTTGTGGCTGCGATCCTTGCGCTGCTCGCGCCGCAGACGGTAAATCTCTTCATGCATGATGCCGCAATCATAGAATCCGGCAGCCTGATGCTGCGCTGCATGCTGATCTCGACACCATTGATTGGTGTGGTGCTTGTATTTACGACACTGTTTCAGGCAGAGGGGAAGGCCGTACCGGCGCTTTTACTCTCAGTTAGCCGTCAGGGCGTGCTCTTCGCCATCTGCCTGATCATTTTGTCTGCAGTGCTGGGCTATCACGGCGTGATCTGTGCGCAGGCCACGGCCGATGTGCTGACGGCGCTGCTGGCGATCAGTCTTTATGTGGGAACAGAAAAGAAGCTAAGATGAGGAAAATTTTATAGACGGAAGCGATCCAAAATAGTAAGGGTGCGGCGAATTGCCGCACCCTATGCTTTTGTGAGTCGAAACTTCAAGAATGCCGGAGGCTATATCAGAACACATACTCCTTCAGTCTTCGGAATGCCTCTTCTACCCGTGAGAACGGAAGCGCAAGGTTCACGCGGATGCTCCAGGTACCGTGGAAGGGGCGTCCGTCCTGCCAGCCGACACCGACATCCCAGCCGGCCTTCAGAAGCTCATCCATGGTTTTCCCATGCGCCAGACACCATTTTTCACAATCCAGGAAGAGCATATAGGTTCCCTGCGGACGGGAAACCTCAATCCCTTCAAACTGTGACCAGATCGTCTCACAGGCAAAGCGGACGTTTTCACTTAAGACCTGACGGAGCTCATCTACCCACTGATAGCCCTCAGCGCGGTAGGCACCGATCAGGGCATGGACAGAGAGAACATTGGTCTCATTGTAGACAGCCTTACTGCTCTTGGATTGCAGACGGTCCCGCAGATACGAATCGTAGACAATATGGTAGCTGCCGACCAGACCGGCGAGGTTGAAGGTTTTGCTCGGTGCATAAAAGGCGAGCGTACGGTGTCTGGCATCCTCGCTGACCGACTGTGTCGGAATGTGCTGGTGTCCGTCCAGAGTGAGGTCAGACCAGATTTCATCAGAGATGACGATACAGTCATTTGCTTTGTAGACCTCCATTGCTTTTTCAATCTCCCAGCGCTCCCAGACACGGCCGCATGGATTGTGCGGGCTGCAGAAGACCGCTACATGGATGTGGTTTGCCTTGAGCTTTGCATCCATATCTGCATAGTCCATGCGCCAGATACCATTTTCATCCTTTACGAGCGGGCTGTGGATGATTTTAAAACCGTTGTTCGTAAGGCAGCCGGTAAAGCCGATATAGGTCGGGCTGTGCAGCAGAACAGCATCGCCCGGTGCAGCGAACGAAGAGACTGCGGCGACGACGCCTCCCAGCACACCATTCTCATAGCCGATGCATTCCCTTGTCAGACCGGTGACATGGTTTCGCGTTTCCTGCCAGCGGATGATGGAAGAAAAGTAGGCGTCCGGCAGGGAAAAATAGCCGAAAGCCGGGTGCTGTACCCGCTCAATGATCGCCTCCTGTACGGTCGGAACCGTTGGAAAATTCATATCTGCGACCCACATCGGAATCGCATCAAAGCCCTCCTTTGGTGCTCCGGGAGCCATCCCCTCGCCGGAACCAATGGCGTCCACTGCAATCGCATCCTTGCCGTGCCGGTCCAGGATGCTGGTAAAATCGTATTTCATGATCGTCCTCCAGTATGTAAATGATGATGTTGGGGTCAAAAGGTATTTTGCCCACTATGATACACGGATTGCTTCGTAGCTTATCAAGTCCCAACCCACTGCTTATTGCTTTACGCAATTGAAAGCAGGGGACTTGCTTGATTCGGTTAAATTATACGATATATTTATGGAAATAGCCAGAGATGTCCGGAAAAATTCCTTGTGATCCTGCAAGTAGCGAAGCTAGGCCCTGTCAGCAGAGCTGCAGGGATGGATTGCGAATATCCGCTTGACGTGAATCAGGCAAGTTTGCATTGCTTGACACTGTGCAAAACAGAAGCTACAATAAAAAATGAGGAAAGTGAAGCAATCTGGTGCGGAGGGATGCATATGGAGTATTTGGGTTGTAATGATATGCAGCATATTTTGCGGTCTGCCAGAATCGGAGTCTGGAGAGTGGAATTTGAAGCGGGGAGGGCGCCAAGATTTTATGCGGATCGGGTGATGGATGAGTTGCTCGGCATATCAGGGGATGTCACGCCGGAGAAGCGTTTTTTATACCATCGGGCACATATCCACAAAGAAGATCAGGAGCTCTTTGAAGAGTATGCGGCCAAGCTTGCAAAGGAACCGACGGAGATCGTCTATCGCTTTATACATCCCATAACCGGTGAGATGTATGTCCGTTGTGGCGGAAAGAGAGAGTCCGGCAGCGCGGATACGGTTCGCATCGTTGGCACTCATCAGGATATCTCAGATACCGCTCGGCTGGAAAAGAGTAAACAGGCGGAACGGCGCCTGGCTGAGCTGAATCAAACACTGAAAAAGGAGCACATACTGCAGCAGGATTATTACAGGGAGCTGCTGGACATTCAGAACTGCGGGCTGATGGCCTATACGTTGCCGGAACACAGGCTGATTCATATGAATGCAGAGGCGCTGCGGATGTATCGATGCTCTGATATAGAAGAGGCGCAGCAGAATATCGGGAAAATTCTGAAGAAGCTTTATTATCCGGATCCGGATACGGTTTCCAGACTGACAAGGCTTCGTGAAGTAAATGATATGGTGGATTATGAATGTATTATTCATAAAGGGACAGAGCAGGAATGCCATATCATGGCAAAAACAAAAATATTTATGACACCGGCAGGAGAGCGGGCGGTTGTAACGACATTTATTGATATATCAAAAATGATCCTTCTGCAAAAGGCACTACAGCAGGCAGAAGAGGGAAGCCGGGCGAAGTCCGCCTTTCTGTTCAATATGTCGCATGACCTTCGGACGCCGATGAATGCCATTATCGGTTATGGAAGCCTGATGGAACGACATTGGGGTGAAGAAGAGATTACATGGAATTATTTGTGCAAACAGAAGAAAGCCAGCCGATGCCTTCTTTCTCTGATCAATAACGTACTGGAGATGGCACGGATTGAGAGTGGTAAAGAGGTGTTGAGAGAGACCGAGTGGAGTGTGCAGGAGTTCAATGACAATGTGGATGTCATTATGGAGGGTGTGATTCATGAGAAACAGCTGCAGTTTGAGCGGAAATTCCGGGTTCAGCATGAACAGATACTGTGTGATCCATTGAAGGTGCGTGAGATTTTTATGAATCTTCTGAGCAATGCGATCAAATATACACCTGCCGGAGGGAAGATATCGATGGATATCGAGGAGATTGACTGTGAACAGGAGGGCTATGCGACCTTCCGGACACTGATAAAAGACACCGGGATTGGTATCAGCAAGGAATATCTCCCACATCTGTTCGAAAGGTTCTCACGGGAACAGAATTCGGCAGAGAGCGGAATCACGGGTACCGGACTTGGACTGTCGATTGTAAAATCACTGGTCGATCTGATGGACGGAAGTATTTCGGTTGAGAGCACACTTCATGAGGGGACGACCTTTACGGTGACTTTGACGCATCGGATTGCAGAGCATGCCGGGACCAAGAAGGCAGATACCCAAAAGGAAGCATTGGATGCAGCAGTGCTGGCCGGCATACGGATTTTGCTTGCGGAGGACAACGCCTTAAATGCAGAGATCGCAGAGACAATTTTGCAGGATGCGGGAATCATAGTCGAGCATGCAATAAATGGCGCGCAGGCGCTTGCCATGGTAGAAAAGGCTCCGATGGGCTATTATGATCTAATTCTGATGGATATTCAGATGCCGTGCATGGATGGGTATGAGAGTACCAGACAGATCCGGAAACTGCCGGATGAGCGGTCGCAGACGCCGATCGTGGCTATGACGGCAAATGCATTTGAGGAAGACCGGAAAGCGGCATTTGCAGTTGGCATGAATGGATATGTGGTAAAGCCGATCGAGCTTCCGGTGCTGATGGAGACGATGGCAGCGGTTTTACCTCAGGCAGGAAGCCATCAGAAAAAATGATAAGAAGATACTTGACAATGGGTGGGATTTGTGGTAATTTTATAAAAAATTTAATCCGTTAAACCGATGAAGCGGAGATAAAAGTAATCATGCGCGCACAGAGAGTCCGGGAAGGTGAGAGCCGGGTCGAAAAGCAGTTTACTAAATGGACCGCGGAGGGCGCAGTCAAAGGATGGAGTGATCCGAGTATTCTGCGACGTAGGGCATACGTCAGTTGCCGGGAATATAAAGGTATTCCGATAAGCGCACGATTCCTGTCGTGAATCAGGGTGGCACCGCGGGTGGTCAAGTATATCATTGAGTACATTCTCGTCCCTGACAGAACTTAGATTCTGTCAGGGACTTTTTGTTTTGCAGAAAATATGCAGGAGGTATCACATATGTATTATCCATCATTGGAAGAAATTCAGACGCTTGCAGATAGTGGTCAGTACCGAAGAATCCCGATTTGCCGGGAGCTGTATGCGGACCGCTATACGCCTGTGGAGGTCATGCGCAGACTGCGTGGCGCGAGCCGCCATTGCTTTATGCTGGAAAGTGCCAGTCAGACAGAGGTGTGGGGACGCTACACATTTCTTGGATACCAGCCGACGATGGAAATCACCTGTACGGACGGACAGATGAAAATCCGGAAAACAGGGCCGGATGGACAGACGCAGCAGGACGGGTTTACGGTAACGCATCCGGGCGATACGCTTCGAAGCATACTGGCTCAGTACAGAAGTCCGATTCTGGAAAAGATGCCGCCGTTTACCGGAGGGCTGGTCGGATATTTTTCTTACGATTATATCAAGTACAGTGAGCCAAAGCTGAAGCTGACGGATCATGAGCAGCAGGACTTCCGGGACATGGATCTGATGCTGTTTGATTCTGTCATTGCATTTGACCATTATCGACAGAAGGTATTGCTGATTACCGGTGTGCTGACAGGAGAGGAGCCACTGAAACATGCGTACGACCGTGCCGTACAAAAACTTGCTGAGATGGCAGCGCTTTTACAAAATGGAGAGCCGAAGCAGTTTAAAAAGCTGAAGCTGACATCCAAAATCCAGCCGCAATTTCCAAAAGAGAAATACTGTGAGATGGTCGAAAAGGCAAAGCATTATATCCATGAGGGGGACATCTTTCAGGTGGTGTTGTCGAATCCGATGCGGGCAAAGGCGGAGGGCAGCCTGTTTGACACTTACCGCGCATTACGTGCGACGAACCCGTCTCCGTATATGTTTTATTTTTCCAGTGACGACATCGAGCTGGCAGGAGCCTCCCCGGAAACACTGGCAAAGCTCGACAGAGGTCAGCTCAGTACATTTCCGCTGGCCGGGACAAGACCCCGTGGCAAGACCCGGCAGGAGGATGAGGATCTGGAGCGAGGGCTGCTGGCTGATGAGAAGGAGCGGGCGGAACACAATATGCTCGTCGATTTGGGCAGAAACGATATCGGAAAAATCAGCAAAATCGGGACCGTGCAGGTGGAAAAATATATGGAGATCGAGCGCTTTTCCCACGTTATGCACATCGGTTCAACGGTTACCGGCGTGATACGGGATGACAAGGATGCGGTCGATGCTATTGATGCGATCCTGCCGGCAGGAACCTTATCCGGAGCGCCAAAGTTCCGCGCCTGCCAGATTATCGAGGAGCTGGAGCAGAGCAAGCGTGGTATTTACGGAGGAGCAATCGGCTATCTGGATTTTGCGGGAAATCTGGACACCTGCATCGCGATTCGTCTGGTCTACAAAAAGAACGGTGAGATCTGTATCCGTTCCGGAGCCGGGATCGTGGCAGACAGCGTACCGGAAAAGGAATTCGAAGAGTGCTGCAACAAAGCGCGGGCCGTGCGTGCAGCCATCAAGCAGGCAGAGGAGGGACTGGAATGATTCTATTGATTGATAATTATGACAGCTTTTCTTACAATCTTTATCAGCTGATCGGATCGGTATATCCGGATATCCGGGTGATACGAAACGATGACTGTACGGTGGAGGAGATTGAGGCGATGCAGCCAGCGGCGCTGATCCTCTCACCGGGGCCGGGGAGGCCGGAGGATGCGGGCATCTGCATTCCGGCGATCCGGTATTTTGCAGGAAAGCTTCCGATCCTTGGCGTCTGTCTCGGACATCAAGCGATCTGCGAGGCGTTTGGCGGAACGGTCACTTATGCAAAGCAGCTGATGCATGGAAAGCAAAAGCAGATCCGTCAGACGATGGAAAACCGGATCTTTGCAGGCATGCCGGAGACATTTTTGGCAGCGCGGTATCATTCGCTTGCGGCAAAGAAGGAAACGCTTCCGTCGGAGCTGGTCGTTACGGCAGAGTCAGAGGACGGAGAAGTCATGGCAGTCGAGCATCGGAACGATCCGATATTTGGGCTACAATTTCATCCGGAATCGGTCATGACGCCGGAAGGAAAGAAAATGATAGAAAATTTTATAAAATGTGTGGAAAAATTTAACTGAACCAGGAACAGAACAGGAGGACCCGCTATGATTAAAGAAGCAATTTTAAAACTGGCAAAGAAACAGGATCTGACCTACGCGGAAGCAGAGGCGGTCATGAATGAGATCATGGGAGGAGAGGCGACGCCGGTACAGATGTCTTCGTACCTGACTGCACTTGCCATGAAAGGAGAGACAATTGATGAGATTACCGCATCGGCAGCCGGAATGCGCGCGCACTGTGTAAAGCTTCTTCACAATCTGGATGTACTTGAAATCGTAGGAACCGGCGGAGACGGATCGAATTCCTTCAATATATCGACAACCTCCTCACTGGTCATTGCGGCAGCAGGCGTTCCGGTCGCAAAGCATGGCAATCGGGCAGCGTCCTCAAAGTCCGGGGCTGCAGACGTACTGGAAGCGCTGGGGGTGAAGATTACCGTATCTCCGGAAAAAAGCGCCGAGCTGCTGCATAAGATCAATATCTGTTTCCTGTTTGCGCAGAATTATCATGTGGCAATGAAGTATGTGGCTCCGATCCGAAAAGAGCTGGGCATTCGAACGGTATTTAATATCTTAGGACCGCTCAGCAATCCGGCGGGCGCGAACATGGAGCTGATGGGCGTATTTGACCAGTCGCTGGTCGAGCCGCTGGCACAGGTCATGGCGAATCTTGGCGTGACACGCGGAATGGTCGTATACGGACAGGATCGTCTGGATGAGATTTCGATGAGTGCGCCGACCTCTGTGTGCGAGATCAAGGATGGAACCTTTACAAGCTATGAGCTCGCGCCGGAGCAGTTTGGATATGAGCGATGCGAGAAAGATGCTTTACAGGGAGGCACGCCGGAAGAGAATGCACAGATCACACGGGCGATCCTGACAGGCGCCAAGCAGGGTGCAAAGCGTCAGGCGGTCTGCCTGAATGCGGGAGCGGCGCTCTACATCGCAGGAAAGGCTGAAACGATTGCGAAAGGTGTGCGTCGGGCAGAGCAGCTACTTGACAGTGGAGCGGCACTTGCAAAGTTGGAGGAATTTATCCGGGAATCCAATGCGGAGGAGCAGAGATGAACATTCTGGAGCAAATCGCGGCGCAGACGAGGGAACGGATCGAAGCGGAAAAGCGGCAGACGCCGACGGAAGAGCTGATCCGTCAGATCGAAGCGACCGAGCAAAAAAAATCAAAACAGAGCTTTTATGAGGCTTTAAAAAAGCCTGGGATGTCCTATATCTGTGAGGTAAAAAAAGCGTCGCCCTCGAAGGGGCTGATCGCCTCGGATTTCCCGTACCTGGACATTGCCAGAGAGTATGAGGCAGCGGGTGCATCCGCAATCTCCTGTCTGACGGAGCCGTTTCGGTTCCTCGGAAAGGATGCATATCTGCAGGAGATTGCAGCGCAGGTAGAGATTCCGGTGCTGCGCAAGGATTTTACCGTCGATGAGTATATGATTTATCAGGCGTGTCTGCTTGGTGCATCGGCAGTGCTTCTGATCTGTGCAATTCTGGATGATGCACAGCTGCGCGCCTATCGGGAGCTGGCAGAGTCCCTTGGAATGGATGCGCTGGTCGAGGCACATGACGAGGCAGAGGCCTGCCGGGCAGCAGTAAGTGGTGCGCGCATCATCGGTGTGAACAACCGGGATCTGAGGACGTTTCAGGTCGATGTGACGAACAGCGTCCGGCTGCGGAGCCTGATTCCGGAGGAGGCGGCCTATGTCTCTGAGAGTGGGATCCGGACAGCACAGGACATTCAGGTACTTCGGGAGAATCATGTAGATGCGGTGCTGATCGGTGAGACGCTGATGCGCAGTCCGAAAAAGCGGGAAGCCCTGGAAGAGCTGAACGGAGGAATGATTCTGTAGAAAAAGGTGCCGTCTGCTTCTGGCAGCAAGGACACAGAAAGCTGCCATAGCGGCAGAACAGCAGGAAGTACAGGTGTGGAAAGGAAGTATACTGTGTGTGTAATACGGAAACAGGAAGAAACAGGAGCTTCACAGCGAACGAAAATCAAGATCTGCGGTCTGAGCCGCCCAGAGGATATCGAAGCTGTCAATGAGGTGAAGCCGGACTACGCAGGCTTTGTAGTGGAAGTACCGAAAAGCCGCAGAAATGTGTCCGTCCAACAGCTTCGAAGGCTGACGGCGCTGCTCGACCACGGGATCGTTTCTGTCGGCGTCTTTGTCAATGCGCCGGTGGAGCTGATCGTGGGTCTGCTGCAGGATGGCGTACTTGCGATGGCTCAGCTGCACGGGCAGGAGGATGCGTCGTATGTGGAAGCAGTGAAAGAACAGACGGGTCGACCGGTAGTTCAGGCGTTTTCCATTCGGACACAGGAGGATGTACAGCGGGCATTTGCCAGTCCTGCCGATTACATTTTGCTGGATCAGGGTGGTGGAGGAACCGGACGGACGTTTGACTGGTCCTTGCTGGAGCGGTCAAAGGCTGCAGAAAATAAAACGCCATTTTTTCTGGCGGGCGGGCTTGGAGTCGACAATCTGGAAGAGGCGATCCGGAGGACGCGACCCTTTGCGGTCGATCTCTCCAGCAGTCTTGAGACAGATGGCAGGAAAGATGCCGGGAAGATACGGGAGGCAGTGCGGATTGTGAGAGCATGAAATGCGAAGTAATCCGTGTATAACATCATAAAATGCCTGGAGAAAGAACAGGAAAGACAACAGAAGAAAGGAAGAACCAATATGTCAAAAGGAAGATTTGGAATCCACGGAGGCCAGTACATCCCAGAGACACTGATGAATGCAGTGATCGAACTGGAAGAGGCATACCTTCATTATAAAGATGATCCGGAATTTAACCGGGAGCTGACAGAGCTGTTAAATGAGTATGCCGGCCGGCCCTCCCGCCTGTACTATGCTTCACATATGACGGAGGATCTTGGCGGCGCGAAGGTTTACCTGAAGCGCGAGGATCTGAACCATACCGGTGCGCATAAGATCAACAACGTGCTCGGTCAGGTACTGCTGGCGAAGAAAATGGGAAAAACCCGTGTCATTGCGGAGACCGGAGCCGGTCAGCACGGAGTGGCGACAGCAACAGTGGCAGCACTGATGGGCATGGAATGTGAAGTATTTATGGGTGAGGAAGACACAAAGCGTCAGGCACTGAACGTTTATAAAATGCGTCTGCTCGGCGCAACGGTGCATCCGGTGACCTCCGGGACAGCGACCCTGAAGGATGCCGTATCAGAGACGATGCGTGAGTGGACGAACCGGATTGCGGATACGCATTATGTACTCGGTTCGGTCATGGGGCCGCATCCGTTCCCGACGATCGTGCGTGATTTTCAGGCGGTCATTTCCAAAGAGATCAGACAGCAGATGCTGGAAAAGGAGGGAAGACTGCCGGATGCGGTGCTGGCATGCGTCGGTGGCGGATCCAATGCGATCGGCACCTTTTATCACTTCATTGAGGATGAGGGCGTGCGCCTGATTGGCTGTGAGGCAGCCGGACGCGGCGTCAATACGGCAGAGACAGCGGCGACCATCGCGACAGGAAGGCTTGGCATTTTCCATGGCATGAAGTCCTATTTCTGTCAGGATGAATACGGGCAGATCGCCCCGGTCTACTCGATTTCAGCCGGACTCGATTATCCGGGTATCGGTCCGGAGCATGCACACCTGTACGATATCGGACGTGCTGAATATGTGCCGGTGACAGACGAGGAGGCAGTGGATGCATTTGAGTATCTATCCCGGATCGAGGGCATCATCCCGGCGATAGAGAGTGCACATGCCGTTGCCTATGCGAAGAAGCTTGTCCCGACGATGAGAAAGGACCAGTGCGTAGTTATTACGATTTCCGGCCGCGGTGACAAGGACTGTGCAGCGATTGCACGTTACAGAGGGGAGGATATTCATGAATAAGAGAATTGCGGAAGCATTTGCAAATGGAAAGGCGTTTATCCCGTTTCTGACCTGCGGAGATCCATCACTTGAAGTGACGGAGCAGCTCATCTATGCGATGGAAGAGGCAGGCGCAGATTTGATTGAACTCGGAATCCCGTTTTCTGATCCGACTGCGGAGGGGCCGGTCATTCAGGCAGCGAATGTGCGTGCCTTAAGCGGTGGCGTTACGACCGATAAAATTTTTGATATGGTAAAGCGGCTCCGACAGAATACGAAGATTCCGATGGTGTTCATGACGTATGCGAATGTTGTCTTTTCCTATGGTACGGAGCGCTTTATCCAGAAGGCGGCCAGTCTTGGTATGGACGGCCTGATTCTTCCGGATGTGCCGTTTGAGGAAAAGGAGGAGTTCGATTCGGTGTGTAAAAAATATGGCTTGGATCTGATTTCCCTGATTGCACCGACCTCCCATGAGCGGATCACTCAGATTGCAAAAGAGGCGGAAGGGTTCGTATACTGCGTCTCCTCTCTTGGCGTGACCGGTATGCGTTCTACGATTACGACCGATATCGGTGCGATGGTACAGCTCGTGAAGGCAGCAAAGGATATTCCGTGCGCGGTCGGCTTTGGCATCTCTACCCCGGAGCAGGCAGCTGCGATGGCGGCGAAATCAGACGGGGCGATCGTCGGATCCGCGATCGTGAAGCTCTGCGGGCAGTATAAAGAGGCGTGTGTACCGTATGTGAAAGAGTATGTAAAGTCCATGAAGGATGCAGTGAGAGGATAATAAAAATACCCTGACGTTGGCTCTGTATAGTAAATATGACTATATAAGAGGAAGCGTCGGGGTATTGTGGTTTAGCGCATCAGGACAGCTTAATGTTTTTAAATAAAGAAGCAAGGGAGGTCGTCGCTGCCTCAGTTTCCGGCATCTCGTAGGTCTCTTCCTCGACCTCGACAGCTGCGACATCCTCAAGAGCCTTCATACTCAGACTGATCTTGCCGTCTTTGATGCCGATGACCTTGACTTTGACGGTCTGCCCTTCTTTGAGCACGACACCCGGGTGTTTGATTCGCTGCTGGCAGATCTGGGATACGTGTACGAGTCCGGTCAGATCGTTGGAGAGACGGACAAACGCACCGTATGGCATCAGAGATTCCACCGTGCCCTCGGTCACGAGGCCGACTTCTACATTCGATACGCGCTGCTTGCGCTCTTCTGCTTCTTTCTCGCGCAGGATCTCTTTTGCGGAGAGCACGAGCTTTTTATCCTCCGGATCGGCGGTGATGACGCGGACCTCGATTTCTTTTCCGACCCAGCCCTCCGGATTTTCTACATATTCCAGAGCCAGCTTGGAGGCCGGGATAAAGCCGCGGATGCCTTCTACATAAGCGACTACGCCGCTTTTGACTGCCTCGCTGATCTTTACCGTGATATTGGACTGATCCTTTAAGAGCTGCTCAAGACGCTCCCAGCCGAGTACGGCAGCAGCCTCCTTCATAGAAAGAAGGATGTGTCCTTCGCCATCGTCGCGGCGGATGACAGTCGCAGAGATGGTCTGTCCGACCTGAATCTCGTTGAAGGTAAAGTTCGGATCATCGCTTGCATCTTCCAGACGAATGATTCCGTCAGTGAAGGAACCGAAGTCGAGTGTCACGGTATCTTCAGATACGCCGATGACCTCACCGGTCAGAATATCACCCTCATGGATCGGCTTTAAAGAAGCGTTGATTGCATCCTCATAATCTGCCATTGTCTCTACCGGAGCCGCAGTCTCTTTTGTAGCGGTTTCCGGCTTGGTTTCATTCATGTTTTTTACTTCTTCGCTCATAATAGCCTCCGTTTTCTAAAAAAGTTAGTAATATTTTACCACAAAGTAGAAGCTTTGGGTACAGGAAATCAGAAAAGTGTTTCAAAATGTCGGGCAAAGTGGTATACTATACAGGATTGGAAAGGCAGGAATAGAAATGCAGACAATTCTGGAAGATATGCGCAGCGGGATTTCGGAAGAAGGGATCCGGCTGGGCGGTGAGATATTGAAACAAGGAGGACTCGTGGCATTCCCGACTGAGACGGTGTACGGACTCGGTGGCAACGCACTGGATGCGGAGGCTTCCGCAAAAATTTATGCAGCAAAGGGAAGACCGTCAGACAATCCACTGATTGTCCATATTGCAGACTGGGAGGCGATCAGGGCGATCGTATCGGAGATCCCGGAGGCTGCGAAGCAACTTGCGGACGCATTCTGGCCAGGTCCGCTCACAATGATACTGAATAAATCAGATCTGGTGCCATATGCGACGACCGGCGGACTAGAGACCGTTGCAGTACGGATGCCGGTGAATCCGATTGCGCGGGCGCTGATCCGGGCAGGCGGCGGCTATGTGGCGGCTCCGAGCGCGAATACATCCGGACGTCCGAGCCCGACAAAGGCAGAGCATGTGGCAGAGGATTTAAATGGAAAAATTGATATGATCATTGATGGCGGGACTGTGGACATCGGGCTGGAGTCTACGATTGTAGATCTGACAGACGGCGCCCCGACGATCCTTCGGCCAGGCTATATCAATCAGGAGATGTTGACGAAGGTGCTCGGCGAGGTCGAGATGGACCGTGGACTGATCGCGCCGGAGTCAGGCGTACATCCAAAGGCGCCAGGTATGAAGTATCGCCACTATGCACCAAAGGCAGATCTGATTATCGTAGAAGGAGAAGCCGAAAAGGTTCGCAGGAAAATCAATGAGCTGGTGCAGCAGCAGATCTCTGAAGGGAAAAAGGTCGGCGTGATTGGGACAGATGAGTCTCTTTCTTATTATAAGGATGGAGATGTGCGCTCGATCGGAAGCAGAAAAGATGAGATTACGATTGCGCAGCACCTGTTCGGGCTGCTCCGGGAGTTTGACGAATCCGATATTTCTGTGATATATTCAGAGGCGTTTGAGACGCCACAGATCGGTCAGGCGATTATGAACCGTCTGATTAAGGCAGCCGGACATCAGATTATCCGGGTATGAGGCGATAAGGAGCAAAAAGGTGAAGAAATACGACAGACTTATCTTTGTGAGCAGCAGTGATACGGCGCTTGGTCCGATGGCAGAGGCCATTTTGCAGAGCAAATTTCTGTTGGAGGAGCTGGAGATCACATCCAAGGGTGTGGTGGTGTTGTTTCCGGAGCCGATCAATCCAAAGGCAGAGGCGGTTCTGGTCAGCAATGGACTGACGATGAAGAATCACATGAGTGATCCGCTTGTCCGGGAAGATTTTGAAGACCGTACGCTGGTGATTGCGCTTGATGAGAGTGTGAAGCAGAAGATTCAGGTGGAGTTTGGCGAGGAATATTCTCTGCTGATTCCGGTGCTGAATGAGTACGTCGGAGTACGGGAGGGGATCTCCAATCCATATGGCGGCTCGCTGGCAGATTATGGGAAGTGTTTTGCAGAGCTGGAAGCTCTGATTGCGAAGCTTGTAGTACAATTGAATGAGGAGGAACTGTTATGTTAGCATTGGGTTGTGATCAGGCCGGCTATGGCCTGATGCAGGAAGTCAAAAAGCACTTGGAGGAGCGTGGACTGGAATATACAGACTGCGGTACTTATTCAGAGGATGCGGTAGACTATCCGGTGTATGCAAAGAAAGTAGTAAAAGAGATTCAGGAGGGGAGATGCGATCGTGGTATTCTGATCTGCGGCACCGGTATCGGCATTTCCATTACAGCCAACCGCTATAAAGGGATCCGTGCGGCCGTCTGCGGAGATTGCTTCAGTGCTGAGGCTACCCGTCTGCACAACGATGCCAATATTCTGGCAATGGGTGCGCGTGTGACGGGAACAGGACTTGCAATGAAGATTGTCGATACGTTCCTTGATACGGAATTTTCCGGCGCAGAGCGTCATGCACGTCGGATCCGAATGATTGATGAGGATTGAGCAAAACAATCCGTGTATCATAAGGGCAAAATACTTTTTGACCCCAATATCTTTATATATTAGGAGGAAATTATGCAGAAAATAGTAGTTATGGATCATCCGCTGATCCAGCACAAGGTAGGACTGATTCGAAAAAAGGAGACCGGCTCTAAGGAGTTCCGGGAGCTGATCGGAGAAATCGCCATGTATATGTGCTATGAGGCGACGAGAGATCTGAAGCTGACAGATATCGAGATCGAGACGCCGATCTGCAGGACAACAGTCAAAGAGCTGAGCGGAAAGAAGCTCGCAGTCGTTCCGATTCTGCGTGCAGGCCTTGGAATGGTAGAGGGAATGCTTGCAATGATTCCGGCAGCAAAGGTAGGCCACATCGGACTGTACCGTGATCCGGAGACCTTAAAGCCGGTAGAGTATTACTGTAAGCTTCCGGCTGACTCCAACGAGCGGGAGGTATTTGTCGTAGACCCGATGCTTGCGACCGGCGGATCAGCAGTGGCAGCGATCCAGATGCTCAAGGATAAGGGAGTAAAGAATATCCGTTTCCTTTGCATCATCGCAGCACCGGAAGGCGTAGAGGCAATGAAGAAGGCTCATCCGGATGTCGATATTTATATCGGAGCGCTGGATCAGCATCTCAATGAACACGGATATATTGTTCCGGGTCTTGGCGATGCCGGAGACCGTATTTTCGGAACCAAATAAGAAAGCAGGACAATACAAAGGGGCTGCCGCACGTGAGTGCGACAGCCCCTTTTTCAAGGTATTACGGGAGAAAACGATTTTTGTCAGATTTAGTTTGTTTGATGTTACTCTGCCGGACGTACCAGTACTTCTTCGGTCTCGCCAAGGAGAATGGAGTATTCGGACGGACGGAGCTGGCCGTGGTTCTCATCTCTTCCCTGCAGGACAAAGCGTGCGTCTGCATTTCCGATGGATTCCGCTGCTTCTGTGGAACCCTGCCAGATCGGGTCGCTTGTCTTACGGTAACGGTTGAAGATCACGCCGAGCTGTGTATCGCCGCTTTCCATCCAGTCAGTCATCATATTCCAGTCGCCTGCACTGTCGCCGAATACCATCAGAGGGCCTGCACCGTCATAATTCGGAGCGATGAAATTGGTGATTATTGTACTCTTACCTGCAGCCTGCGTCTGAGCATATTTGCCCTCGCCGCCCCAGTTGTAGTCATATTCGTTCGTGTACTTGCCGTCCTTGAGCACGTTGCGCATTGCAAAAACATGATCCTCCGGAACGTTGTAGCCGAAGTTGTCGTTTGCGGCACGGATAACATCGATGAAAGAAGCAGAGATAATATAAACGTCAATATTGTTTGCCATCAGGGTCTGGTAGAGATTCTGCAGTTCATCTGTGAAAGTAATTCCGGTGATGAAGCTTGTGGTGATTACGCCGCTCTCGCCTTCCAGCTCAACCGGAGAGGTCCAGACTGTCTTGCTGTAGCGTCCGTAGTTGGACCAGTAGGTATGGGAAGCAAGCGCCAGATCATATACTTCGTCCGGAGTCATGCCGGCAAAAAGGTAAGTAACCCACGGATAAGAAACAGATGCATCAAAGGTATCGCCTACTGCAGTATACATGTAGCGGAGCTTAGCTGCAAAGTCCTCATACTGATTGGTTGCATGGATATAGGTAAGGTCGTAAGTTCCGCCTGCACCGAAGCCCTCATAATTATCATACAGCCACTGATAGTCGGAAGTGAGATCGGCGACCAGATTTGCCACGGTCACATCGCCGTCTGCGAGATTCTTTCCGACCGGTTCGTCTAAGGACGGAATCTGCGTCTCAAGGATATCGCCAAGCTCTGCCGGGTCGATCTTGAACTGCAGATTTTCGATCTGATAAGCGAGCAGCGCTTCCTCTACGTCAAAAATAGCAGATGTATTGTCGAAGTCGAATACAACATAGCGTCCGCTGTCTGCGTTTGCGTCTATGACGGACTGGATACGCTCCCGGGTAGCCGGCGCCCAGTTGCCGGTCATCATGGTTTTGGCATCAGATTTTTCAGCAGCCTCAGTTACGGCTTCTGCCGGAGCCTCTGTGGTTTCCTCCGCAAATGCGGAAACCGGATAAAGGATGGTCGTAGCGAGCATGAGCACGGATAATAATAATCCGGTCTGTCTGGTTTTCTTTTTCATAGAGTCCCTCCTTGAATGAAAGTGTTTACAGGTTTCTTTCTCCCGTTTTCTGTGCGCTGATTGTAACATGAGCATCGGGTGATTTCAATCTGGAAAGACTGAGCACGGACAAAATCGGCCTTTTCACTAAGCTCCCGGGTGTGAATTTTGTGCATTTTGCATAGAGAATTAAGGGAAATCCAACAAAACATTCCGAGCATGCTCAAATAGTGAAAAAATTTTCTGAAAATAGTTGTAAAGAATGAAAAACAGAGGGTAAATTCTACGGATTTTTGTCCGCGCAAAAACGACATGAAACGCAAGAACTTCTTAAGAATCTTTTGGTTTACGGGTATGGAGGAATGTATTATACTAACTAAGAAAAAAGAATCGCCGGAGATAGATCCGGCCTATCATCCGGAATACATAAAAAAGCAGAAGGGGAAGAACCGGAAGCAGAAAGGGGAGAACAGGATGAAAAGCAGATTCAAAAAACT
>OLQE01000469.1_pt1 | contig 32635 bp, 25 predicted proteins | sample 1643161 | NCBI WGS metagenome assembly OLQE01 (sample SAMEA3136650, study PRJEB25190) | human gut metagenome | reverse complement strand
AAGCCTTATCATGCAAGCATGAACGGCTTTTTGACCTTTTGACCCTGGCATCATAAATAATAAGATATCTATAACACTTCCGGAGTAAAACCGGAAATATTATTTTTTCTGTTACATTGGCGGTACCGGTGTCGGTCTTGCCGGATCAAGGATCGCTCTTGCATCAAAGAGATCCTCTACCATTTCCGGATTGTAATACATCCGGTATCCATCCAGATTTCTCCGGCCCTGACGCATATACTGCCCGCCGTTGGCCACGTCACTTCCGAACTGTACCCAGTACTGGGTGGAATCCACGTTACAGTAAATGTCGAAGCCCTGATTTTTCAGGTAATTAAACTTTTCATTATCTGTGGTATAACCGGTCCAGTCTCCCAGATCCGCACCGAAGGCAAAGATGATCACATCCGTTCCTCCGATGAGAGGCGATACATAGTTGAGCCATTTTTCCGTATCGGTCTGAATGCCCTCCAGAGATTTCTGACCCACATTGATATGCCCCCAGGTATGGCTGGCAAATTCCCAGCCGGTGGCTTTCATGGCAGCAGCAACAGCCTTGGCATCCTCACATTCTTTGTTATAGGCTGCCTCGTCAAAATCCGGATGCTGGTCAAACCAGGCCTGCTGAAAGCTGTCCAGATTTTCTCTTGTTTTATATGCGATATCGGTCCGATAGCCCAGGATCCCATTATATCCTGTCAGCGCAATGATGCCCTTGTGTCCGTGATAGGCAAAATCCGGATGTTCCTTTACAAAGGTATCGATCCAGGGAACCATATCGTAATCGCCGATCAGGACATTGCCATCCGCATCGGTATACTGGTTCTTCACATCCCCGTTCTCATCAATGAGAAGCTTGTCTGCCAGACCGTAGCCATCCTGATAATGATAATAGCTTACATCATCCTGTGAAAGCACAAATGCCTTCTTTCCTTCCGGAAGCAGGATCTTTCCTCTGGTCACATTGCCGTTTTCATCCACATTGCACATATCATGGAGACTTACCATTACATAACCTTTGTCATACATAGACTGCATGATCTGTGTAAATTCCTTCATGGTAGTCATGACCTGATTGAGACCATCTGTCGTAGGATCTCCAGCTCCTTTTCCAAATGCCCTGTCCGTATCCACGATCATGGAGTGAAAAAATACATGTGTCACCTGATCAATCGGATATTCTACCAGAGAATTCTTTGCCATGGCATAATCGGTAACCGCCTGCTGCATTTCTGTATTTGATTCATAATCCGGTGAATCTTTCAAAAGAGCGATCGCCGCATCATAATCATACTGGGCCGCTTTGAGTTCTGCTTCTGCCATCAAATCAACACTCTCTGTTTCTGTCTCCGCAGCAGTTTCTGATTCACTCTCTCCAGAAGCCGCCTCTGTACCTCCCGGTACGGATGCCGCTTCAGTCGCTTTTCCTTCCGGCGTGACCTTGTTCTTTTTGCCACCTACAAGATCTTTGACCACAAAGATGCACAATGCCGCCAGAAGTACAAGCAGCACCGCTACGATCAGTCTTCCGATCAGGACCTGGCGTTTTCTTTTCGCCATCCGAATCCGTGCGCGGCGCTGTCTTTCGTTCTCATCCATATTCTTCTCCTCCGTCTGCTTTTGATATACCGCTTCCTGCCGCAGGAATTCCTGCACCCCAATGCCTGCGGATTGCTCCGCTGCAAAGCAGTTCTCGTAAATCTGCAACTTATTATATCATAATTTATTTGAAATAGTAGCCTCTTTTCCCTGTTTCTATGCGTTTTAAGAAAAAATAAAGAATTATTGCACTTTTTGGAAAACGATGGTAGAATAAAATAATGTAATATTTCATACAGGAGGGAAATTATGCCTACCGTCTTAAATGTACTTTTGATCATTCTGACGATCGTAATTGTCCTGCTGGCTGTTCTTTACTTTGTAGGAAGAAAGCTTCAGAAGAAGCAGGCCATACAGCAGGAGCAAATGGAGGCTGCCAAGCAGACGGTTTCCATGCTGGTCATCGACAAGAAGAAGATGAAGATGAAAGATTCCGGACTTCCCCAGATGGTACTTGACAGTACACCGAAGCTCATGAGACGCACCAAGCTTCCTATCGTTAAAGCGAAGGTCGGTCCCAGAATCATGACTTTCATCGCCGATGCCAGAGTTTTTGAGATGATCCCCGTGAAAAAGGAGATCAAAGCCACCATCAGCGGTCTTTACATAACCGATGTAAAAGGCGTGCGCGGTACGGTTTTAGAGGCTCCCAAGGCAAAAGAGGGATTCTTCAAGCGCATGAAGAACAAAGTCACCGGTAAGAACAAAAAAGCAGAGACTGCCTCTGATTCCAAGGCGCAGGCTCCTGCTCAGAAACCGAAAAGTGCCGCAGCACCGGCCCCGCAGAAACAGGCTGCCGCAAAGAATACAGCCAATGCTTCCGGCGGAAAGAAATCCGGTTCTAAGAAAAAGAAAAGAAAGTAAAAAAAATCCATCTGCCTTGATTTTACAGCAGATGGATTTTTTTATGCTTTTTTTACAGACTGTATCGTGATGGCAATGCGGTTTTCCGCCGCGTGGGAGCCATTCAGCTCCAGATCATAATCTGCCTCGATGCGGATCTTCTCATCACTTTTCAGGATCAGCAGTCTGGTGGCAAAAGTTCCGATCTCCAGATTTCCAAAGGGTGTCCGGTAAAGACTCCTGTGTTTTTTTCCTTTTTCAAAAGTCATGGTGGATTCCATGCTGCCACGGCGGATCACCGTAAACTGTCTGTCATTGAATTTCAGCAGATTACGGATCTTCTCTCCGTCCTCTTCCATGATCTCATCGTATTTTACAAAATTCAAACCGTCCCGTTCAAAGTACTGGCCCGGCAGCATCAGGTCTGTGGTGTCTGCCTCCTGCCCTTCTGCATACTGCAGCCCTTTGATCCGGATCATCACATCTTTCGTCATTTAGTACTCCTCTATTGGAATTTCCTGTGTTGTATCGATATCGTAAGGAAGGATCGAATTGGCAAATTTATTAAACTTCTCTGCCGCATCGCTGACATAAAACCGATGGTCCATTTCGCTCGGATCGGTCTCGTGATCCGGATTGGAAAGCCCTTCCCTCTCCAGCAGTTTTTTCAGATCTCTGGCTGTCTCATAAGCCGGATTTACCAGATTCACTTTCTCCCCAACGATCTTCTGCACCGTGGAACGAAGCAGCGGATAATGGGTACAGCCAAGGATCAGCGTATCGATATCGTACTGAAGCAGTTCCTCCAGATAGCGCCTTGCCACTTCCATGGTGATAGGATCCTTGAGCCAGCCCTCTTCTACAAGCGGCACAAACAGAGGACAGGCCTTGCTCACCACCTGCACATCCGGTTTCTGTCTCCGGATAAAACTGGTATAGATACCGGAATGAACCGTCGCTTCCGTACCGATCACGCCGATCCTGTCGTTTACCGTAGTTTCACAGGCAACCCGGGCTCCCGGCTCCACGACACCGATGATCGGGATGTCCAGTTCTTTCTTGATCGTTTCCAACGCATAGGCACTGGCTGTATTACAGGCGATCACAATGGCTTTGACTTCCTTGGACTGAAGGAAACGCACGATCTGCCTGGAATAGCGGGTCACTGTTTCTTTTGATTTGCTCCCATAAGGAACTCTGGCTGTATCGCCAAAATATACGATTTCTTCATTTGGAAGATTCCGCATGATCTCACGGACTACCGTCAGTCCGCCCACGCCGGAATCAAATACTCCGATGGGTGCTTCACACCTGTTTTTCATTCTCATACCTCCCGAAAAGGAATCGTTCTTCATTGTACAACGGCTCTCTGGAAAATGCAAGCATGCTCCAGGCCACTCCGCACTGCATGCAGCATTTTCTCACAGGTATCCAAGTTCTTCGATCAGAGGCGTGCCGTCGCTGAGAAGGGCATAAAGAACTGCCTTTTCCTCCTGATAAACGGTTCTTCCGCTGGTTCCCTCCGTGATCTCCTCTTTCAGGCCTTCCTCCTCTTCCTCCGGAACAAGAACCTCCAGTACCACATCCGCTCCATACTCGGAAGCAATGGTCGGGATTCCTTTTTTTCCTAAAATATACTGGATCTTTCCGATGCCGTTATAATCTGCTGCCATTTTCAGAAGAAAACCACTCCTCTTTTCAATGACCTCAGAGGCTTCCAGCCCGATCTGTACCGATTTGGAATAGGCCCGTACCAGGCCGCCGGTTCCGAGAAGCGTGCCGCCGAAATATCTCGTCACTACGACTGCCATATTATGGATATCCTCTCCAAGAAGCACATCCAGCATGGGACGGCCTGCAGTTCCCTGCGGCTCTCCGTCATCGCTGCAGCGCTGGATCTGCTGCCGGTCGCCAATGATAAAGGCAGAGCAGTTGTGTGTGGCATCCCAGTATTTTTTCTTCATCTCTGCCAGAAAAGCCAGCGCCTCTTCCTCGGTTTCCACCGGTCGGGTCGTCGCAATAAAACGGGATTTTTTTTCGATCAGCTCTCCTTCTCCGCCTTTATATAAAATTTTCTGCATTTTCATTTGTTTCCTCCCATGCATAATCAGCCTTTTTCTGGAAACAGTATATCAGACAAAGGAGTATATTTCAAATGGGGGTTTTGAAAAGGAGCCACTTTTGGTATAATAGGTTCGAACACAAGACCGTTTCACACGTTTTAATCATTCAGGAGTATCACAAACATGAATTTCAGCAAATGGAACTTACCAAACTTAAAAAAGACGGATCTTTGTACCAAGGCAGGACGCAAGCTGGCTTATCTCTGCCTGAAGGTCTTCCTGATCCTGCTTCTTTCCGGTGTGGTCCTTGGTACAGCGGCAGGCTTCGGTGCTTTCCGGGGACTCATTGCCACAGCCCCGGACATTTCCAGTCTTTCCGTGGCTCCGTCAGAGTCTGCCACCTACATTTACAACAGTGACGGCTCCATCATGCAGAAGCTGTCTCTCGGCTCTTCCAACCGGACGATCGTCACTATTGACCAGATCCCTGAGGATCTCCAGCATGCCGTGGTCGCCATTGAGGACGAGCGCTTTTACCAGCATAAAGGAATTGATATCCGCGGAATCCTAAGGGCCGGTATTCACGGTCTGGCTTCCGGCCGTTTTGATGAGGGCGCCAGCACCATTACCCAGCAGCTTCTGAAAAACAGCGTTTTTACAGGCTGGATGAAGGAATCCTCTCTCATTGACCGGTTCCGCAGAAAATTTCAGGAGCAGTATCTGGCGCTCCAGCTGGAGAAAAAAGTCAGCAAGGAACAGATCCTGGAGGATTATCTCAACACCATCAATCTGGGAGCCGGAACCTATGGTGTTCAGGCAGCTTCCCGCCGTTACTTCGGAAAAAGTGTTTCCGAACTGAATCTTTCCGAATGTGCCGTACTGGCCGGCATCACCCAGAATCCCACCCGTTACAATCCGATCACCCATCCGGAGGAAAATGCTGTTCGAAGACAGACGGTACTGGACTATATGTTGAAGCAGGGCTATATCACACAGGAAGCCTATGATGAAGCAGTTGCCGATGATGTCTATGCAAGGATCCAGGAGACTGATTCACAAACGGAAGAAGTTTCTATCTATACGTATTATGTAGATGCCATGATCGACCAGATCATCCAGGATCTCATGGAGCAGAAGGGCTACACGGAACAGCAGGCCAACAAAATTCTTTTCACTAAAGGTCTGAAAATCTATTCCGTTCAGGATATGGCAATCCAAAAGATCTGTGACGAAGAATTTGCCAACCCTGCCAATTTCCCTTCCGGAACGCAGGTAGGGGTCGATTATGCCCTCAGTGTGCAGACAACCGATGGGGAAACCATTCATTACGGAAATGAAACCTTTCTCTCCTGGTACCGCCAGAATTTCGATGCTTCTTTTAACCTGATGTTCGATGATGAGGCTTCTGCCCGCTCTGCCCTTGCTTCTTTTAAAGAGAGTAAAACGGCAAACGGTGAAACGATCCTCGGTGAACGGATTTCACTTGCTCCCCAGCCGCAGGCTTCCCTGGTCATCATGGAGCAGGAAACCGGTTATGTGAAAGCGATCGTGGGCGGACGCGGAAATAAAGAGGCCAGCCTTACGTTGAACCGTGCGACAGCAACCACCCGTCAGCCCGGTTCCACCTTCAAGATCATCACCACCTATGCCCCTGCTCTGGACTATGACAACATGACTCTTTCCAGCATTTATTACAATGCTCCCTACACCTACCGAAACGGCGTCCCCGTCAACAACTGGGACAGCAACAACACCTATACCGGCTACACCACGATCCGGGATGCCATCACCAATTCCATCAATATCGTGGCCGTCAAATGCCTGACCGAGATCACCCCGGCCATCGGTTTCCAGTACGCGGAGCGCTTTGGTATCTCCACTCTGGAAAACAGCGAAGCCCTGGATGTCAACCAGCCTCTGGCCCTGGGAGGAATCACCAACGGTGTCACAAACCTGGAACTCACCGGTGCTTTTGCTGCGATCGCCAACAAGGGACAATACATCAAACCGAAATTTTACTCGCATATCGAAGGTCCCGACGGAGAGATCCTCATTGACAACCGTACCCCTGTCACGACCAGAGTTCTTAAGGAGGGAAACGCCTGGCTCCTGACTAGTGCCATGGAAGACGTCGTGACAAAAGGAACCGGAACGCTGATCTCTCTTGGAGACATGCCCGTGGCAGGAAAAACCGGAACCACTTCCGATTATAAAGACATCTGGTTCTCCGGCTACACACCTTATTACACCTGCTCGATCTGGGGCGGCTACGACAACAATGATGATCTTCCCTCCGTAGACGGTGACAGTTACCATACCTATCACAAAATACTCTGGAACGCTGTCATGAACCGGATCCATCAGGATCTTCCTGTAAAAGATTTTGAACAGCCGGACGACATCGTTACTGCAACCGTCTGCAAAAAATCCGGCAAGCTCGCCATGGAAGGCATCTGTGACCAGGATCCGAGAGGCAGCCAGGTTTACGAGGAGTATTTCATCCGCGGCACTGAGCCCAAGAGTTCCTGTGACAAACATGTATCTCTCACCGTCTGCCAGAAAACCGGTCTTCTGGCCAGTTCTACCTGTACTCCCGTCAACCGTGTCTTCCTCAAACTGCCGGAAGATAATTTTGACACCACGGACGATACCAGCTATGCGCCACCCACCCAGACCTGCCCCGGGCACAAACCGGTTACGATCCTGGATGGCCTCAAAGACAGTCAGGACAGCAGTGGAACCACTGTGATCGATCCTGACAGTTCCGAAACACAGAATACGGAACGGCGGGCCGAAGAAGACGGAGACACGCCTGTCACGATCCCTGGAGACGGAGACGGCGATGTGAGCCTGGGTCTCCCCTGAGAAAATAATACGAACGCCACGCAAAAAAAGACAGTTCCAACAGATTTTCTTCTGCATGGAACTGTCTTTTTTTATTTTTTGCCGGATCCTGTGGTCTCTTTCACATCCTTAATTTCTTTCTGAATTCCCGTATCGTATCCTTCTTCTGGAAGATAAACAGAGCCGCCAGAACCAGAAAGCTGATGCCGCTGCAGATCACTGATGGGTAGGTGAACTTCAGCAATCCCGTCCATAAAAGGATCACGGGGACACAGCCTGCCATTCCGGCCTGGATCAGATAAAAAAGGTACTCTTCTCTCTCCAGGCGCTGTACCTTTGCGATCAGTGGGATCGAACAAAGTACTGTCAGAGCCCCGATCGGGAAAATGAAATCCACAGACCAGCCTCTCCAGCCGGTAAAAATATCCCATAGCACTGCTATACCTGTCACGAGAAGCAGCTGCCACATCTCATTTTTCAAAAGATTCCGCCGTTTCATGTACGCCACAGCCACGATCAGCCAGGTACACAGACAACCTGCACCTGCAAACCAGAACCAGTCCAGTGTATCCGCAGTCAGGTAATTGATCATCCCGCAGAACACCGCTGCCGCAATACAAAGGAAGGTAAAAAGCTGAAAAACTTTCTTGTCCTCTTTTTTATAATGCTCCTGACAGCCCGGAAAATCATTTTTCTCTTCCGTGCAAGGAATCTCCTCTTTTTTCAGGATCTGGAGGAAATTTCGCTGAATGCTGTCATCCGGAAGCTTGGAGGTAAAGCCCAGAACCATTTTTCCTTCATAAGAACAGGAACAGAGCTGAAGAGACCCCGTGCTGGCAAAAATGCCGAAGCGCTCTATATAACTCCGGTATTCTTCCGGTAATTTCAAAATCCCGATGTTGGAATAAACAGCTGTAATGCTGCGGCTTCCCAGATTGGCCCCCGCCATCAGGAAATACCGTTTGAGTTCCAGCGGCACCATCCGTACCAGAACATGTTTTTCGATCCGCACATAACCATTCATATGCATGGCGATCTTTTCCGGCGTAAGTTCCCGTACAAACTGCTCTTTCACAGCAGCAAGCACATCCTCAAATGTTGTATCCTCCTGAAAAACAAAGCTGATCTCGATCCAGCCAAAAAAGTTGGTCATGGACTGAGATGGAAAATAGTTTCTCAGGTTCACCGGGATCATCAGACCGATCGGCCGTTTCTGCCGGTTTTTCGGAATCTCCTCATGGATGGCACAGAGAAGGACCGCCGTCAGATAAACGGTGATGGAAACACCTCTGGCTTTTGCCTTTGCATGAAGCTCATTTACCGGAAGTTCTGCTTCCAGAATGTGCATTTCCTCATGGACTACCTTTTCCCCTTTGAGCTTCACAGCTGCCGGTTTGCGTTCCTTATCTCTTGGAACATCCGCTGAATAATACTGAGAAAAGCTGTCTTCCTCCTTGTCTCCCGGCGTGATGTCTTCCGGAGGCTCGATCCTTGGAAATTTTGCTTCCGGATGAGCCAGGATCAGATAATCCTGTACCAGTTCTTCCAGAAAATACATTGCCCCTGTTCCATCTGTCAGCGCATGGTATACCTCAAAATTGATCCTGTTTTTATGATAGCTGACTTCAAAGAGCAGGGATTTTTTATCCGGAATGTAAAGCCTGCTGCAGGGCGGCTTTTTTTCCTTTTTTACCACTGGCTGAATGTCCCTGTGCTCCAGATAAAACCAGAAAAATCCTTTTCTTAAAACCGCCTGAAAAAGCGGATACTTTTCCATCGTCTCATCCAGCGCCTGCTGCAGGAGCTCCGGATCCACCTCTTCCTTGAGTTCACAGTAGAAACGAAACACTCTCGTATCATCTTTTCCTGTGACCAGAGGAAAGGCCAGAGCCGCATTATCCAGTTTTCTCCATTTTGAATATCCTTTTTCCACGTTTCTCACGCTTCTTTCTGCAAAAACGCATTCATATAAGTAAAGCTTTCCCTCACATGAAGGAATTGAATCCCCAGGGCGAAAAATCCATGGAGAGCGTCCTTGATCCGGTGCATCTCCACTTGATTTCCGGCTTCTTTTAACCTCTTTCCAAATTCCTCGCCTTCATCCCGGAGCGGATCAAACTCCGCCGTCAGGATCAGGGTATCCGGAAGATCCGAAAGATCCTTTTCCAGCAACGGCGCAAAATACGGGTTTTCCCGGTCTTTCGGACTGCTTTCATAAAGCTTTAAATAGTCTTCCATCTTAACGGCTGTCAGAAGATAATCCGTTCCGTTCTCCTTTACGGAAGGATAGGGCGATGCTTCCGTATAGCAATTGTTCAGAGCCGGATAGATCAGGATCTGCCGTTCTACTGCAAACTGTCCCTTATCACGGGCCATAATGGAAACCGCCGCCGCCAGATTTCCGCCTGCGCTGTCCCCCATGACTGTGATTTTTTCCGGAACTGTTTTCAACGGAAGCTTGCCGGTATAAAGGGCTTCTGCCGCCGCATAACAATCCAGAAGAGCGGTCGGAAAGCGATACTCCGGAGCCAGACGGTATTCTACGGATACCACGATCTGCCCGGTGGACTGTGCCATCCGGGCACAGACACGGTTATAGGTGTCCACACTCTCTGTCACCCAGCCGCCTCCATGAAAAAACAGGAGCACCGGGTATTCCTGCTGCTCCTCTATTCCTTTTTTCATCGCTTCCTCACTTGGAAAATACAGGCGGATCGGAATCTCATAGTCTCCGTTGTATACTTTTTCATCCAGTTTCTTCAAGAAGATACGGATGGCGTCCAGTTTCTTGATGTCCACCAGTCTTCTGGATGCTTCTACCTCAATGTTGCCGTACGAAAGTGCGTGTAAAATTGCATGCATGGTCTTTGAAATCATGGTTTCCTCCAGGATAAACGTTCATTCCTTTTATCTGCCCTGTACTATAGCATAGATAAAGATCCATTACAAGTCAGGCCTTTTCCCGGAAGTCAAAAAAATTCCAGGCAGATGTAAGCTCTTGCCTCCATCTGCCCGGAAATATGAATGAGAATGATCAGCCCAATACCAGTTTCGCTGCGCCGCAGATACCTGCGTCGTTGCCCAGCTCAGCCAGAGCAAAGGCACAGTCACGGCTGCCCTGGAATACATATTTCTTGTAGTATTTCTCCACATAGTCGAGAAGGATCTTACCAGCTTTGGAAACACCGCCGCCGATAACGAAAACCTCGGGATCTACCACGCCGGCGATCACTGCCAGAGCAGTTCCAAGATATTTGCCGAATTTTTCAGCAACTTCCATAGCCAGCTCGTCTCCTGCTTTTACTGCATCGAAAACAGCTTTTGCAGTCACTTCCTCATTTCTTAATACAGATGCCTTGTCGGTAGCCTCCAGCATGCGGTTTGCCAGACGGACAACTCCGGTCGCACTGGCATACTGCTCCAGGCAGCCCTGGTTTCCGCAGTTGCAGGACAGCGTCTCGTCATCCTCTACATGGATATGGCCGATCTCTCCGCCTGCACCATGGGTTCCGGTAACGATCTTTCCGTTGACGATGATTCCGCCGCCGACTCCGGTTCCGAGTGTTACCATAACAACATTGTGGTAGCCGGCTCCGCCGCCCTTCCACATCTCACCGAGAGCTGCCACATTGGCATCATTTCCGGCTTTTACCGTCAGACCTGTAAGCTTCTCCAGTTCTTTCTCCAGCTCTACATAACCCCAGTGAAGGTTTACGGCACAGATCACGGCACCATCCTCGTTGACCGGTCCCGGAATACCAACTCCCACACCGGCAATGGTGTCGCGGGCGATCCCTTTTTCCTGAATCTTCGCATCGATGGCAGCAGCCACATCCGGAAGGATGTTCACGCCGTTATTTTCCGTTCTTGTGGGGATCTCCCACTTATCCAGGATGTCACCTTTTACACTGAAAAGACCGCATTTTACAGTAGTTCCTCCAACATCAATACCAAAACAATATTCTTTCATCTTTACTCTTCCTCCGGATTTCTTTTTCTTGTAAGGGATGCCTGTACACGGTTGTACAGCTCTTTGGCCGCATTATATCCCATCTTCTTCTGACGGTGGTTGACTGCCGCACATTCTACGATGACGGCCAGGTTACGGCCCGGGCGGATGGGCAGAGAATGGCAGACTACCTTATTTCCAAGAAATTCGGTATACTCTTCCTCAAGTCCCATACGATCATACTCTTTGTCTTTGTTCCACTCTTCCATCTTGATGACCAGATCGATGGACTGCGTATCTTTTACACTCTCAACACCGAACAGAGTCTTCACATCGATAATACCGATGCCACGGAGCTCGATAAAATGACGGGTGATGTCCGGTGCACTTCCCACAAGAGTATCGTCGCTGACCCGTCGGATCTCTACCACATCATCACTGACAAGACGGTGTCCCCGCTTGATCAGCTCCAGAGCTGCCTCACTCTTACCGATACCACTCTCACCCATGATCAGGACGCCCTCACCGTAAACATCCACCAGCACACCATGAATGGAAATACAGGGTGCCAGCTCCACATTCAGACGGCGGATGATCTCCGCCATAAAAGAGGTGGTCGTCTTATGTGCCGTAAAAATAGGAATGTTCCGTTCGACCGCCATACGGAGCATATCCTCGTCCGGCTTGGTCTTTGTGGTGTAGATCAAACAAGGAATCTCATAGGAAAGAAACTGCTCATAAATCTCCAGCTTTCTTTCCCTGGACAGATGCTCCAGATAGGTGTACTCTACATATCCGATGATCTGAACACGTTTGGAATCAAAATGATCAAAATATCCTGTCAGCTGCAGGGCCGGCCGGTTGATTTCCGGCAATGTGATGCGGATCTTACTGATGTCCACATCCGGCGTCACATTTTTCAGATCCAGCTGCTCAACAATCTTTGATAATGCTACACTTCCCATGCCTTTTCTCCTTTTCTTCAGATCGCAGGCACGACGCTTTCCGCTGTCATGCCGCCTACGAAATTGCTTCGCCGCAAAGCGGCACATGCAATTCTGCATGACATCAGTCTACCATAATTTGCCGGTACGTTCAACGGATTATTCCTCGTTTTCTTTACACTTTTTATGAAAAAATTCATAGACTCTCCGGGCGCTCTGTTCATTCATGGAGGGGGCTTTTTTCAGTTCTTCCACCTCTGCTTCCCGGATTGCCTCCAGACTCTGGAATGTCCGCATGAGGGATTTTCTCCGGGTTGGCCCGATGCCTTCGATATCATCCAGAATGGAATGTACCTGTTCCTTGCTTCGAAGAGACCGGTGATACTCGATCGCAAACCGGTGCGCTTCGTCCTGGATCCGTGTGATCAGACGGAACCCCTCACTGTTTGTATCAATGGGAATCTCCACATTATGGAAATAGAGTCCTCTGGTCCGGTGATTGTCATCCTTTACCATACCGCAGACCGGAATTTTCAGGTTCAGCCTGTCCAGAACCCGCAGCGCCACATTCACCTGACCTCTGCCGCCGTCCATCATGATGAGATCCGGGAAAATGCTGAATTTTCCAAATTCTTTTTCCAGAGCCGCCTCTTTGATCTCCGCCTGTTCATCCAGTCCATGGGAAAAACGCCGGGTCAGCACTTCTTCCATACTGGCGTAATCATCCGGTCCCTGAACCGTCTGGATCTTAAATTTCCGGTAATCGCTGCGTTTTGGCTTCCCCCGTTCATAAACGACCATGGAACCAACCGACTCAAAACCGCTGATATTGGAGATATCGTAGGCTTCCACCCTGGTCAGTTCCGGAAGCTGAAGCCATTCAGCGATTTCCTTCATGGCTCCTATGGTCCTTCCTTCTTCTTTTTTCATCCGGTCCTTATCCTGGCTCAAGATCATGGCCGCATTTTTCCCTGCCAGTTCCACAAGCTTTTCCTTGGTTCCTTTTTTCGGCACCCGGAGATAAACTTTCCCTCCACGCTTGGCAGAAAGCCAGTCACTGACTACCTGCTCATCCTCCACCTCACAGGGCAGCATGATCTCTCTCGGGATAAAAGGCGTTCCCGCATAAAACTGGGTAAGAAAGCTTCCCACAATATCCCGTTCCGTATCCTGCGGAGCTACCCTGAGGAAAAAATGATCCCTTCCGATCATCCTTCCATCACGGACAAAAAACAGCTGCACCACTGCATCCGTATCCTGTATATCCACACCGATGATATCCTTATCTTCTCCGTCACTGACGGTGATCTTCTGCTTCTGTGCCACCTGTTTCACACTGTTGAGAAGCTCCCGTTGTTCAATCGCCGCCTCAAATTCCAGATTTTCTGCCGCTTCATTCATCCGTTCCGTGATAAGCTTCATGATGGGTTCATAATTCCCGTTCAGAAAATCCATCGCCTCACTGACATTTTTCCGGTATTCTTCTTTTGAAATATATCCCTGACAGGGAGCCTTGCACTGATGGATATGATAATTCAAACAAGGTCTCTCTTTTCCGATATCCCGCGGCAGATTCCGCTGACAGGAACGGATCTTATAAACCTTTCGCAGAAGTTCGATCGTATCCTTCACGGCCCCGGCACTGGTATAAGGTCCAAAATACCGGCTCTTGTCTTTGTTCATGGATCTGGAAAAAAGGATCCGCGGATACTCTTCCTGGACTGTCACTTTGATAAACGGATAGGTTTTGTCATCTTTCAGCATGGTATTGTATTTCGGACGATGCTCTTTGATCAGATTACACTCCAGAACCAGTGCTTCCAGTTCCGAATCGGTCACAATATACTCAAAACGCCGAATCCTGGTCACCATCTGATCGATCTTGGCTCCCTTGTTCCGACTGGCCTGAAAATACTGCCGCACCCGGTTTTTCAGAGAAACGGCCTTTCCCACATAGATAATGGCATCCTTCTCATCATGCATAATGTAGACGCCGGGCTTTCCCGGCAGCTTTTTCAGTTCTTCCTGAATATCAAACATTTCTGTCCTCCTGTCAGAAAAGGCCGCCGGTCCGGAGGATCTCTCCAGACGGCAGCCCTTGGAATCGACTGTGTCTTACACGGTTGTATCTTCTTTATTTTCTATGGTTTCCGTCTCTTTGACCTCTGCCGCCTCGCTCGCGCTCTCCGGCTGATCCTCTTTCTCCACCTGATCAAAGATCTCCATAAATTCCTTACCGGAAATGGTTTCCTTTTTGATCAGGAACTCTGCGATCTGATCCAGTGCCTTCCGATGCTCCGTCAGAAGACGTTTCGCCTCATCGTAGGACTCCTGAAGAACCTTCCGCACTTCCTCGTCCACCTCTGCGGCAGTGACATCACTGCAGTTCATGACCGTCCGGTCATCCAGATACTGGTTTGCTGAGATCTCCAGTCCCATAAGACCGAATTTCTTTGACATACCATACTGCGTCACCATGGCCCTGGCGATCTTTGTCGCCTGCTCGATATCATTGGAAGCGCCTGTGGTCACGGAATCAAAAACAATTTCTTCTGCCGCACGGCCACCCACACACTCCACCAGACGGGCACGAAGCTCATCCTCGGAACTTAAATATTTCTCTTCCTCCGGCACATTCATAACGTACCCAAGTGCTCCCATGGTCCTGGGAACAATGGTGATCTTCTGCACCGGCTCGGAATGCTTCTGAAGTGCACTCACAAGTGCATGTCCCACTTCATGATAAGAAACGATCTCCCGTTCCTTCTGGCTCAGAATCTTGTTTTTCTTCTCTTTACCGACGAGAACCACTTCCACTGCCTCAAAAAGATCTTTCTGGGATACCCGGTTACGGCCTTTCTTGACTGCCAGAATTGCCGCCTCATTGATCATGTTCGCCAGATCAGAACCGACCGCTCCGCTGGTGGCAAGTGCGATCTCTTCAAAATTAACGGTCTCATCCAGATGAACATTCTTCGCATGCACTTTGAGGATATCCACACGCCCCTTAAGATCCGGACGGTCTACAATGACTCTCCGGTCAAAACGGCCAGGGCGGAGAAGGGCGGAATCCAGTACCTCCGGACGGTTGGTTGCCGCCAGGATCAGGAGACCACTGGAGGTATCAAAGCCATCCATCTCTGCCAGAAGCTGGTTCAGCGTCTGTTCCCGTTCGTCGTTTCCACCACCGTACCGGCTGTCACGGCTTTTACCAATCGCATCGATCTCATCGATAAAAATGATGCACGGGGCATTTTTCTTCGCTTCATCAAAGAGTTCGCGGACGCGGGATGCACCTACACCGACAAACATTTCCACGAAATCAGAACCGGAAATGGAAAAGAAAGGCACATGTGCCTCACCGGCTACCGCCTTCGCCAGAAGTGTCTTACCGGTTCCCGGAGGCCCGACAAGAAGTGCTCCTTTGGGAAGCTTGGCTCCAATGGTCGTATACTTTCCGGGATTTTCCAGAAAATCCACCACTTCCTGAAGAGATTCCTTCGCTTCATCCTGTCCTGCCACATCTTTGAAGGTTACGCCTGTCTCCTTCTGGGAATAAACCTTTGCTTTGTTTTTTCCCACATTCATGACACCTCCGCCGCCGGCCATTTTCCGCATGATGAAACCAAATGCCACCCATACAAGGACCAGAGGGATCACCAGACTTAAAATATTGTAGAGGATCGCTCCCGTCACATCCGGGATCTCCTGTGTGTAGTCCACACCGGCTGCTTCCAGCTTCTGCTGCAGATTGTCATCTGTCATCACACCTGTATAATAGGTCAGCTTCATCCCAGGGAAAGGCTGGTTTTTCGGTGTGATCTCGATCTCGCTGGGCTGGATGACCACCTTATCCACTTCTCCGTTTTCCAGCATTTTCATGAACTGATTATAAGTGATCTCCTTTTCCGTGGAGTCCTTGAGTATCCCGTTCATAAAATTTACCAGAAGAAGCACTACCAGGGAAATCACCAGAAAAATCAGAATGGTCTGACCGTTCTTCGGTCCTTTGCCATTCCGGTTATTATTTTGATCGCCTGGTCTCTGATCAGGGTCTCCGCCAGGTATTTGATTATGGTTCATTTTTTTCCTCCTAAAAACTAATCTCCTCCATTATAAAGATTGTTCTTCCAGAAATCAATAGACAGATTTCAAAAGGTCTGCAAAAAATGAAAGAAAAGTATGGAAAAATGTCGGCGCTTTGTGTATACTGAGAATAATGGAGTCAGATTTTTTGGCTCTAAATTTCGTAAAAGAAGAATGGGAATGAATAACAGATGAAAATTGGATTTGACAACGACAAATATCTGAAAATGCAGTCCGAACATATCCGTGAACGGATCAATCAGTTCGGTAACAAGCTTTACATGGAGTTCGGCGGAAAGCTTTTTGACGATTATCACGCTTCCCGTGTTCTTCCCGGTTTTGCGCCGGACAGCAAGCTGCGCATGCTCATGCAGCTCTCTGACCAGGCTGAGATCGTCATCGTGATCAGTGCCGGTGACATTGAGAAAAACAAAGTCCGTGGTGATCTTGGCATCACCTATGCAGCAGATGTGCTTCGTCTCATTGATGTTTTCAAGGACCGCGGTCTGTATGTGGGAAGTGTTGCCATCACCCAGTACTCCGGTCAGCGTGCAGCTGATGCTTTCAAGCAGCGTCTGAACGAACTTGGCATCAAAGTCTACACCCTTTACAATATTGAGGGCTATCCCAGCAATATCCCTCTGATCGTCAGTGACGAGGGGTACGGAAAAAATGAATACATTGAGACCACCCGTCCTCTGGTCGTGATCACAGCTCCGGGACCGGGAAGCGGAAAAATGGCCGCCTGCCTTTCCCAGCTCTATCATGAACACAAACGCGGGATCCCGGCCGGCTACGCCAAGTTTGAAACCTTCCCGATCTGGAATCTCCCCCTGAAGCATCCGGTAAACCTGGCTTACGAGGCAGCCACTGCCGATCTGAACGATGTAAACATGATCGATCCCTTCCATCTGGAAGCTTATGGAAAAACCACGGTAAACTATAACCGTGATATTGAGATCTTCCCGGTCCTGAATGAGATCTTCACACAGATCTACGGGGAAAGCCCTTACAAATCTCCCACCGATATGGGTGTTAATATGGCAGGCAACTGTATCATCGATGATGAAATCTGCCAGGAGGCTTCCCGTCAGGAGATCATCCGCCGTTACTATAACGCCATGGATGCCAGAAAGTCCGGCAAAGGCTCCGAATCTGAGATCTTCAAGCTGGAAGTCCTCATGAAAAAAGCCGGCGTTACGGTTCATGACCGAAAGGTCGTGGATGCTGCCCTTTCCTATGCGGAAGAGACCGGTGCTCCTGCTGCCGCCCTGGAACTGGATAACGGAAAAATGATCCTTGGAAAAACCTCAGATCTTCTGGGTGCTCTTTCTGCCGTGCTTCTGAATGCCTTAAAAGAGCTGGCCGGTATCGACCGTCATTACCATGTGATCTCTCCGGCAGCCATTGAACCGATCCAGCTTCTGAAGACCGAATATCTGGGAAGCCACAACCCCAGACTGCACACCGATGAGGTTCTGATCGCTCTTTCCACCACCGCCGCATCTGACCAGGCAGCCCGTCAGGCACTGGAGCAGCTTTCCAGACTCTCCGGCTGTCAGGCTCATACCTCGGTCATGCTTTCTGAAGTGGATATCAAGATTTTCAAACGCCTGGGCATCCAGCTTACCATGGAGCCGCAGTATGAGAATGACCATATTTATCACTGATGGAGTGAACACTTGTAAACATTTTGTTTTTTCTGTTTTTTACACTGACCGGAACGGGATTTTTTCCTTTTCCGGTCAGTTTTTTCTGCCTTTTCAGATATTTTTCCTCTTTTTGGCACACTCCTTGCCTGCTCCGTTTGCAGATACGAAAGTGAAAATATTTTATCTGAAAGTGTCCACAAGTTTGTTTGCATTTTTTACATTATTGATATACAATAAAGACAGCAAAAACGAGAGTTTACAAAAGGAGAAGAATTATGAGAATTATCAAAACCAAAGATTACAACGATATGAGCAGAAAGGCAGCCGATATCATGGCTTCTGTCATCACTCTGAATCCGACCTGCACACTGGGTCTGGCAACCGGTTCTACCCCGATCGGTCTTTACAAAAACCTGATCGCATCCTACGAGAGCGGAAATCTTGATTTTTCCAAAGTCCACAGCATCAATCTGGACGAGTACAAAGGTCTCTCCGGTGACAATGACCAGAGCTATCGCTACTTTATGAACCAGAACCTCTTTGACCATGTCAACATCGACAAAGCAAACACCAACGTTCCCAACGGACTGGAGCCGGATTCTGACAAGGCCTGCGAAGCTTACAATGAGATCATCCACGCTGCTGGCGGCGTTGACATCCAGCTGCTTGGTCTTGGACGCAATGGTCACATCGGTTTCAATGAGCCCTGCGATCACTTCCCGAAGGAAACGCACTGTGTAGATCTGACCCCCAGCACCATCGATGCAAACAAACGCTTCTTTGAAAAAGAAGAGGATGTTCCCCGTCAGGCTTATACTATGGGAATCCAGACCATCATGCAGGCAAAGAAAGTGCTTCTGGTAGCCAGCGGTGCTGACAAAGCAGAGGCTCTTGCAAAAACGATTGAAGGACCGGTAACTCCCGAAGTTCCCGCTTCCATCCTTCAGTTCCATCCGGATGTAACGATCGTAGCTGATGAAGCTGCCCTCTCTTTTGTGAAAAGCAAAATTGACTAATGACTTTGACTGAAAAGGAGTCCTGATATTTATGATCATCAAGAATGCTTCCGTTTTTCAGGAAGACGGTACTTTCAAAACACAGGATATTTATGTAGAAGGCGATAAGATTGCAGAAAGCGGCAGCGGCGATGTGATCGATGCCACCGGTCTCATTGCCATTCCGGGACTTACCGATATCCATTTCCATGGCTGTATGCGTCATGATTTCTGCGACGGCACCACGGAGGCAATCCAGACTCTGGCTGATTATGAGCTTTCTGTTGGCGTCACCACCATCTGTCCGGCTACCATGACATTCAGCGAGGAAATCCTCGCCGGTATCATGAAAGCTGCTGCTTCCTATGAAAACAAAACCGGTGCCGAGCTGGTTGGCATCAACATGGAAGGTCCTTTTATCTCTCCGGCAAAAAAAGGCGCTCAGAACGGTATCTACATCCATAATCCGGATGTTGCTATGTTCCGCCGTCTTCAGGAGATTTCCGGCGGTCTCATCAAGCTTTGTGATATTGCTCCGGAAACAGAAGGTTCCATGGAATTCATCGATGAACTCAAAGATGAAGTAGGCATCTCCATTGCCCACACCACCGCTGACTATGACATTGCAAAAGAAGCGTATGACCGCGGCGCCCGTCATGCCACTCATCTTTACAATGCCATGCCGCCCTTCTCACACCGGGCTCCCGGCGTCGTCGGTGCCGCCTGCGACAGCGACCATGTACGGGTAGAGCTGATCTGCGACGGTGTTCACCTGCATCCGGCCACTGTGCGCACCACCTTCAAGATGTTTGGTGACGACAGGATCTGTCTGATCAGTGACAGCATGATGGCTACCGGTCTTTCCGACGGTGATTATTCCCTTGGCGGCCAGCCGGTAAAGGTAGTTGGAAATCTGGCTACCCTGGCTGACGGCACCATTGCAGGCAGTGCGACAAACCTGATGGACTGCATGCGCACCGCTGTGAAAAAAATGGGAATCCCTCTGGGAAGTGCAGTCAAATGCGCCGCTGTCAATCCGGCAAAAGCCATCGGCATCTATGATACTTACGGCAGCATCACCCCTGGCAAAAAAGCTAATATCGTTCTTCTGGACCAGGATCTGAACATGAAGCATCTGATCTTCAAAGGCGAACTTCAGAAATAAGGCCATAAAAAAAGAACCCTTCCGTCTGTACGGTCCAGGGTTCTTTTTTTATGGTCATTTTCAGCTTTTGTCAGGACTTTTTCTTCTATTCTTCATCCAGCTTATTATTATAGCCCTCGAAGATCACCAGGCTTCCCTCTTTTTTCAGGAAATCTGCCAGTTCTTCATCACGGACTGTCCAGGAAAATTCCTGTACGCCATAGAGTCCCTTGATGATGCGGAAAGCCAGACGGTCTCTGTCCATATACTGATAAGAAATAAAATCGGGCTGCGTGATAAAATCAAACAGCAGGTGGCTGGCAAAAAAATCATAGATTGGCACCACATTGGTTCCATGTCTCCGGAAATGCTCCATGAGCTGTCCTCTTGGAACCTCCGGACAGTTTTTCCGAAACCACCATAATACTCTCGGATCAAAGGACTGGATCGCATAGGTTCCTTCGTAGCCACTTAAGCACTCTTTCAACTTCTGACAAAGCTTCATATAGCGTTTACTCATTACATTGTTGTCCGTCTTCAGTTCGATCAGAAGCGGAACCTTGCTGTCTACCAGCGACAGAACATCCTTAAAAAGCGGCATCGTCTCATCCGTTCCAAACAGCTTATAGCTCTGCAGCTCCTTTAAAGTGCTGCTGTCCACTTTCAGGCTGCTGTCGCAGGCACGCACCAGATTGTCATCATGAAAAACCACCAGTTCTCCATCGCTGGTCAGATGAATGTCCAGCTCAATACCGGAATTTTTGTCGATTGCCCGCTGAAAAGCCGGCATCGTATTTTCTGCAATTCCTTCCCTCATATCATAGAGTCCCCGGTGAGCATAATCATATTGCTGGATCACTTCCATGGAAACTCTTCCTTTTCTGGCCGGTTTCATAGCCAGGATATTCATAAGTCCAAGTGCAACTACCGGCATCCAGATCCTGTATTTCCATTTTTTTCTCATTGCTGTCATCTCATTTCTCAGATTATCTAAAAAGATTATAACACATTTCCTTTAGAAAAAGAGACAGCTTCCGGCAAAAAATTTCAAAATTTTCAGCGAAGACAATTGCAGATCCCTTCCAGGGTATCCGGAAAGGAAATCCCGGCTGCTTCCAGCTTTTCTGTAGAAAAAGCCAGATTCCGGAACACACCGTTTTCCTGCTTTCCAACGATTTTTTCCGGATCTCCACCCAGGGCTTCGACTGTCTTCCTCGCTGTTTCATAAAAATCTACCCGGTTGGGACTGCCGAAATTATAGACCCCGCCCGGGATTTTTCCAAGCCTGGTGATCCGCTCCGCCACGGTCCTTCCATCCGTCAGTCCCCGGAAATCATTTTCTGAAAATAAGAGAAGCTCTCCCCTATCCATAGCATTCCTGATATTCGTGATAAAATTCGGTTTTACCGGAAGTTTTCCTGGAAGATCATACATCCAGGTAAGGCGGAGAGAAATGCCATCCGGACATAGTGCGGCGATGACTTCCTCTGCTTCCAGTTTTTCTCTTCCATATACATTTGCCGGTTTCAAAATTTCTGTTTCTTTGTGCGGTGTCCGGATCTTTGATCCGGTATACACCTGATCAGAACTGGCAAAAATGAGCTTCGTTCCGTTTTCGCGGCATGCTTTTGCCAGATACTCCACACCGGTGACATTCACCTTCCAGCTTCCTTCCGGATCACGTTCGCAGGCGCCGGTGTCCGAAATGGCTGCTGCATGGACCAGGACATCCGGCCGAAAGCTTCCCAATACTCTTTTTACCTGTTCTTCATCTGTAAAATCCAGTTCCCGCCTGGTCATGGGAAGCACCTTCACCTCTTCCTTTTCTCTGAGAGCGACCTCTACTCTCGGTCCCAGAAAACCTGTGGTCCCTGTGATCATCCATGTTTCCATTTTCATTTCCCCCTTGCATCATCTTGTGATTTTTCTGTGAATTCTTCCCTTATATGTATACAACTTACATTCTGTGTGTTACAATACACACGTCACGGAGAAAGTTGCCCCTGCTTTTCTCCTCATTTTACTAAAATATAATCTTTTATAAAAGGAGATCAAACACTATGAACAGAAAAAAACTGATGGCCCTTCTGGCCGCTGGTATCTTCAGCGTCGTTTCTATAAATCCAACCGCCGTTCTGGCAGAAAGTGCGGAAACAGAATCCACTACCGGCGAAGCCCTTGCTGTTCCTGCCGGCGAAGCCTTTGTCGCAGACGGTGACGGTGCCGATGGAGAGATGAGCGTCTCTGATGACGGAACTCCCATCAAAAAGACAGCCAAAGCCTCTGAGATGGGAATGGCTTCTGAAGATTCCTATTCTTTCCCCTTTATGGGACTGACCGCTGTCCTTCCGGACGAATTAAAAAAGCAGATCGATTCTTCTGATGTACTTATGCTCTCCGCTGAAGACTGGACCGAGGCTTTTGACGGGATCAAATATGCCTACCTCAGCTGGAACAAGCTGACCGAGGAGCAGAAATCTGAAGATGTCAACCTTCTCGGAACCGGCTATGATGAATGGCTTGACAGCATCGAACGCATCGGAACCCTTGGCGTTTACAGCACCGACGTTCTGGACGATCTCGACGCACTGACCGGCTGTAAGGAGCACAAAGAGCTCGGAAGCAGTGCGGACGGCAACTTCAAATATTATCTGAGCATCAATACCGATGCAGAAAAAGAACTCACCGATGAGATCGAGAAAATCGAGACCACACTGACCGAAATGACTCCCTTCAACGGACAGTCTTCCTTTGAACAGCCTTCTGCCGCCACCTCCGAGGCTGACACAGTAGGAACCTTTGAAACTACCGATATTGATGGAAATGCCTATACAGAAAAAGTATTCAGCGATTATGACCTCACTCTGGTCAATGCATTTACAACCTGGTGTTCTCCCTGTGTCAATGAAATGCCGGAGCTGGAAAAGCTCTATGAAGAAATGAAAGAGCAGGGTGTCGGTGTTGTCGGCATGGTACTGGATACGGTCGGTGATGACGGAAGCGTCAATGACGAGACCGTTAAAAAAGCACAGGTTTTAAAAGAAAAAACCGGTGTTACCTACCCGCTCCTGATCCCCGACTCCGGTTTTCTGAACGGACGGATCCAGGGACTGCAGTCCTTCCCGGAGTCCTTCTTCGTTGACAAAGAAGGAAACATCGTCGGCGATCCCATCATGGGAAGCAATGATTTTGACGGCTGGAAAGAAGCGGTTGAAAACCAGCTTGCTGCTCTTAAAGGAGAATGATCTTCCATGAAAAAAATACTTGATGCCAGATGGCCGGGGCTTGCCCTGGCCGCTGCCGGGATCCTTATGATGGCTTACGGGATTTCCCGGGGAGAAATGAGCGTTGTTCTTACCAAAGCCATAAATATCTGTATGGAGTGTGTCGGAATTGGATAAGAAGAAACAGATCAAAGACTGGCCCAGACATTTGATACAGGCTGGCTGGGCCGCCCTCACAAACTCCCATGTTTCCGGCTTTATCACCGGAAAGATATATACCGGAAAGCTGAAAAACGTCTGTGTACCCGGGCTGAACTGCTACTCCTGCCCCGGTGCCACAGGAGCCTGTCCCATTGGCTCCCTGCAGGCAGTCATCGGCAGCTGGAACTTTAAATTTGCCTACTACGTCATCGGTTTCCTGATCTTTGTCGGTGCCCTTCTTGGACGTCTGGTGTGCGGTTTTCTCTGCCCCTTCGGTCTGATCCAAGATCTTTTACATAAGATCCCGTTTTTCAAAAAAATACGCACCTTCCGTGGAGACAAGCTTTTGAGAAAGCTGAAATACGTGATCTTCCTGGTCTTTGTGATCCTGCTCCCACTGTTTCTCACAGATGTGATGGGACAGGGCGCTCCTTATTTCTGTAAGCTCATCTGTCCTGCCGGAACTCTGGAGGGCGGCCTTCCCTTGGTGCTCCTGAACAAAGGAATGCGAAGCGCCATCGGCTGGCTCTATCTCTGGAAAAACACCATTCTCCTTGTGACGGTCCTGCTTTCCATCCTGATCTACCGGCCGTTTTGCAAGTATCTCTGTCCGCTGGGCGCTTTTTATTCCGTTTTCAATAAGGTTTCTGTTTTCCGTTACCGCATCGACACGGAAAAATGTGTACACTGCGGAAAATGCGCCAGTGCCTGTCAGATGGGTGTCAACCCGGTAGAAACCCCGAACAGCAGCGAATGTATCCGTTGCGGCAGATGCCGTCAGGCCTGTCCGAAGGATGCCATTTCCTGCGGTTTCTGTAACAAGAAAAAATAAGCATTATCTGCATTCCATATGGATCTCAATGGAATTCCCCTCCACCCGGACATTTGCATAGCTTCCTGTGATCAGAGGCATTGCCGGGTGGAGATGCCCGAGATCCACATCCATGATGACTGGCACCTGATATTTTGCCAGCAGATCCGTTACTGCATGATACTGGTCCAGTCCCATCGCAGGCTGATCAAACATCATCGGTCTTCCGATCAGAAATCCCTTCGTATACTGGAACCAGCCTGCATGATCCAGCTGCCAGATCGCACGGCGGATACTGAATACATTCAGCTCACAGGCTTCCAGGAACCAAAGGATCCCGTCTTCTTTGTATTTTTCTATAAATTCTGTTGTTTTATCAAATTCTGTTCCCTTTAAATTCACCAGACAATCCAGACAGCCTCCCAGAAGCCTTCCTTCAAAAACCGTATCCTGATCCGGATATTTTTTCAGGATCATCGGTTCAGTGATGTGATAGGGTTCCAACGGAGTTTCTTCTGTTTTCAATGAACCATCTGCCTTTTCCCAGCCGTCATAATTTTGTACCGTCCGAACCTCTCCTGTCAGGATACCAAAAGTATCGTTCAGAGATGGATGCCAGGGTTCCATACCAAAATCAGCGGCACAGGGACCATACACAGAAGCGGTATCACAGAGCGTTGTCAGAAGATAGGTAAAATTGGTATTGTCCGAATAGCCCAGATACCATTTAGGTGGTGCTTCCCGAATGGCATCAAAATCCACATGTTCCAGGATCTCACACATCAGTTCTCCACCACCACAGGAGATCAGGCAGTCATTTTCCCCACTTTGATAGCTTTCCGTCAGTTCTTTTCCACATTTTTCCGGTGTATTGCTGATACCGATTCCCTCAGATGCATAGCAGTTCGGACCCAGCTGACACTGGTATCCCATCTGCTGAAATTTCTTCTGTGCGTTGAGAAACGCAGATTTATATGGCTCCGTGGCACAGCCAAAGGAAGGCGCCACAAAACCGATCGTTCCGCCCTTTTTCAGATTTTGAGGGTATCTCATTGTTTCCATTCCTCCTGTTTTTCAATCGTTGAAAAGAAATAGCCGATGCTCGGCACAGTAAGTCCGCTCTCATAAAGCTTCCGTATCTCATCCGGCCGCATCCAGTGGACTTCACTCACCTCTTTTGTCTCTGCCGCGCCAAGATCCGGCACAAAACATTCCTCTTCTTTTTCTTCAAAAAGCCAGACATCCAGCAGATAAGGCATAGCCGAATCTCTCACCATAAAGAAAACCTGCCTGCCATTCTCAGGTACCAGTCTTACCCCTACTTCTTCTTCTACTTCCCTGACTGCTCCGTGAAGGCTTGTCTCTCCCAGAAGCACAGACCCTCCCGGGCACTCCCACATCAGCGGATGCGTCGGTCTGTCCGCTGACCGTTTTGATATCAGGTACTGTCCCTGGTGGTTCTTCAGCCAGACATGAACAACCAGATGATACAGTCCTTCCGGTATGGCCTCTCCCCGAATCTGCTCCCGTCCGGTACATTCCCGGTTTCTCGTATACAAATCCCATTTTTCCATAGACCCTCCGATCTTCCGGACAACAGGATTTCCGGTCAAAAAAATCCTGCTCTGCTGAATCTGTCTGTTTTCTCCGGATTCTTCTTTTCTGGATTTATTCTAACACAGATTTCAGCAAAACAGGATATTTTTCTACTTTTTCTCTCTTTTTTCAAAGCTCACAAACCATACCATATAGAAGTAGGTATAGACTAAGGCCACAAGCCCCAGGAGAATCTCCAAAAAGAACTTTTCCGTGATTCCCTCCCACAAAAACAAGGCGGTGGGAAAGGCCGGAAAGATCGTCCAGACAGCCACCCAGCGGTTTTTTCTGTTTTCCCGAACAGCTCTCAGCACGTGGAAATTGATCTCCTCGATCTTATGCTTTCCCAGAAAACCGATCAGCCCGTGAAAAAACACCGTAAACACCAGGAGAAAGAAAGCCACCAAGAGATTGGCTCCTACCAGCATCCCTAAGGAATCTGCACCCGGGTTCAGTTCTCCGCCGCTTCCTTCCCTCGTTACGATTTCTACCGTCATAAACAGATAAATAGCAATGCTTAAAAGACTGCACCCAAACATGGCCAGCCAGACCCAAAGCTTCTTATTTTTCATCCGCATCCCCCTCTCCCTGCCGATATTTCCTGCCATCTTCCTCTGCTACTCCTTAAAAAATATCCCGGAGGAAACCTCCAGGATATTTTTCATTTCTCTTTGATCGCTTTACTCCATGGTTCCGTCATCGGTTGCTTCCGGGATCATGTTCTCATCATAGCTTTCGTCAGAGCCTTCTTCGCTGTAGCTCTCGTCACTGTATTCATCTTCGTAGGAATCCTCGCTGTAGGCTTCCGTCTCACCCGGTTCCTCTTCGGAATAGGTTCCCTCGTCCCCGGCGCCATCCACGCCATAAATCTTCTTGAAGAATGCTTCTGCTTCATCGCTTACGGTCTGACGGACAGTCGGATCTACAGAAACCAGCTTCTGGGCTGCATCGGTAACGATCAGATCTTTGATTTCCTGAGAAAGAACCTTGACTTCCGGTGCGCCATACTCTGCGGTATCCAGTTCATCCAGCATCTTCTCTTCTTCACTCAGTCCTTCAACCAAGAATTTCAGAAGGAATTGATCGAATTCCTCTTTCAGTGCTTTGGAAGTTTCCTCATCTGCCTCCAAAGCAGTCACATCCATCTCACTGATCTCCTTGTACTCTTCCTTATGTTCACCGTTTTCTGCTTCCACTCTGGATGCCTCGGTAGTCAAATCCAGGACTCTGTCAAGATACCAGTTGATCTCGGTATAAGTCACTTTCTTCTCATCGCTAAGGTCATCTATCGTATACTGCGGCTCTGTGGAAACTTCCGTTTCTGCAGGAGCTTCGGTCTCTACAGGGGCTTCTGTTTCAAGAGCAGGAGCTTCTGTCTCAAGTGGAGCCTCTGTCTCGAATTCCGGTGTTTCGGACGGTGCATCGCTGTAGCCATCTGTTTCAACCGGCATCTCGGTCTCTGCAGGCATCTGTGCATCGATTCCATCACTGCCCTCGGTATAAGTTTCCGCAGGCATCTCCGTCTCAAGGATCGGTGATTCCGTCTCAGGAAGCGGTGCATCGGTTTCCGGCTCCAGGGTAGATCCGGTGATGATATCCCCGCCAAACGCATCATCGTTGGTATTATCCAGGATGCTGGCCTCTGTCTCTTCTGTTTCGGTCTCAGCTTCTGCCTGTGCGTCCTGTGCAGCCTGCTGGGCGGCACTCTCTTCGTCATTCGATTCGTCTCCGTTCAGTTCATCCGTCTGACTGGTCACTCCTACGTTCTCATCCACACGCTCCAGCGTGTCCTTCATATCATCGTAGTTATAATCCTCCTGGGAGATCTTATCCAGAAGCTCCGTAACCATATCGATCTGATCCTGTGTCAGCTGTGTATTGTTGTCATTGGCTGCCTCATTGACAATATTCTGGATCACGGTAACATCCGTGATATTCTGGGAAATGATCTCCGTCTTTGCTTCATTGACAATGGCAGTTGCTTCCTTCTGACCTACATTATTGGCAAGCTGTCCGGTAATGACAAGCTCCTCTGTGGCAAGCTCTTTTTTCTGAGGACTCAGAGTCTCTCCGCTGGCCTGCTCATAAGCCATGATGATTCCGGTCAGAGCACCTGTTCCGGATACCTGAATGGGAGATGCAGCAATTACATCACAGTTCACAACACCGGAAGTGGAAAGGGTGGTAGCGATCATGTTGCAGGTCACCCAATCCAGATTAGCTGTCTTTACCTGGATTCCGCCGGAAGCTGTCGGGGATACCAGGGCACAGCTGTATGTGTGGGTTCCGATCTGCTCCAGAGGAACATAGGATCCCAGATGATCTCTCTCGTCCTGGTTGGTGATCGTCAGGATATCCACCTGATCGGCTGTCACGCCAAAATAATTCATAACGATCTGTTTCTGCTGTTCACTGAGATCAGCGCCAAGAGTTACTACTTTTCTGCTGTCTGCACTGACACCCATGGAAAATCCAAGTGCCAGGCAAAGTCCAAGAGCAGCCACACTGGTAAATTTTTTCTTCATCATAAAACCTCCTCACTTGTTATGTCCTAAACTTCGCTTCCCTTTCGGGAGACTACTTCCTATTTTAGCAGATTATTCGAAAAATGCCTATCTTTTTTATGAAAAATCCTGTCTTTTCTCTTAAGGTCTGCTGCTTTTCTCAGAAAGACAAATATTTTTCTCATGTCCGCCCCGGTTGAACATTGACGTTTGCAGTTTTATTCGATACAATGAAGTTAATTTACTAAGATAGGAGTTTTTTTTGATGGCAGCACACAACAAAACCATACCGATGACAGAGGGAACAATCTGGAAACGGATCGTCGCTTTTGCCATTCCTCTCTTTCTCGGGAACCTCTTTCAGCAGCTTTACAACATGGCGGACTCTCTCATTGTAGGGAACTTTCTCGGAAGCAACGCTCTCGCCGCAGTCAGTTCTTCCGGAAACCTGATCTTCCTTCTGGTCGGCTTTTTCAACGGCATCGCCGTAGGAGCCGGCGTCGTCATTGCCCGCTACTTTGGTGCGCAGGAAAAAGAGCAGCTTCAGCGTTCCATCCACACCACCATTGCCTTTGGTCTGATCTGCGGTATCGCGCTCTCACTGATCGGCGTGATCCTAGCTCCGAAGATCCTGATCCTGATGGGCACACCGGAGGAAGTACTTCCGAATTCAACGGTTTATTTCCAGGTGTATTTTGCCGGTTCCATCTTTTTTGTCATGTACAACATTTTTGTTGGAATCCTTCAGGCAGTGGGAGATTCCAGACATCCGCTCTACTATCTGATCATTTCCTCTATCACAAACGTGATCCTGGATCTGATCTTTGTAGCCGGCTTCCACTTCGGCGTAGGGTCTGCAGCCCTGGCTACCACGATTTCACAGGCTTTGAGTGCCATTCTCTGTCTTCGCCAGCTTTTGCGAAGCCCGGAAGAGTACCGGGTTTCCATCAAAAAGATCCGTCTGGATTTCTTCATGCTGCGGCAGATCATTTCCAACGGTCTTCCTGCCGGCGTCCAGAATTCCATCATTGCCCTGGCTAACGTGGTGGTACAGTCCAACATCAACTCTTTTGGAAAAATGGCTATGGCCGGCTGTGGCTCTTATGCCAAGGTCGAGGGCTTTGCTTTTCTCCCGGTTACCTGTTTTGCCCTTTCCATTACTACCTTCACCAGTCAGAACATCGGGGCAAAAAAATATGACCGTGTCAAAAAAGGTGCCCGCTTCGGCGTACTCTGTTCCATCACACTGGCAGAACTTGTGGGGATCCTTATGTTTCTTTTCATTCCCCATCTGATCTCCGCCTTTAACCGCACACCGGAAGTCATCCAGTGTGGAACCAGCCAGGCCCGGATTGATACGCTGTTTTATTTCCTCCTGGCCTTTTCCCACTGTGCCGCCGGAATCCTCCGCGGTGCCGGAAAATCCGTTGTTCCCATGATTGTCATGATGGTCTGCTGGTGTATGATCCGCGTGACCTACATCACGATCACCCTCCATTTCATCCCTTCCATTCAGGTCATCTTCTGGGCCTATCCCCTGACCTGGAGTTTAAGCACGATCGTCTTTCTGTTTTATCTCTTTAAGACGGACTGGCTGGGGGAAAGAAAGGAAGCATAAAAACAACGACAATGGTCAGACTTGCAAACAATTAAAAATGATTTATGCAAATTTATTAATAGCATTTCCAAATCAATCATGCTAATATAGTGGACTTAACCCTTCCATACATAAAATGGGAGTAAAAAACCCCAGAGTCAGCCTCTCTGGGGTTTTTGTCGGCTTATGGTCGAATCACCTGAATTCCTCGCTTCTCTTGCCTATTGGCGTTATAGCATATATATTTGCAAAATTCAATATACAATCTGTTTTATCCGTCATTCAATGAACGCCTTCAGAGCGAAGCTACTTCCTTCTTTTCCCATCCGGAGGCTTTCCAAACCATCAGCAAAATGGCTGACTGGCTCTATGAAATCTGTGAACCGTTATCATGACGAATCTCCATCCGTACCGGCCTGCATCCCATCAGCTCCACGCTTCGCTCATCCGGCTGAGAGAAGCCTGCGTAGACTTCAAAAGCTCCAGCGGCAGTCTGCCGCTCTCCCCTTTCGTTCACCACAGTGAAGGCCCGCTTATCGAGAACCAGCGTCTTTTCCAGAGTTTCACCTGGCTGAACCGTAACGCGGGCGAAAGCAGCCAAAGCCGGATGGAGAGGCGCACAGGGAGACTCCACGCTCCTGACATAGATCTGAAGTGTTTCTGTCACTTCTCTCTCTTCGCGATTGTGAACGGTCACGACCACTTCCGCACCGTTTCCTTTTTTCTGGATTTCAGCATTGGTAAGCTCCAGTTTTCCATAGGTCAGTCCATAACCAAAGGGATACTGGGCTTTGCCCTTCAGATAACGATACGTTCTGCCTTCCATGGTATAGTCTTCAAAGTCCGGAAGTTCCTCCAGAGACTCATAGAAAGTGACAGGCAGTTTTCCGGTAGGCGCTGTTTCTCCAAAGAGAACTTTTGCCGCCGCTTTTCCTCCCTCTGCCCCCGGATACCAGAGCACCAGGATGGCATCAAAATGCTCCCTCGCATAAGAAAGATCAAGATCGCTTCCTGCCATCAGACAAAGGATCACCGGTTTTCCACAGTCCGCCAATGCTGCCATCAGCTCTCTCTGGGATTCCGGCAGAAGAAGATCCTTTTTATCTCCGGAAAAATAACTGTTTCCGGTATCTCCTTCTTCTCCCTCCAGAGTCTCATCCAGCCCCACGCAAAGGATCACTGCATCGCTGTATTCTGCTACGGTTCTTGCCTCGGAAATCCGGTCTTTGGCGTAAGCCAGCGCTTCTACTCTGTCTTTGCTGATGTCACAGCCCACAGAAGTAAGGATCCGCACAGAATCACCCAGATAATCCTGCAGCCCCTCCTGAATGGTCACATATCTGGACGCCGTTCCGTGATAATTGCCAATCAGGGCAGCCCGGCTGTCCGCATTGGGACCGATAATGCCAAGCGTATGGATTTTCTCTTTTTTCAGTGGAAGCACTCCATTGTTTTTCAGGAGGACAAAGCTCTCCTCCGCTGCTTTTTCTGCCAGTGCCAGATGCTCTTCGGACTCCACTTCCAGATAAGAAATCTGATCATATTCTGTCTCATCAAAAAGTCCCAGAAGATAACGCGTCGTGAAAAGGCGTACCGCAGCTTCCGTGATGGTTTCTTCAGAAACCAGCCCGTCCTCACAGGCCTTCTGGACATAGAGGTAGGTAACGCCGCAATTCAGGTCACAGCCGTTGTTGATCGCCAGCGCAGCCGATTCTTCTGCTGTGGAGGTCACCATATGGTTGGTATGAAAATCCCGGATAGCCCAGCAGTCGGAAACAAAATGTCCCTGAAAGCCCCATTCACCGCGAAGGATATGCTGAAGCTTTTCACTGCCGCAGCAGGGTTCTCCGTCTGTCCGGTTATAAGCACCCATGACGGCTTCCACATCTGCATCCTTTACCAGCATTTCAAAAGCCGGAAGATACGTTTCGTGGAGATCTTTTTCCGTTGGCTTTGCATCAAACTCATGACGCAGAGCCTCCGGACCGGAATGAACGGCAAAATGCTTCGCACAGGCAGCGGCCTTCCGGTATTCGCCATCTCCCTGAAGACCTTTTACAAAAGCCGTTCCCAGCTTTCCGGTAAGATAAGGATCCTCTCCGTAGGTCTCATGTCCTCGTCCCCATCTGGGATCACGGAAGATATTCACATTTGGAGACCAGAACGTCAGGCCCTTATAAATATCCCTGTCGTTCTGTTTCACATTTTCATTGTATTTCGCTCTTCCCTCTGTTGCAATCACCTCTGCCACATCATGAAGAAGCTCTGTATCAAAACTGGCTGCCAGAGCGATCGCCTGTGGAAAAACAGTCGCCTGTCCGCTTCTTGCGACCCCGTGAAGACCTTCATTCCACCAGTTATACGCCGGTATTCCAAGTCTTTTGACAGCAGGCGCATCATATCTTAACTGGCTGCATTTCTCTTCCAGCGTCATTTTTTCCACCAGGGCTTCTGCCCGTTTTCTTGCTTCTTCTCTCGTCATCTGCAAATCTTCTCCTTTCTGCTCCTTCCATACTGTCGGATGCCTCAAAATAGAGTAGGAGGCAGTGACTAACCGCCGTCCTCTCACACCACCGTGCGTAC
>OLQE01000463.1_pt1 | contig 33006 bp, 27 predicted proteins | sample 1643161 | NCBI WGS metagenome assembly OLQE01 (sample SAMEA3136650, study PRJEB25190) | human gut metagenome | reverse complement strand
CATATTTTTCTGTCTGTACAGATAATAAGGACCCATTCCCATTTCGCAGGCTGTTTTCATGGTCATTTCCATGATTTCCTGATTATTTTCAAAGGTCATTTCCTGATATTTATCTTTAAAAATATTCAGCCTTGCCGCCCTTTTTACCGCAAGAGAATGAACCGTAATACTGTCCGGAGCCATCCTTTTAATTTCATCCAGGGTATACTGTACCTTTTTCAGATCTTCGCCCGGAAGTCCAACGATCAGATCCATATTGATATTGTCAAAACCACATTCCCGTGCAAGATAAAAGGCCTGCCTTGTCTCCTCCGCAGTATGGCGTCTTCCGATAATCTCCAGAGTCTCCTGATTCATAGTCTGAGGATTCACGGAAATCCTGCTTACCGGATATTTCCGGATCACCTGAAGCTTTTCTCTGGTAATGCTGTCCGGTCTTCCTGCTTCAATGGTAAACTCAGCCAGGTTTCTGCAGTCAAAATGTTCCGTCAGGGTATCCAGAAGTCTCTGAAGCTGATCCGGCTCCAGGGTAGTCGGCGTTCCGCCGCCAATATAAACCGTATCCAGCTTACGTCCTTTTTTCTTCATAATAGAAGAAACTTCCCGGATTTCCTTACAGAGCGCATCCAGATAAAGCTCCACTCTGTCCTTCCACTGCTTCAGAGGATAGGAGCTGAAAGAACAGTAAAGACAGATACTCGGACAGAAAGGAATCCCCACATAAAGGCTGTATCCGTTTTCATAATCAATATCTTTCAGAATTTCTCTTTCCCGGTTGGCAATGGTAATGGCAAGAGCTGTTTTTTCAGGACTTACCAGATAACGTTTCCGCATTTCTTCTGCAATCTCTGAATTTTTCATTCCGGCTTCAATCATTGCCATGGCAAGCTTTGCCGGCCGGATCCCTGTAAGATTTCCCCATGGAAGGGTCTTTCCTGTAAGCTTTGTCAGAAGTTTATATAATGAGTATTTCAGAACATCCTTCTGCTCCTTGCGCTGCTGTCTGGCTGCATCTTTTTCTTCCGTACAGGAAAGAGGGGCATCATCCGAAGAGTGCCCCTTTATGATCTCTGCACTTGTCACCCCGGTATTGCTTTCATTTTGATACCGGATTATAAAACTCTGCTCCTGCTTTTCCACCCGGAACAGAAGATCCGCTGTATTTGCCCCGTCTTCCTCTTCATAGGAAACTGCAATTTCAGCCTCCGGGTAAAAGGCTCGGATCAGCTCATAAATATCATGTTCAAATTCTCTGTTGTCAAACAGAATACTGATCTTATACAAATGGATTGTACCTCTTTTCATAACCGATAGTGGTTGAAATATCGTGTCCGGGATAAACTTCTGTTTCCTCAGGAAGAGAATCTGTAAGTCTGTGAAGGCTTTCCACAATTTGAGCCGTGCTTCCTCCCGGAAAATCGGTTCTTCCCACAGAACCATAAAACAGCGTATCCCCGCTGAACAGGATTCCTTCATCCTTCAGATAATAGCAGCAGCTTCCCGGAGTGTGTCCGGGTGTGTGAAGCATCTGAACGGAAAAGCCCGCCGCCTCAAAAGCCTGAAGGTCTTCAAGAAGTATATCTGCCTTCAGGGAACAGGAGCGGTTTCCGTATCCGGACAGATTTGCGGAAGGATCCAGAAGAGTCCCTGCTTCTTTTTCACAGGCATAAACCGGAATCTGGTATTCTTTTTTTACGTCCTCCACTGCAAGAATGTGGTCATAATGACCATGGGTTAAAAGAATTGCAGCAGGCTTCGCCTGCATTTCCCTTATTCTGGAAAAGATTTCCTGTGCATGATCCGCCGGATCCACGATCAGAAGCTCCCCTGTGTTTTTGTTTTTCAGCAGATAGCAGTTCGTTGATACAGAACCAAGAACGCATGTCTGAAGCTCTGAGTTTTTCATATCGGTCCCCTCTTTCTCTGTCCCTGTATTTTTATGACTGATCAGCCTGTGGTACGCTCCACATCGATCACACTTTCCACCTGGCGGATTTTTTCTACAAGAGACGCCAGCTCCTCTTTGCTGCCTACCTCAAAGCTTACGGCAATGGTCGCCTTATCCTGCTTGCTTGTACGGCAGTTCATATTTTTTACATCAATCTTACGCTCTGTAAATATTTTTGAAAGGTCTACCAGAAGTCCGGTACGGTTGTTGGCAAAGATTTTAAGCTCTGCCATATATTTTTCCGAAGCTCTGGTATCTGCCTGCCACTCAGCCTCAATGAGCCTTGTCCTGTCGGTTTCTGACATATTAAGAATATTTACACAGTCTGTACGGTGAATGGTGATTCCCCGTCCTCTTGTAACAAATCCCACAATCTCGTCGCCGGGAATGGGACTGCAGCATTTTGAAAAACGAACTGCAACATCATGGATGCCACGGACAACAATTCCGCCCTTGGATTTTACCAGATGAAGCTTTTCATGAGCATCTGTGGCAGCATCCAGAACATCCTGATCCGTGATCTTTTTGGCATGCTCTTTTTCGTAAGCCTCCATCAGCTTGTTAAAGACCTGGCCTTCTTTCAGCCCTCCGTGTCCGATGGCAGCCAGAACGGAATCCCAGTCGCGGAAACCGTATTTGCGCATAACTGCCTCAAGATACTGACTCTTGCTGTAGGTACCGATCTTGTAGCCTTTGGATTTGGCATACTGAGCCAGCATGTCCTTGCCCTTTAAAATATTGTCTTCCTTCAGTTCCTTTTTGAACCACTGATTGATCTTGTTTTTTGCCTGAGTGCTTTTTACCATTTTCAGCCAGTCGCGGCTTGGTCCCTGGGAATTCTGTGATGTGATGATCTCAATTCTGTCACCGTTCTGGATCTCATATTCAATGGGAACAAGCTTGCCGTTTACCCTGGCGCCTACCATACGGTTTCCTACTGCACTGTGCACACAGTAGGCAAAATCAATAGGCGTGGATCCTGCCGGAAGGTTTTTCACATCCCCCTGAGGAGTGAAACAGTAAACACTGTCTGCAAAAAGATCCAGATCGTTTTTCAAAAGGCTCATAAATTCCCGGTTATCAGACATATCTCTCTGCCATTCCAGGATCTGTCTCAGCCAGTTCAGTTTTTCCTCTTCACTTTTTCCTACAGGTACCTTTCCGTCCGAGGACTCCTTATATTTCCAGTGCGCCGCAATACCATATTCTGCTGTTTTATGCATTTCATAGGTACGGATCTGAATCTCAAAAGGCTGTCCGCTTGGTCCGATCAGAGTCGTATGAAGAGACTGGTACATATTAGGCTTCGGCATGGCAATATAGTCTTTAAAACGGCCGGGAATCGGTTTGTACATTTCGTGGATCACTCCCAGAGCCGCATAGCAGTCCTTTACATTGTCCACCAGTATCCTGACTGCAAAAAGATCATAGATCTGATCAATGGTCTTGCCCTGATTGACCATTTTTTTATAGATGCTGAAGAAATGCTTGATCCGTCCGTCCACCTGAGCCTGGATCCCCGCATCCTCCATATGCTGCTTTACCTGTTTCACAATCCCGTTGACAAAATCCTGTCGTTCACTTTTTTTCAGGGAAACCTTGTCTACCAGATCGTAGTACACATCCGGCTTCAGGTATTTAAGCGAAAGATCATCCAGTTCCACCTTGATCTTCGATATACCAAGGCGCATGGCAATGGGCGCATAAATATCCATGGTCTCTCTGGCCTTTTCCTGCTGCTTTTCCGGACGCATGTACTGCAGAGTACGCATATTGTGGAGACGGTCCGCAAGCTTGATCAGAATTACTCTGATATCCTTTGCCATGGCAAGAAACATTTTTCTTAAATTTTCTGCCTGAAGCTCCACCTTGTCCTTGGAATAATTCAGCTGTCCCAGCTTGGTAACTCCGTCCACCAGAAGAGCAACCTCGGAACCGAATTCCTTTTCTACCTCTTCATAGGTCATCCAGGTGTCCTCTACCGCATCATGAAGAAGTCCCGCAACGATCGTCTCTTTATCCAGCTCCAGATCTGCAAGAATGATTCCCACACAGAGCGGATGGATGATATAGGGCTCCCCGGATTTTCTTTTCTGATCCTTATGAGCCTCTCTTGCTACCTCGTAGGCTTTCTGTATCATGGAAATATCCGTAGACGGATGGTATTTTCTCACACTGGTGATCAATTCCTGATACAGAACTTCCGGACTTGTAAAATCACTCATGGATTTTACCGCTGCATCTGCCTTTTTCACGGATTCAATTTTTGCCTGATCTACAGCGCCCGGACTTTTTTCCGTTTGTATATTTTTATTTCTTTCTGTCATTCTCTCCCACCTGTCTGATATTCTGCTGCCTGTTCTTCTTTAGCAGCCGTCGTACGCTCCGTCTGTGGTTATTTCCCTTCGTATCGGATCACAGAAGCCACATCATAGCCAGCCAGTTTCTCACGGCCTTTCAGCCCGGCAAGTTCCATAAGAAATACAATTTTGACAACCTCTCCGCCAAGCTCTTCAATAAGCTTCACAGCCGCCTCAACCGTACCTCCTGTAGCGATCAGATCATCGATCACTGCAACCTTCTGTCCTGGTTTGATGGAATCTCTGTGCATTTCTATGGTTGCGCTTCCATATTCCAGATCATAGCTTCTGGATACTGTCTCACATGGAAGCTTACCTTTTTTACGTACCGGTACAAATGGCTTATGAAGATTGTATGCGATGGGAACTCCGAACATAAATCCTCTTGACTCTGTTCCAACGATCACATCCACCTCTGTGTCCTTCAGACATTCCTGCATGGAATCAATTGCCAGTTTCAGTCCGTCCGCATCCTGCAGAATACTTGTTACATCACGAAAAATAATGCCCGGTTCCGGAAAATCCGGAATACTTCTTACATAATCCTCAATTTTCTTCATAATCCCGCACCTCCGCCTTTTTTCTATAATATAAGTCTAAATCAGTATATCACTTTTTTTTTATGGAATCAATCCAAAACCCGACAAGTCTCGCCAAATACCGCTGCTGTTCGCTCCGTTCACAGCGTAAACCCACGCCATATGAACCGCTCTCCACAGTTTCCTACTGCAGTTAAAAGTAATTGCGGATTACCGCCTGGAGACTTTCTCTTCCCTGATAGACGTTGATCTCCGGATAATACGTCACGGAAATCAGCTCTTTCTGCTGTACATACTGTTCAAATTCTTTCGCTGCTCCAAAATATACTGCATCTACAGAATTTCCCTGTCCGTCCATCAGACACATTTTTGCCACATTCTGATTCTTTCCAAAAATTCTCAGATTTAAAACACGAAGTCCCTTCTGGGCAAACAGAGGCTTTGAATTTCCTTTGCCAAAAGGTTCCAGAACAGACAGCTGCTCCGTCAGCGTTCTGGACAGATAAGAAATCGGCATCGGAACATCGATCACCACCTTAGGCACAAGCTCCTCCTCCGTCAGCGTACATACCTCATTCAGCCTTTTTCGGAATGCGTCGATATTTTCTTCTGCCAGAGACAGTCCTGCCGCCATGGGATGACCGCCAAACTGTTCCAGAAGATCACTGCACTTAACCAGCTCGTCATACATGGAATAGGCTTCAATGGAGCGGCCGCTGCCCTTGGCTCCCTTTTCTGCCTTTGTCAGCACAAATGAAGGCTTATAATATTTTTCCCTCAGCCTTCCAGCAATGATCCCCGCCAGACTTTCATGGCATTCCGGCAGATACACTACCAGAACCCGGTCTGAGGAAAGGCCCTGACTTTCAATGATGTGCTCTGCCTCTTCCCTGCCTTTTTCTGTCATGGCTTTTCTGCTCTGGTTTAATGCAACCAGATCCCCGGCCTCCTTCGCCGCTCTGTCCGCATCCTCTGTACAAAGAAGCCGCAAAGCCCGGGCCGCAGTGTCCAGCCTTCCGCTTGCATTGATACATGGTCCCAGCACAAATCCCACATGATAGGCTGTGATCCGTTCACCTCCCAGGCCGTTTGCCTCAATGAGAGCGCGAAATCCCTGATTCTTTGTAGTTGGAAGCCTTCTCAGCCCTTCCTTTACAATAATGCGGTTTTCCCCCTGAAGATCCATCACGTCTCCCACAGTTGCCACCGCTGCCGGTTCAGAAAATTCCAGGATCTCATTTCTGTCAATTCCATATGTCTCATAAAGAGCCCAGATCAGTTTCCATGCAACCACGGCTCCACAGATATTTTTGTTTGGATATGGACAGCCCGACTGTTTCGGATTGATCACTGCATCTGCTTCAGGAACAATCCATTCCCTCCCCTTATCCGTGTCTCGATAAGGGATTTCATGATGATCCGTTACAATCACTGTCATACCCTTTTCCTTTGCCTGCTGAATTTCCGCAGACGCTGCAATTCCGTTGTCACAGGTAATGATCGTATCGATTCCGTCCTCTGCCGCCTTTTCGATCAGCTGACTGTGCATTCCGTATCCGTCCTTTATTCTGTCCGGAATATAGGTATCCACCCTTGCCCCAAGACGGCGAAATCCCGTAAGAAGAATATAAGTGGCAGTTACTCCGTCAATATCATAATCCCCGATGATCCTGATCCTGGCTTTCTGATCAATCTTGTCTTTCAGGATCTCCACAGCTTTTTTCATATCTTTTAAAAACCACGGAGAAGGAAGCTCTTCCAGCGTTCCGTACAGATACGAGCGGATATTTTCCATACCTTCCACATCTCTGTTCCTGATCAGACGTGCGATCACCGGATCAATGCCAAAGGTCTGCCCGATTTTCTGAAAGTCTGCTTTTTTTGCTGTTACTACCCATTTTTCCATTTTTTTCTCCTGTAAAAACACATCCCGGGACAGCCTGCTGCCCCGGGACAATCCTGTTTTATTCTGTTTTATTTTCTTCTGCGTTCTTTTCCGCTTCCTGAGCCGCAAGACGTTCTGCTACTCTTTTACGATTTTTCTTTTTCGGCTGTTTCTGTCCGTTATCAGACTTCTGTCCGGATGTCTGAGCTGTATTTTTATTTTCCGCAGCCACATTCTTTGAAGCGATCGCCTGGACTTTGTTTTTGCCAAAGCCACGTTTCATTACAAGCCACAGAGAGCCTGTAATACAAACAGAAGAATAAGCTCCGCAGACAATACCTACCATCAGAGGCAGTGCAAATTCACGGATGGAAGAAACTCCCATAATATAAAGCACTGCTACCATAACAAAGGTTGTCAGAGAGGTATAAATACTTCTGGTAAGTGTCTGAGTGATACTGTCATTAACGATCTCTGTAAAATCTGCGCGGCTTCCCATTTTCTTAAGGTTTTCGCGGATACGGTCAAAAATAACAATTGTTGCATTGATACTGTAACCGACAATCGTCAGCATACATGCAATAAAGGTATTTCCAACAGAGATACGCGCAAGTGCATAAAAGGCAAACACAACAAGAACGTCATGTACAAGAGCCAATACTGCACTGCTTGCAAAACGGATGTCCTTAAAACGGATCCAGATATATGCCAGCATACACAGAGTCGCAACAACAACGGCTACAAAAGCATCCTGTCTCATTTCAGAACTTACAGTAGAAGAAATACTTTCTGTAGAGATCAGAGCTTCATCTACGTCAAAGTTGTCAACCATTGCCTGATTGAGCTTTTCTCTTTCCGGCTGGGACAATGCGCGTGTCTTAATAATCACCTGATTTGTTCCCACAACCTTGGTAGGCTGTACATTCTTATCTCCTGTTACCTTTTCTACAACAGGTGTTACCTCTGAGTCGATCTGTTTAATATCCATATCCTCATTAAAGGTAACTGTAGTTGCAGTTCCGCCGGAAAATTCCAGACTGTAATTCAGAATGCTTCCATCTGTTTTCTGATGGATCATCATGGATACCGGTCCCACAAGAATCAGAATCAGAGAAATAATAAAGAAAATATTTTTCTTTCCAACAAAATTGATGCATTTTCTCTTCTTTGCTCTTCCGTAGAATTTTTCATCCTGAATACCTACCGCATACAGAGCATTTACGATCAGTCTTGATACGACCAGCGCCGTGAACATGGATACTACAATACCCAGCGCCAGTGTATAGGCAAATCCTTTTACTGTTCCGGAGCCCATCCACATCAGTACCAGCGCCGCGATCAGAGTTGTAACATTACCGTCAATAATGGCAGAAAACGCTTTGCTGAATCCGGACTTGATGGCTGTTCTTACAGAAGAACCTGATGCGATTTCCTCACGGATACGGGCATAGATAATAACGTTGGCATCCACAGCCATACCAATACCCAGGATGATACCGGCAATACCGGGAAGTGTCAGTGTAATGTCAAAAGCATTCAGAGTGATCAGCTCGATCGCAGTATAAAGGATCAAAGCGATTGCTGCCACCAGACCGGGGATTCTGTATGCAAAGATCATAAACAGGATCACGATCACAAGACCGATTGCTCCTGCAACTACACTTGTAGTGATCGCTTCTTCTCCCAGCTGCGCTGCAACTACACTGGAACGCAGTTCTTCCAGTTCCAGGCTCAGGGAACCGATACGGATATAGGACGCAAGGTTCTGCGCCTCCTCTACCCCATCCATTCCATTAATCTCTGCCTGTCCGCCTGTAATGGCTTCCTGTACCGTAGGTGCGCTTAAAACAGCGTTGTCATACACAATTGCAATCTGCTTTCCTACATTTGCCTCTGTTGCCTCGGCAAATTTCTTTTTGCCTTCTTTTGTAAGCTTCAGGCTTACCGCATATTCTCTTGCTCCGTTTTCATTCTGGTAAGTACCGCCTTCTGCGTCCGCAACATCCGTACCTTCCAAAACTACAGAACCGGCTTCTCTGATCTCATCAAGACTTCTTGTGAGTTCGTAATTTTTTTCACCGGCAACAAAGTTCTGATTTCCATCCTTGTCTGTCTGTTCAATAAAACACAGAGAGCCCGGTTTTCCAAGATCATTGAGGATCTTGTCCGCATCTGTTACACCGGGAATTTCCACTGTAATACGGTTGTCGCCTTCCTGATATGCCTGCGCCTCAGTACTGTACTGTTCCACACGCTTCTGCATTTTATAAACAGTATCTGACATATCTTCCTTGCTTGGGTTTTTATCTTTTGCCTCGTAAGTAATACTTACACCGCCTGACAGATCAAGACCGGTTTTAATATTTTTTGCCGCTCCGGTTCCTGTCGGACCCAGGCCGACAGCTGCAGTATAGCACAGAAAAACCGTAATGATCGCAGTCAGGACCAGTACAATGACTCCTCTTTTTTTCTTCATTGTTCTTCCCTTCTACCACAATGTATTTATGGGTAATATCCCTTACAGCCAGTAAGGGATTATCCATCCTGTTTCTTAAGCTGCATAGTGATAAAGCAACAGGTATTCCTGCTTCCTTTCCCGGACTTCTCATCCGCATAAAAAGCCGATAACCTGCTTCTCATTTGCAGCCCTTCCGTCCGTCAGTGACTGTCGGACATTTTTTATAAACACTTATTCTGCAAGCGCAGCCTTGATCATGATCGCGCACTCCACACGCTTTCTCTGAAGCTCGCATCCGATCTCATAGCTGCCCTTTACATCCTTCTGGAAATGATATGCGTTGGCTGCACAGCCTCCGCTGCAGTAAAATCTGGCAAAACAGTCCTTGCAGTCATCCTTTGTATAAACATTACAGCCCTTAAACTCTTCACGGATCTGGGGTCTGGTAATTCCCTCATCAACATTACCCATCAGGAATTCTTCTTCACCCACAAACTGATGACAGGGATAAAAATCTCCCCACGGAGTCACTGCCAGGTACTCTGTTCCTGAACCGCATCCGGAAAGACGCTTATACACACAGGGACCGCCTGTAAGATCAATCATAAAATGGAAGAAATTAAAGCCTTTTCCTTCTTTTTCCCGTTTGATCATGTCTTTTGCAAGCGCATCGTATTCATCCAGAATCTGAGGAATATCTTCTTTGCGGATCGCATACTCTTCTTCATCCGGAGCCACTACCGGTTCAACAGAGATCTGTTTAAATCCAAGATCCGCAAGATGAAGAACATCCTTTGAAAAATCAAGATTATGGTGAGTAAAAGTTCCTCTTACATAATAGTTGTCCTGATTTCTGGATTCCGCAAATTTCTGGAATTTCGGCATGATCAGATCATAGCTTCCGGCGCCCTTGCGGAACGGTCTCATATAGTCGTGTACCTCTTTACGGCCGTCTACACTGAGAACAACATTGGACATTTCGCGATTGCAGAATTCCATTACCTCATCATCAAGAAGAACGCCGTTGGTTGTAAGTGTAAAGCGGAATTTCTTATTATGAAGCTTTTCCTGCTCTCTTCCATATTTCACCAGATCTTTTACCACCTGCCAGTTCATCAGCGGCTCGCCGCCAAAAAAATCCACCTCCAGGTTTCTTCTGGAGCCGGAATTGGCAATCAGAAAATCCAGGGCCTTTTTTCCAACCTCAAAGGACATCAGGGCTCTTCTTCCATGATATTCTCCCTCCTCCGCAAAACAGTAGCGGCAGGCAAGATTACAGTCATGGGCAATATGCAGACAAAGTGCTTTTACAACCGGACGGCTGTTTTTTGAAAACTCATCAATTGCACTTTCATAAATATCTCTGGTAAAAAGCATTCCTTCTTCTTTCAGCTTTTCACATTCCGAAACAGAAGTTCTGATCTCCTCCGGGCTGAATCTGTCTTTCAGCCTTTCCACGATTTCTTCTGTTGACAGCTCGTTCTCCATGCATGGCAGGACCTCATAGGTTACAAGGTCTACCAGGTGAATACATCCACTGTTAATGTCAAGAACAATATTATATCCATTGCTCTGGTATCTGTGAATCAGACTCATTTTTTTGAAATCCTTTCCTGTAAATTATACCTGAAAAATCCAGGACAGATTTCATCTGTCCTGAACTCACTTCAGAAGTCAGGTGAACTTTTTCTGCAGGTTCCCTGTCCTCTTATATTCTCAGGGACTGTACACTCAGCCTCCTAGATCCGCTTTTTTATTTCAAGCATATCTGTCTGCTTTCTGTACACTTTTATCTGTTCAACCATAAATGAGTAAATACTGAGTTTTGCACTCTTTTTCATTTACAGTTTATAAAACACTTTTCTGCGAACAAAGCGGACGGAGCCGCTTGGAACGCCCTAAATCTCTCAATCCCTGAGAGACTTACTCTGCTTTTCTGGCCAGATGCAGACAGCCATGAACGCTTATATTCCTCGTGCATCCGGTTACATTCCCGCAGAATATTTTATTTACTAGGGAAATTAGTACAAAATACACTGCTTTCCCGGTAAATAAAAAGAATAAGCAGCGGACTCACCCGCTGCTTAACTGACTTCCCTGAACTCCGCCTTATTTATGCTCGCAGCTCTGATTTCCTACAGTACAGGAAGTTTTACATGCTGACTGGCAGGAAGTCTGGCACTCACCACATCCACCTTTTTTCACTGTGTTCTGCAGATTTTTTGTATTTAATGTTTTGATATGCTCCATTGTATATCCTCCTTATGTATATATAATTGTCTGGGCATAGTATAGCATAAAATTCTCTCAAATAAAAGTCTTTTTTTAGGTTATGCAAGCATGCCTCCAAGAGCCCCTCCGCCCAGGCACATACAAAAAGTAGTCAGCAAATGCTGAAAAGACATATCCCACTTTCCTTCTGCGGCAAAGGATACCAAAACAAGAAGTATAAAATATGCAAGACCTACTAAAATCCCCCAAAAACATTTATCCTTTCGCATGATTTTTCCTGCCATAAAGCCCCCTGCCAGACAGGAGATTACATACACTGCCACAATTCCCGCTGATACCGGCGCCAGTCCCAGATCAAACTGAAATGCCAGGAATGCCAGAAGCAGAAGGCAGACGCCTGTCAGGCCATATGCAAGAAACAATGATCTTAAAACAGTTTTTGTTTTCATAAAAAAGCCCTCCCCATAACATTATATGGGAGGGCTTTTTTCTTATGCCTTACTATAATTTATTTTTTCTTTCTGAAGTAAATAATCACGCCTACTACCACAATAGCTACCACACCCAGAATTATAAAAGGTGCGATCATTGTGTTGTCTCCTGTATTCACCGCAGATTTGGAACTGCCATCATTTTCTTCAGCTTCTTTACTGCTGTCCTCTGATGTATTTGTCTGTTTATCAGAATCCTTACTGTCATCCTGTGGCTTCTGTACACTGCTGCTGTCATCCTTTTCTGGAACTGCTGTTACTCCTGCAGAAGCGGTAGGTGTTACTGTTGCAACCGGTACTAAATCCCCGTATCCATCTTCCTGAATTTCTCCTCCTACAAGCGGTTTACTTCCTGCAATACCAAAGGGGCTGAAAGAATGGGTGCTGAATACCATAGTACTTCCTTCCACACTGGGAACAATCGTTTCCATTGCCCCACTGTCCAGAAGATGCTCAATAGTGTATGTATAACCTGCTTTTACCGGAACTGTCACACTGATATACTCTCCGTCCGGAATTTCATATTCTGTATTGTTTCTCAGATCCCAAAGCTCAAATTCATAGGATTTAAACAGATTGGCCTCGTTTTCATTTGTAAACTGGTAATCCTCTCCGCTGGTTGCTCTGAACTGAACATACCATGGCAGATTGATTCCAGACACAGAAATCCCGTTGCTGGTATGATTTGCAGCAGCCAACTCTTCCTTTTCTTCTTCTGTAAGATTTTCTTCCAGATCTGACGGACGCTGGTCTTTCTGATCTTCCTGTTCAAAAATATTATCCTTATCTGCTTCCGGGGTTACAGTTGGTTCCGGTGTCACTGATACTTCCGGAGTTACAGTTGGCTCCGGTTTTTCCCCTGCTTCCGGCATGTCCTCTTTATCTCCGGCATTATCCTGAGATTCTCCTTCTGCAGGATTGCTGTCTCCATCCTGCTGTGACTCTTCTTCTGTCTCACCGTTTCCATTGAAGTCACTGGCATCTTCATCCTTAGAACCGGCATTCTGATCCTCCGATTCCTGGCTGTTATTCTCTTCTGCAGAATCGCTGTCTCCATCCTGCTGGCTGCCCTCTGTCTGGCTGTTTCCGCTAGATTCATTGTTGTCTTTGTCTGCAGAATCACCATTACTGTTCTGCTGAGAATCCTCCTCTGTTCCGTCATTTTCCTGTCCATCTGGATTGGACTCTCCAGCATCTTCGTCTGTGGATCCAGTGCTGTGATCTTCTGATTCCTGACTGTCATTCTCTCCCGTGCCGCTGTTTTCTTCTTCCCTCTGGCTGTCATTCTGATCCTCGGAAGCTTCTCCATTATTCTCCTCAGACCATTCCTCTTCCTGGGATTCATTTTCTTCAATACCGCTCACTACTACTCTCACACTGCTGTAGATCACATCAGAGCTTCCGTCCCAGCCTGAGATTTTTGAAAGATCTGCTGCATTATAGGGACGAAAAACAACATCGTAAGACTGTACGCGTTCTGACGGCACACTTGACTCGTCTGCCCAGGATAAAGTACCATATTCACTGGATGGAAGAGAAATCTCAGAAAGGGGTACCGGCTGTTCCACAGTCACATTATCCGGAATCAGGCTGCTGACCTGAATGTTTTCACTTCCGTAAACTGCTGCCGGCTGAATCTGCCCTGCCATTAAAGCTGCTGTTAACGCTGCTGCTGCCAAAAACTGTACATTTCTCTTACCGTTATTTTTTATCATTATTACACCTCATCTATTATCAACATCAATATATAATCATTAGTTTTATCTATATAATAATCAAAATCTGTTTGTAACAGATTTCCTGTTTTCATTCATTTTTAATATATCAGATTTTTATGTTTTTGTAAATATTTCGTAACAGAATATTTCACATTACGACATAGGTATTATATCATAGTTCTGTTTTTTTCGACACCCCTAAAATATAATTTTTTCAGTGTTATAAAATGCGTTATAAAATGAGGCAAACTATAAACTTAAATTCCACACTGTATCCGCGACAGAATTTAGTCTTGCACAAATAGAATTTTTCTCTTGCACATACCTGATTCTGCTATATAAAGTACTTGACATAAAATCAATTACTTTTTATTTGCAGGCTATAAACTATAAATGAGCAAATTAATAAAAAAAGAGCACAAACTCATTACAAATCTTTCTTTGTAAGATGCACATATAGAACTTAATATTTTTTATATCCGTATATTACTGATTTTATTGTGTAAAATTCGATATTTAGTCTTTATAAATTCTACATATAGTTTCCGACTGCTATGCAGAAAAAAAACCTGATATAACTCAGTCCTTTTTCCCTACTCCATCATCAAAGAAAACTGGTTTATGATTCTTGTAGCCTCCCCTGTGACTGCCAGAATTCCTTCTTCTGTATTTTTCCAGTTTCTGCGATTGATTCCATCCACTTCAGAAGGACATACCAGAAATTCAGTTTCCGGGTATGCCTTCTGATAATACATCAGTGCCCTTCTGGCATGATAGGTTTTGCAGCATATAATAGCTTTTTTTACAGATATTTCGTTACTGTCTGTAACCATTCTGGAATATTTTGCATTTTCCCAGGTAAAAGTAGCACGATCTTCTTTTAAAATATCATTTTCCTTTACTCCGTTTTTTACAAGAACATCTTTCAGAAAGTCCCATTCTGTATGATAATCTTCATAGTATTTATCAGATTTTGCCTGAACCCCCACAAATTTTCCCAGTGTAACACTATATCTTCCACTTGGAAGAATGCAGGAAGCAATCCCTTCCTTATATAATATAGCTGCCTGCTCTGCCATCTGCGGATATCCATTTCCCGGAACAAAAATAATATCCACTTTCTCCGGTTTATTTTCCACAAAAATAAATGTTTCCAATTCCTGCAAAAATTTCTCATACTCTGTCATTTGTACTCTCCTCCCACTCCAAGGTTTTTATCTATCAATTTACTTTCCGGAAATTCTGCAAAAACTCTTCCGTTTATCTTTATATAGTTTATCTTTCCTCTTCCTCACGTACTCTTCTGTAAATGTACATTTTCTAAAATCAAATAAGGGTCCATCTGTTTATCTCCTTATAATTCCCATATAAACTCTGACACTTCCTTTATATCTGTACATTACAATTTTTTATGCAAAATTTCAGTGTTTACTCATTAAAAACTATATTGTACAAAATTTATCATTTGTTCGTTTGTAATATTTATTTTGTCATGTTTATACTTTACGAACACACCAGGTATCTGACCGTAATTTACAAAAAACTATGAATGAGCAAATTTGAAAAAGTACACAAAATCATCACGAATTTGTCTTTATAAGATGCACATATAAAGCTTAATATCCCCTTTATGTCTGTGTGTTACGGATTCTATTGTGCAAAATTCGATATTTGCTCATTTATAGCAAAAAACTGAAACTTCCTTATCAAAGCTCATCTTATTCACAAGCATGCCGGAATAAATTACACCCCCTTGCTATAAACAAAATGAACCTTAACATTTATTTTGTTACAATTATAGTACTATATCCTGCATCGCGCAATCTCTGTTCCATATCCACTGCATTTCCTATCTGCTGAAAAGCACCCGTCTGCACTTTATAAAGACCGTTTTCCTCTAGGATAAAAGACGGATATCCCTGTTCCATCAGCTGATACAGCATTCTGTCTGCATTTTCCCGGTTTCTGAAAATCCCTGTCTGAACACGATAATAAAGAGGATCTTCTATCGTTTCTCCCGTCAGTGTACCAAGTATCGCTCCGGCTATGGCATCTGCCGTATCATCAAACTGCTGGTCAAAAAGCTCGTTATCTGAATCCGTATTCAAAAATCCTGCTTCGACCAGAAGTGCAGGCATTTTTGTCCTCCTTAATACTACCAGACCGGGACGTTCCTTAACACCTATCTCACGGAATCCAACCTCCCCCAACGCTCCAAGTATATTTTCAGCCATCTCATATTTTATTCCACTGCGGTCATATACCAGAACCTCAGCGCCCTGATACTGATTATCTCTTGGACTGCTGTTTCTGTGAAAAGAAATAAAATAATCTGCCCCGGATTCATTTGCAAGTTTTGCTTTTTCAAACGGAGTCTGATATATATCTTCAGTTCTGGTATACACCACATCAATCCCGTTTCTTTCCAGAATTTCTCCTACAGCCATGGTGAGTGTGAGCGTATCATCTTTCTCCTGTCTTCCCTGATAAACAGCTCCCGGATCACCTCCGCCGTGTCCTGCGTCAAGTACAATTTTATATGTCAAAGGTGTTTCCCCCTGATATTCCTTTTATAACAGTATATGCAGACTTTTCCTCTGCGTTATCTTTCTACCAGAACTATCGCATTTTCTCTGCCATTCTAAAGTATCAGCGTTCTTCTGCTTCCTGTGCCTGATAAAGGCTGAACAAACCGGTATCTCTGTCATAAAAATAAATATTCAGTGTCAGAAAGTCCTCTTCCGGCGTGGTATCTCTTACAGTATCCTCCAGAACCCTGCGAAGATCTTCCGGATCTGCAGTGGCTGCATTATGAATCATCACTTCATGTATACTTGTAAATACTACATAAAAATTCCCCTGAAAAAGATTTGCCAGTCGCTCCGCTACCCCCGGAAGAAAGACTGCAACTGCACCATTTGTCCTTTTTACTGTACTCAGGCAATTTCCTATGGCATCCTTTCTAATTGGATAATCTGCGAGTATATTCATAAAATTTTCCCCGTCATATCTTGGATCAAAAATCATTTTTTCCCAGCAGTAAATTCTTGGCGGAGAAATCAAATACGTATTCAAAAGAGCTTCTTCAAATATCTTATCCTCGTCCCTGTTCCAGTGTTTTATCATATGCCGCTTAATTTTCATACTGGTCATATAATGTTCCATTTCTCCCATTTTCACATAGAGAACCATTGCAATATCTCCCAGGACTCTGCACACAGCGTCTTCCAGATCACTTTTATTCCTTTGTACATTTACAAGCCGGATAAAAAGCTCCTTTTTTATCTTTTCATAATCATTCAGAAGTTTAACCTTTTTAGCAATGTCTGTTTTCGAAAAACTTTCCAGCCGTTTCATAACATCACCGAGAAGCTCTTCTATCTCTGCTCCCTGGCAATATTCTTCATAAAGATCTGAAATATACAGTGCACAGATTTCTGCAATTTCCCCGGCTTCCCTGCGCTTTATAAACAATCGATCCCCCGGCGTAACCGGGTACTCTTCCTTTTTCTTATAATAAATTCTTTCTGCCCCAAATCCTGTGGCTTCCAGAAGCCTCTGGCGAAAGTCTTCTACAAAACATTCATAACCTTCCTGCATTTATACTCCTCATTCTTTCCTGTGAGCCCGGGCGAAACACCCATGAAATTGATTAGATACGGTAATAAGACCGCTTAGGCCTGATTACGTTTTAAGAACTGTAAATAAGCACATTGGGAAAATCACACGAAATTTTTATTTCATTATCCCTGTACAGTCTATCTATAAAAGCTGCCTGTTCTTATATGCACACGCTGCAGCTTCTATTATGCGCTGTTTGATGTTTACTCATTTACAGCTAAGAAAATAGAATGGGATTTGATTCCCAAAAGAGCTGCTCTGCTATCAGTATATAAGCAATACTGCCGGATGTAAAGAATTTTTCATCGACAAATTCTCCCTCCGGCAGCACCAAACAAACACTTTATTTTATTCTGTGACAGGCAGCAGCGGCCTGTGCCATAATATTACAGACATCACTCTCCTCACATGACTGATTTCGCATTATTCCACTCAAAAAATCCTGCCGCTTTCCTCCAGATAATTCAAAAAGGCAGTACATCCTTCCACAACGTCATCATATGTGACGTCAAAATTTCCTGTATACCATGGATCCGCAATGGCTCTTGGTGAATCACTGTAATCAAGCAGCATATGAATTTTCCCCTCCGGATCACCGCCTGCAATCCGGATCATATTTCGAATATTTGCCTCGTCCATGCCGATCAGATAATCATACTCCCGATAATCCTTTTTTGTCATCTGAACCGCCCTGTGTGGAAGAACCGGAATTCCAACCTGTTTCATCTTATTTACCGTCCCATAATGGGGACCATTTCCGATTTCCTCCCGGCTGGTAGCCGCTGAATTAATGTAAAACTGGTCAGTGAGACCTTTTTGGTTGATCATGTCCTGGAAGACAAACTGGGACATGGTGCTGCGGCAGATATTGCCGTGGCAAATGAAAAGCACTCGTATCATATATTTTTAACTCCTATCTTATCTTGGATTTTCTCGGTTTTTCCTTATTTTATGGGGCTTTGCGCACATTTTCAGTCTATCAACCATTTTTCTGTTTCTCGGCTTATTTTGGCTTATCTCGGTATATTTATTCCACCAACTGGTCTAAATATTGGTCTAAAATGGACTATTTTTTCAAGTTTAGACCATTGGCTTTTTCTGGTCTATTTCCGGTCTTTTTAGAATCAAATTTTTTCAAAACCTGCAACCAGTGCCCATCCTATCTATATTTCGGCATTTTCGGCAAATGTTATGAAATATTTGCTGACCACCAATGGCTGATAATACTCATATTTTACTATTTTGGATCCAAATCTCTATAATTGCTCCAAAATGTATTTAGACCATTTTTAGACCACAGCTTAGCTCTGTATGCTACATTTCATCCTTTTACAACCTTGATTTTCCCTTTCAGAAATCGGCAATAAAATTTTGAAGTCTTCACTCTTTATACTGTCTTAGCCAAGCTTTCTGCCACCATTCTTTGTTGGTATATCATCCTTCAACCCCATGTGTCTAAACTCTTCATTTGCCTCTGCCTGCATACGTGCAAGCTTCTCTACTTCTTCTATCGCATCATCCAATTTAAGATGTGTATAGGTATTGAGAGTGACACTGATATCTGAATGTCCCATCAGATATTGAAGCACTTTAGGATTCATCCCGGACTTAGCCATATTAGAGCAATACGTATGTCTGCAAACGTGAGGGGTAATCAAGGGTAATTGTAACAAATGTTCTTTGTTGTACTTCTCTCTTGCATGCTGCATGTACTTTTCCCAGTGAAGTGCAACCATTGGATTCCCATTCTTATCCAGGAACAAAAATCCCCCATATCCATCCACTGTTGGCTCTTTCTTCGTCTTTTTGCGGTTCTTCAGAATACGAAGGAATGCATCTTTCACATCTTCTTCCATAGGTAGCAATCTGGTTCCACTTGTCGTTTTCGTTGATACAATCTCATACTTCATATCTCTGGTTCTCTGCAATTGATGATCAATTCGTATCACTTCATTCTTGAAATCCAGATCTCTCACGGTAAGTCCACAAAACGCTGATATTCTAAGCCCCGTTTTAAACAAAATGTAAAATGCATCATAGTAACGGTTATAGTGTAGATCATTCTTTACAAATTCCGGGAATCTTGTCTCATCCTCTAATGAAACTGCTTCTCTCTTCTGACTGTCATTAACCAGTATCGTACCAAGTTCAAATCCAAATGGATTCTTAAGGATCAGATCATCATCCACAGCCATCTGGAATGCCGGTCTTAACACGCCTCTGATCGAGTGAATTGAACTGTATCCTCGTCCATCTCTCTGAAGCTTAATCAGAAATATCTTCGCATCAGACAGCTTAACGTCATCCACCTTCTTATGAGAAAATTCTTCTTTTTTCAATACATTTACGACAAAAATTATAGTTTGCTAATGTATTGTGCTTCACTCCTGTTTTTAATGAAAGATATCTTTCCACCAGTTCAAGCACCGTCAACTTACTTCCGGTGATTCCCTGCATCTGTAAGGACTGTACTTTGCGTTCTTTCTCTCTCAATGAAGAATCCGCTCTTTTGCCTTCCGGCATCTTATCCGATTCTGTCAATCTCCAACTATATAATATTTTTCGCTTTCCAAGTGAATCTGTATATTTATAACGATATCTTCCACTTGGTTCCTGCCATTCTCCCTGCTGGAGGACTCTTCCTTTATCATCACGTCTCTTTGAAATCATATTCTACCTCCAAGGGGACGCAACATGATATTGTTAGTATATCACGTTGCCTCCACCTCGAACACCTCCTTCTTTTTTATTTTTAGTCTTTGTTTTTTTATATTGCACTAAGTGTATCTACAAATCGTTCAAATCTTTCTCTCTTAATCTGCACACGGTTTCCGTTCCACAACAGATATTCTGCATTGGGATTTTCGCTTACCAATTTACGAAGCTTTCCTTCTCCAATACGGAAATATGCCGCCGCTTCCTCAATAGATAATGTATATTTCTTCCAGTATGGTATTTCATAATCGCTCATCTGTGCATCTCCTCTCGCATCATTTTCTTCTATGTAAATTTCTCTGACATTGGCGGCAAGCAAGTGGCTCTATACGCGTTGCCACTGCCAATGCCTTTTTTTGCCAATGTAACTGCTTAAGAATCTTTTTTCAGTGAAATTGTCTTTCTGCTTTGATACCATCCATAGTTTAACTGGTCCTCCAAATCTTTTCTCGCATCTTTTCCGGTTCTTGCCGAAATTTCATATGCCTGCAACTCTGCTTCCAGTTCTTCCAGACACATCATTTTGCTTTTTCCCAGCAATTCAAGAATAAGCTTTTTGGCTTTTTCCAATTTCGTCTCTTTCTTTGTTCCAGTATTTCCGGCAAGCAGATCATCAATGGAAATGTCATATTCTCCCATCCAAATAAGTCCTTCATCGCTCAGAGAAAAGGCTACCGGATTTTCCTTTTTCGCCAAGGAATCCTTTTGCTGATAGACCACACGAATATCCTGGCTTTTCTCTTTCTCAACTTTTTCTACAAACAAAATACTTCTGACCGCTGCAGCGATATCCACAGATCCCAGTGTACGATAATCACTCTGCACTCCCGATGCTTTGTTCAAATGTCCAATCAGTACAATGGCACAGCCTGTACGTTCTGCTATATTACTGAGATTGCGAAACAGTGGGCGTATCTCATTGGCTCTATTCATATCCACATTGGCTCCCAGATAGGCCTGTATCGGATCCATGATCATCAGCCTTACATCATTCTCCCTGATTGCCTTTTCAATCCTTTCATCTGTCATGGAAAGCTGCTTTTCTTCCTCATTGATAAAACGGACCCTTGTCATATCTGCTCCACATTTTGCAAGTCTTGGCTTGATCGTATCTCCGACTCCGTCTTCTGCGGTCTGGTAAAAAACATTAAAAGGCTTGATTGGAAGCGCATTTGGAAGTTCTCTACCTGCTGTACAATATGCGCAAAGTGCCATTGCAAGCCATGTTTTTCCTTTTCCCGGATTTCCCTGGATCAGAGTTACTTTTCCAAATGGGATAAATGGATACCATAACCACTGCACTACTTTTTCTTCCATATCTGACATTTTTATGACTGGAATTGGATTTTCTTCCTGTACTTGTTTCTTTTTCAAAGGAATTTTCTCTGCCATATCTTTTCTATCAATTCCTGCTGTCAGACATTCATTCCAGTCTTTCTTTACTGGTATTAATCGCATCACCATCTTATCGTCAGGAATTTTTTCTGCAAGCTTCTCACAAGCGGCATTTCCGGCAGTATCATTATCCAGGCAGAGATAAATCTTTCGGATATTTTATGATCTGCAAGATACTGCATCAACGCCTTTTCGCTGACTCCGCCCAATGAAATATAGTGATGGGTTTCCCATCCATCTCCTGTGACGCTCAGAAAAGAAAGCAGATCGATTGGTGCTTCAAAGACAAATAACGTATCATCTGTACCCGTGTGGCTAAATCCATATGCCTTTTCCGATCCCGGTGCATCTCCCCGGTATTTTTCTTTCGTTCCTCTTATGCCTGCATAACGAACCGTTCCTTTCGGATTGCAACCAATAAATATCACGTTGTGCTTTACCGCATCTTCGTAAATTTTCCCTTCTGCAAGCATCTGGTCAATAATCTTTTCAGAGATCTTTCTTTCCTTTGTCAGATACTCCCTCACTCTGTCATTGTTTTCATATGCTTTTGGAAGTTGTAATTTCGCTTTTTCTAAGGGGATGGGGCAGCCTTCATGGCTGCCTGCATCCTCCTGTTCGTTTTTTTAACTTCCTGTTTATCTTCGCCGGGCAATTCATTGATTAATGTTTTTACAGCTTCCGGAAATGACATATTATAAAATTCCATTAAAAAATCAATGGGATGTCCTCCTTTACTTCCGCTAAAGCGATACCACTCATTATGATCGACTGTCAGACTGTCGTGCTTCATCCATCGATATTCTTTTCCTGATTTCTTCAGTTTTTCCCCTCTGGCCCTCAGAAAAGAAACCAGATCTGTTTCATTTGCTCTTGCTATCTGTTCTTCTGTATATCTTGACATTTTCTGTTCCTCCTATAACTCCACTCCATATAATTTTTTCTTTACTCTATCTTTCTTTTGGATCTGATCTCTGCATTCTGTTTTTTCTTCTGCAAGCAAATTCTCTGGATCTGGCTGATCTTCTATCTCCATCATTACCAGATCAACGGACCTTTGTACTTTCTGCAATGGTCGAAGCTTTTCCAGAACTTCCTTTTTCTCCGCTTCTAAAGTTTCCTTCTCCTCCGTTGCATTTATCAGATATTTTTTCCAATTGGAAACCGGCACTTTCCCTTCTGCATTCCTGTTTCCCATGACGATCCTTTTCCCTCTGTAGTACCGATTCAGTTCTTTTGCATGCTTCTTTTTAAATTTTTCCTTGCCGAAAAATTTGTTTTTATACTCTTCATAAACCGGTCGAAATGTCTCATAATCATCCCATGCCTTTATCAACTTCTTCATCTCCTGAATCAAACTGTCCGCCTCATCAAGATCGTATTGCAAGTCATGGCCTCGGCTGCTCAGTTCCTGAATCCGCTGTTCCAGTTCTTCTGGTGTATCAATATTTTCATCTGACAGAAATGCAAGCTGTTTCAAATTTGAATTCATCGCTTTCTGACTTCCATATTGATAGGTTCTCGCCACTCGGTTTCTCTCGTCATAATATCGCTGCAAATACCCGGCCAGCGTTGGCTTCTGCACATAATACATCTGCCTTTTCAGTTCATATATTTTTTCTGATATCCAAGATTTCAGCACTGTGATTTCCATAGCTATCTGATTAAACTGACTGATCAGCCGGTTCAGATTTCCTAATGCAGCTTCCATTGGGCGTACATGCGGTCCTTCATGGATCATCGGGATTCGGTCAATCCCCCGTTCTTTGAACGAACGTGCATCGACCCGAACAGATAATCCTTTTTCTTTAAACATTTCATTGCACCGATTTTCCCAGTTTTTCCGCAGATAGATCAGCATCTCCTTGCTGCTCCATCCGGTTGTGGATACTGCACGGTATGCCTGTTTTCCATTTTTATCCAAAACCGGATTCCCCTGCTCATCCATCACCGATATCTTCTTTTCTTTTATCCCCCAGGTTCCATCTTCCTTCAGAGGACGGATTGGAACTAAGATGTGGATATGTGGATTAGGTTCTGCACCTTTCGGTCGCACTGGATCATGAATTGCAAAATCGGCAATCATGCCTCTGGACACCAGTTCTTCCTGGACAAATGATCGTGCCATTTCAATGTTTTCTTCCATGGAAAACTCGTTCATGAGCGTAATATCAAAGCTGTGAGCCAGCTGTGCTTTTCTTCCGGTCTCCGCCCATTCCAACGCATTCCACAGAGTTTCCCTGTCAGCATATTCTCTGGGTGCATGGTCCGGCAGACAAATTTCTGCCATGACCACGCCACGTTTTCTTGTAAAATCACTGGATTCTCCATAGTAGGTACTGTAAAGCTTTTCTCCTGCGCGATATGCAGCCTGAGCAATCACGGACTGTCCTCTGCTTCTCTTCACCTGTGTTAAATGAAAATGATAGCTTGTCATCTCCTACTCCTTTCTGCTGGACTTCCAATATCCAGCTTCTTTTAAGTCTTCAATGGTGCTTTGAAGTTCTGCTTCTCCTGCTTCTATACGATCTCTTCTTCCAACAACCATTTTTGCAATCTCATCACAAAGAACCGGATCCGAGAAAATCCTTTCTGCCAGAAGAAAGAACTCTGCTTTATCAAGCAATTCCACATCTTTGCAAATACATTCAATCGCAGCTCCCCTTGTGATCAGGCGACTCACTCTCGCTTTTTTCGATTTATTCACCTTATATTCTGTAACATTCTGCAATCGCTGCATCTTGTGTTCTAATTGCAGTTTTTTCAATTCTTCCACTTCGATTTTCGATTCAATCCCTGCGATTTCATTTTGTATACATGTTACATATTCCTGAAAATTTTCTTTTTTTCCATAATCAACTTCCTCCTATTATTTCTCTTTTCATGTTTTCTTTTTATGGGTTAGGCATCTATGCCGGAAGGGATACCCCTTCATCGGATGTAATCCGAAAACTTCTTTTGGAATAGTTTCCAGAAAGAAGTATCCTTCCGGAGGACGCACATACTTGCTAAAGTATATAAGTGCGCTCTTCTGCTTAAGCTCCAGAGATCTGTCTACTCAAACGGCAGCTCCTCATCTTCCGGCACACTCATAAATCCATCTTTCTCATCTTTGGAATCCGTATCGGATGCTTTCTTACTTTCAGCAAAAAAATGTTCTTCCACAACAACATTGCTGCTGTATCTTTTCACTCCTTCGCTGTCCGTATAACTTCCTGTGCGGATTCGTCCGCTGATGACGATCTTGGTTCTCTTTTTCAAATAGATTTCCGCGAACTCTGCATTCTTTCCGAATATCACGCAGGAAATAAAATCTGCTTCCCTTTCCCGGTCTTTTCCATATCTTCGGTCAACCGCTAACGTATATCGCGCCATTGCGGTTTTATTATCATCCTGCAAATATTTAATCTCCGGAGCTTTTGTAAGCCGTCCCATTAAAATCACTTTGTTCATCTCATCTTCCTCCTTTTTTGTTCTGATTTACTTATTCCATATGAATCAGGCCTGGATTCAATTAAGAGCACAAAAACAATTTATTACCATTGCATCAGACTTTCTTTTTTACGCCCTCATATAACGTAAGTAAGTAATCATCCGTATCTGTTTTTTCATTTTTTATTCTGCTACAATCCCATCTTTGACAGTTATAAGGTGACAAAATGGCTACAAACCCAGTAAATATGGGCACTGTAGCCGTTTTCCTTTTTGCAGCGATATGTACTATATTATTTCAGTTTTGATTTTATTTGCTTTGTATCTTTGATAAGAGTTCGCATATCTGTTTTGGTAATGAATTCATAATCCGTTCTAAAATCAAATGTTTTATGTAATGCATCGGTTAATTCGGTTCTTGTATAAGAGGGGATATATCCACTCGCTGTGTTCAGCAGTGTCATTTGCATTGAGCGTAATGTTTCCAATATCTGATCTGCTGTATAAATATTTCCAAGTTCCTTTTCCAGTAAACGATAGAGCAGAAGGCTGATATAGCAGGTCATGAAATGGGCTTTTATCCGGTCTTCTCTTCTGACATATATAGGTCTTGCTTCGAATTCTGTTTTCATGATCCGAAAGTTTTCTTCGATTTCCCAACGTTGTCTGTTGATCCTTATGATCTCTGAAATATCTCCTTCCAGGTTTGTGATAACTGCATAAAAACCATCATACAATTCTTCTTTTTGGATTTGTTCTTCATCAAGATCATAAACTTGTTTTTCGGCAATCTCACCATCAGTAGTAACGGAAGTCTTTTTTACGAAGCGTATAGGATCGTTTTGATTTTTCCCTTTTCTTTTGCGTCCAGGTGCTGTGATTATCCTTTCAGCCCGTTCAATCTGCCGGGCACGGATTTTTCTCTGGTAGGCTTTGTACTTAGGGGAATAGGTGACAACTAAAGTTTCATCCATGTCACCTGTAACAACAGGCACTTCCTTATAGTAGATTGTGTTATAGACCTCTTCATCCGATTCGTCCAGTGTACGGATATCTATAAATTGATCGGATCCAATTCTGCGGAACTGAGTCGGGTTCAGAGCAATCTCACGATCTTCCTTTTTCATTTTTTTCAGAGAATGCGTGATGATATAAGCCCGATTTCCTAAAGAATTGAATCTTCGGTTACTTGAACTGCCAAGTCCGGAATCAGAACAGTATATGAATTCACTGTAGTTAAAATCCTGAAGAATTTTGGATTCTAACGGCTTTAGGGTTGTCTGTTCATTCTGGTTTCCAGGGAAGATGTCAAAGGCAAGGGGAAAACCGTCTGCGTCCATAAATAATCCCATAGTTACGATTGGATTAGGACGGTTTTCTTTGCTTTTTCCGTAACGCCGGAAATCATCTTCCTCTTCAATTTCAAAGTAATAATTCGTACAGTCATAATAAAGGATTCTATTATTTCGTGGATGAATGAAGTTTGAGTTTTTATATAGCTCACTTTGTATAAAATCAGACTCCCCTGCAATCACAGAAAGAGAACGATAAACGTCCTGGAGACTGTATTTAGGCGGTTCCAACAAAGACTGGCAGTACTCGTAGCTGGCCAGTTTGCTGGCAGGGGAAAGAATCCTCGCATAGACAAGATCTGTGAGTATTGCATTCAGATCATATTTAAATTTATGCCTGCTTTTAATTGTCCGGCAGACTTTATCTAAACGTAGCTGCGTGCATAGTTTCTGAAGGAACAGATAACCTACATTGAAAGAACGGCGTTCATTCATAGGGATAGCTGCAGCTTTGGAAAACTCTACAGAAACTTTTCCGGTATGCTGCTTATAAAGTTCGGTTTCCTTAGCAGCCTGTTCTTTTGCCCATGTCATCAGTTTGTCTTCATTTCCATCGAACTGTTCCAAAAGAGCGTTGTACTTCCCGAGTTTTTTGTAAATACATGAAGAGGCTTTTCCGTTTTCTTTGCGGAAGGAACGATAAATATATACATCTTTATTATTTTTGCTGCCTGTGATTGCTATGTACATGATAAAAAAATCCTTTTTTCTTCTAGTATACCACACTATTACAAACAAGTACATATCAAAACATAAAATTTGACATAAAAAATGCAGGTTTTATAAGACCTGCAAGGTGATTTTTAATTATTCAACTGTCAAACTCCCGAGAAATGTGTGCAAAGTGTGTACTGTTTCTAAAAGAAAACGAAAAAATATAAAGAAATATTAAATTAAATTTATAATTAGAAGTCCACATTGTATATTTTAAGAAAGCATGGTACAGTAAATCTGTCATAGTCCACAGCTCTGTGGATCCTTAATCACAGACAGCTGTTTCGGGGATATTCAGCAGCTGTTACAGTTCAGAAGTACCGTTCGGTGCAAAGTTCCATAGATGAAAATACGAAAAACAGAGAACGTAACTCAGAAAGGGGAGGTGCCATTGACAGGGGAAACTTTTAACAGGTAAAAGGAAACAGGAAGCCAGTGTTGATTTTTGCTGCAGAACAGAAAGAGGGAATATTATGAAAAAAAGAATATGGCACAAAATAAAACAGATCAGTCTGGGGATTTTACTGGCTGGATTTGTAATGACATCAGGAACACAGGAAACTCTGGCACAGCTGCCGGATAGCGCACAGGAAACTTCCGTGGAAAAGTCAGTGAAATGGGGAAAGCGTTCCGGGGAATTTCGTATGCAGAGTGAACAGGAATCCGGAGAAGAGGAACTTTTCGGGGACGAAGCCGGAAATGATATTCAGGATGGAAATGGACAGGCAGAAGAGAACCTGCCCGGTCAGGAAACGGAAGAAGAGGATCCGTCCGGGGATGGCTTTGATAATGATGCGCAGTCCGAAACAGAACCGGAGGACCAGGTACCGGAAGCGCTTGACGGAGAAGAAAACGGGGAAGGCACAGCGCCGGAAGAGGGAGAGAACCCGGAAGAGAAGCCTGAGCAAGATCCGGATGAAGAAACGGAAGAAAATCCGAATACAGAGCCGGGAACAGGGGAAGACACGGAAATACCGGAAGAGGAAACAGCAGACTTTGTTTTAACCGCAGAAGTAAATCCAGAAACAGCCAGGGCAGGATAGACGCTTGTCTGTGAAATAGCAACAGAAAATACAGGGACGCTTCCTCTGGAAAATCTCAGCTTTTTCTGTGAACAGCCGGACAGCACACTGACAGCAGTTCTGGAAGATCAGCAGGGTGAGGAAACTCCCTGGGAAAATACCGGGATGCTGTTGCCGGGAGAGAAGCAAATATTTTATATCTGTATTCCTGTTCCGGAAGACAGGACAGAAGAGGTGGGCTTTGAACTGACAGCCAAGGCGTATCCTCAGAATACAGAAAAGGAAGATCATGATCTGGGGGACTTTTCATCAGAGGAAGCTCCGCAGACAGTGCCGGATGAAATCAGTCGTACGATTACGGTAAAAACAGAAATTCAGGCGTTAAAGGCAGATTTCCAGGTGACAAAAACGGCAGACCGTACAGCAGCGGTGCCTGGTGACAGGGTACTTTTTCAGATATGTATCAGGAATACCGGGGAGAGGGTTCTTCATTCTGTGCTGACCACAGAAAAGTTCCGGACAGAGAACATTCCTGTACATTTTCTGGAAAAGGAGGGAGTGATTCTTGACAGTACAAGAACAAAGGCGCTGGTCAGTCAGCTTCCGCCCGGACAGTCAGTGAGCCTTCAGGCGGAGATTGTGATACCGGAAGATATAAAAAGCAGTAAACTGATCAATGAAGTGGAGGTAGTAACAAAAGAAACCGGGGAAAAAACAATGACCTCCAGTGCGGAAGTGCAGGTTCATAAGGCTGTTCAGCCTGAGCAGAAAGAGGAAGTGCAGAACCCTGAACCACCCTCAGAAAAAAGTTATCCTGCCTCCACAAGGCCGGAGACAGGCGATGAAACAAGATTGACATTATGGTGTGTGCTTCTCCTGGGCGCATTTGGATGGGCATCCCTGAGTCTGTGTATAAAAGATAAGAAAAGGAAACATTGAAAAGCCCCCCTGTGTGTGCTATTCTATAAAAGAGTATATTCAACGGCAGAATGCTGCCGGATGCTTCTTGGAGGAAGAAAAATGAAACTATCAGCATTATTGGAACGTTTAGAATACACCTGCTGTCAGGGAACTGTTGAGCAGGAAGTAAGCACAGTTGTCTATGATTCCCGTAAAGTACAGGAAAACTCTCTTTTTATCTGTATCCGCGGTGCAGTTGTGGATGGACATAAATTTGTTTCCGATGTTATTGAAAAGGGCGCGAAGGTTCTTGTGGTGGAAGAAAACGTGCAGGCACCTGAGAATGTGACGGTGATCCTTGTAAAAGATACCCGGTATGCAATGGCCTTTATTTCTGCTGCTTATTTCGGTTATCCGGCAGAGCAGCTGAAAACCATTGGAATCACAGGGACAAAGGGAAAGACCACCACTACTTATATGGTAAAGTCCATTCTGGAAAACGCAGGATATAAGGTGGGACTGATCGGAACCATTGAGGCGATCATAGGAGAAGAAGTCATTCCTGCAGCAAATACCACCCCGGAATCCTATGTGGTTCAGGAATACTTCCGCAAAATGGTGGACGCAGGCTGTGACTGTGTGGTAATGGAGGTTTCTTCTCAGGGACTTATGCTTCACAGAACCCAGGGCTTTGTGTTTGATTACGGTATTTTTACCAATATAGAGCCTGACCATATCGGACCAAATGAGCACAGGGACTTTGAGCATTATCTTTCCTGTAAATCCATGCTTCTGAAACAGTGCAGGGTTGGAATTGTGAACAGAGATGACGAGCATTTCCGGAAGATCATTCAGGATCATACCTGCGCGCTTGAAACCTATGGATTTTCGCCGGAGGCAGACTTAAGGGCAGAGGATGCGCATATGACAGGCGGAAAAGGCAGCCTGGGCATTTCCTATCACGTAAAGGGACTTATGGATTTCCCTGTAGAGATTGATATTCCGGGAAAATTCAGTATTTACAATTCCCTTACGGCTATTGCCATCTGCCGTCATTTTAAGGTTTCCGAAGAAAACATCATCCGCGCTCTGAAGGCGGCAAAGGTAAAGGGCAGGATTGAAATGGTAAAGGTATCGGACGATTTTACGCTGATGATCGACTACGCTCATAATGCCATGGCTCTGGAAAGTCTTCTGACAACCCTAAGAGAATATCATCCACACAGACTTGTGTGTCTGTTTGGCTGCGGAGGAAACCGGGCGAAATCGCGCCGCTATGAGATGGGAGAGGTATCCGGACGTCTTGCGGATCTGACAGTCATTACTTCAGATAACCCCAGATTTGAGGATCCTCAGGAGATCATAGACGATATTAAGACCGGAATTGCAAAAACCAGTGGAAAATATGTGGAGATCTGCGACCGTAAGGAAGCAATTGCCTATGCCATCCACCATGGAGAACCGGGAGACATTATTGTACTGGCCGGAAAAGGCCATGAAGATTACCAGGAGATCAAAGGGAAAAAATATCCCATGGATGAGCGCGTTCTGATCGCGGAGATCCTGGAAGAAGACAGAAAATAACTGTCTGGCAGCAAGAAAGAGAGATTGCATGATTTATGCAGATATTATCATAGACATATCCCATGAAAAGCTGGACAGAAGCTTTCAGTATATAGTTCCTGAGGAACTGGAATCAGAGATACGTGTCGGTATGGTTGCCGCAGTTCCCTTTGGAAACTGTCAGCGAAAGGGATATGTGATCGGACTTTCCCGGGAACCGAAAATATCACCGGAAAAGCTGAAGCCGGTTGGGAAGCTTCTCAGCAGTCAGGAAACAACAGAAGCCAGGCTGGTTTCCCTGGCTGCCTGGATGAGGGAGCGTTATGGCTCCACAATGGCTCAGGCTCTGAAAACCGTGCTTCCTGTAAGAGAAAAGATCCGGGCAAAGGAAAAGCGGATGATCTGTCTGAATGTGGAAAGGAAAGAGGCGGAAAAGCTTGCCCAAACCCTTGAATCCGGCAGGTGTAAGGCCAGAGCAAGACTGGTCAGGGCTTTGCTGGAAGAGGGAAGCCTGGATTATACAGAAGCTGCGGCAAGGCTCAGGATCAATGCTTCTGTTCTGAAGCCTCTGGCAGAAAAAGGAATTGTCCGTATAGAGCAGGATGAAGTATACCGTATGTCTGTGGACGGGGATGTGATTCCGAGAGAAGAGCTGTCCGTTCTGACACCGGTACAGCAGAGAGCCTTCGAAGAAATAAAAAGGGAGTGGGACAGAGCTGCTCCCCGTCCGGTTCTGATCCATGGAATTACAGGAAGCGGAAAAACTCAGGTGTATATGAAGCTGATACAGACGGTGGCGGAAAAAGGACAGCAGGTGATCGTTCTGATTCCGGAGATTGCTCTTACTTATCAGACAGTAAGAAGATTTTACGGATGGTTTGGAGAAAAAGTCTCTGTACTGAATTCCAGGCTTTCGCCCGGAGAGAGGTATGATCAGTTTAAAAGAGCCAGACGCGGGGAAATACAGATTATGGTAGGTCCCCGCTCGGCTCTTTTTACCCCGTTTTCAAATCTTGGACTTATCATCATTGATGAGGAGCATGAGCAGACCTACAAAAGTGAAAGCAGCCCGAGATATCATGCCAGAGAAACGGCAGTCCGGAGAGCTTTGATGGAAGGAGCCAGGGTTGTGCTTGGCTCAGCGACTCCTTCTCTTGAAGCATATACAAAGGCTGTTTCCGGGGAGTATGCGATGGTAAAAATGACAGACCGGTATGAAAAACGTCCTCTTCCTGAAGTATCAATTGTAGATTTAAGGGAAGAATTAAAAGCAGGGAACCGGTCGATTTTAAGCAGAAAGCTAAAAGCTGCCATTGGGCAGAGGCTCAATGCAGGAGAACAGACCATGCTGTTTTTAAACAGGCGCGGTTATGCGGGATTTGTATCCTGCCGTTCCTGCGGGGAGGTGCTGAAATGTCCTCACTGCGACGTCGCTCTGGCTGAACATAACAATGGAAAAATGATCTGTCATTACTGCGGCTATCAGAGGCCAAAAGCAGAGGTATGTCCCTCCTGCGGTTCGCCGTATATCGGAGGATTTAAGGCGGGAACTCAGCAGATAGAGGCTGTTCTTCATAAATGTTTTCCAAAAGCCGGTATTCTGCGCATGGATTACGATACCACCAGAACAAAAGGAAGCTATGAACAGATTCTTTCTTCCTTTGCAGCCCATGAGGCGGACATTCTGGTGGGAACTCAGATGATCGTCAAGGGACATGATTTTCCGGATGTGACACTGGTAGGTGCCATAGCGGCAGACCTTTCTCTGAATGCTTCTGATTATCAGTGCGCAGAAAGAACCTTTCAGCTTCTCACTCAGGCGGTGGGAAGATCCGGAAGGGGAAAAAAGCCGGGAGAGGCTGTGATACAGACCTATCATCCGGATCATTACAGCATCCAGGCTGCAGCAGAGCAGGACTATGAAAAATTTTATGAAGAGGAAATGAGCTACCGCACTCTTCTGGACTATCCTCCTGCTGCGCACATGCTGTCTGTTCTCGGATCAGGAGAGGATGAAGAGCTTCTGGAAAAAGGAATGGACTTTCTGAGAAAGTTTGCGGAGAGAGTCAGTCCGGGGAAAGAGCTTCATATTATCGGACCTGCCTGGGCTTCCGTAGGAAAGGTAAACGATGTGTACAGAAAGGTCCTGTATCTGAAGCACAGCCAGGAAAGTGTTCTTCTGGACATAAAAAATAAATTTGAAAAATACATAGAGATCAATTCCGGTTTTCGGAAATTACATATACAGTATGATTACATCTGATGCACAAAGAGAAGTCTTACGGCAGAGATACGACGATACAGAAAACTGCCGGAAGATACTCCGTGCAGGAATGATGATCTGCAAAAGTACACAAGAGAATCACCATAGAAGGGAGAATGAATTATGGCACTTAGAAAAATAAGAACTGAAGGGGATCCGGTATTAACAAAGGTAAGCAGACCTGTAACAGAAATGACGCCCAAGCTCCGCACACTGATTTTTGACATGCTGGATACCATGTATGAGGAAATGGGCGTGGGACTTGCTGCTCCTCAGGTAGGTATTCTGAAGCGCGTGGTTACTATTGACGTAGGAGACGGTCCGATGGTTCTTATTAATCCGGAGATTCTGGAAACTTCCGGAGAGCAGACCGGAGACGAAGGCTGTCTCAGTGTTCC
>OLQE01000458.1_pt1 | contig 33249 bp, 24 predicted proteins | sample 1643161 | NCBI WGS metagenome assembly OLQE01 (sample SAMEA3136650, study PRJEB25190) | human gut metagenome | reverse complement strand
TTCATGAGCAAGTAGCGAAGCTAGGCCCTGTCAGCACACCTGCAGGGATGGATTGCAAATGTCCTCTTTACATGACTGCAGGCATCACGTTTCGACTCGCTGCCCGCAAAAACAAATGGGATAATTGCCAGAAATAGCAAAGACTCTTTTATCATCCCACACTATAGCACAGTTTTCCGGAAAAAGAAAGCATTTTATGCCGTCATACCGCCGAGCATCCCTCCAGCCGTACAAAATACAAATGCAAGTACCCGGTGCAGCGCATCGGGCTGTACCGTACGCTTTGAAAGCACAGATACTGCGGCCAGAATCCCAAAATACAGCATGCCGGAGCACATCCCCCACAAAAATTTTCTGTGTGCTCCCCGTTTTCCCGTATATCGCCCTGCGAACAGGCATGAAAGCACATAAATACCATAAATCCCAAGCTGCATTTTGCCCATATCCGGCTGAAATTTCCACATGACAAACGCCATCGCCAAAAGCAATGCGGCTGTAATGAGCCACGCGAGTACCTGCGCTGCGGCCAATGCCCGGATCATCCCTGTCCGGCCTCCGGAATATTCCATACGAATCTCCAGTCCTGCCATTCCTCACTGCATTGTATGTGTGCCGTCCATATTTTATTCTCCTCTTTTTTTATTGCATTTTATCGGATTTTATTGTATGATGCTCCTAAACTGTACAAATACATTCAAAAAGGAGATGATCTTTTGGCTTCTGATGACGCCATACAACTACTGGCGCTGTTAATTCTCGTTATTCTCTCCGCATTCTTTTCTTCTGCGGAGACTTCCCTGACCACCGCAAATGCGATCCGTCTGCAAACGCTCGCGGATGAGGGCAATCGACGTGCTGCGGTCGCATTAAAGGTGAAGCAGAATCCTTCCAAAATGCTCAGTGCAATTCTGATCGGCAACAATCTGGTGAACAACTTTGCCGCTTCCCTGACGACTGCGCTTGCCATCAAGCTGTTCGGACAGGGTGCCCTCGGTATCGTGACTGCGGTACTGACTGTCATCATTCTGATTTTTGGTGAGATCACACCAAAGACATATGCCGCTGCCAACTCAGAAAAAATGGCGCTGACCTACGCCTCTGTCATTGATTTGCTCATAAAAATCATGACGCCGGTGATCTTTGTCATCAATGCAGTCTGTCGCTTCTTCCTGAAGCTGCTGCATGTCAGCACCGACAGTTCGATGAATCCGATGACAGAAATGGAGCTGCGCACGATCGTGGATGTCAGCCACAAGGACGGAGTCATTGAAAAGGAAGAACGGGAAATGATCTACAACGTTGTAGATTTCGGTGATTCACAGGCCAAGGACGTCATGGTTCCGCGCGCGGACATGGTCACGATCAGCGACACTGCATCCTATCAGGAGATCCGGGATGTGTTCCGTGTGGAAAAATATACCCGTCTTCCGGTCTACCAAAACGACCGCGACAATATTGTCGGCATTTTAAATATCAAGGATTTCTTTTTCTGCGATGACAATGCCGCTTTTGACGTTTCCCACGTCATGTATAAGCCTTATTTTACCTATGAATATAAGAAGACCTCTGAGCTGCTTCTGGAAATGCAGAAGGACTCTGTGAGCATCGCCATCGTACTGGATGAGTATGGCGCCTCGGTCGGCATGATCTCCCTTGAGGATCTGCTCGAAGAGATCGTCGGAGAAATCCGGGATGAATATGATGACGACGAAAAAGACTGGATCCGGAAGCTCTCGGACCGTGAGTACCGCATTGAAGGCTCCGTCAAGCTCGACGATATCAACGATGCCCTGGGGCTGTCACTGGAATCCGAGGAATACGACTCGATCGGCGGCCTGATCATCGAAAAGCTTGATCACCTTCCGACGGTCAACGAGTCTGTGACAACTGACGATGGCATCAAAGTCACGGTTGAAAAAATGGATAAGAACCGGATCGAGACGGTACGGCTGTTGCTGCCGGAGCCGCCAGCGGATGCAGCAGATGATGCAGAAGCTCCCGGCGAGGAACATGACAGAGAATAAAGCTGTGTAAAATCCATAATCAATACACCTGACAGCGAGCATCCGTGTAAAGGGAATGACCGAAGTGAATTATGGCATCGTTATATTCCCCCTTTTGATCGGTTTCCGGGCTTTTTGTAAGTATAAAAAATCAAAATGAGAAATAAAAGCTCCGATCTGTCCTCCTTCCGAGAACATGATCGAAGCTTTTTTCATTTGCTTTTCTTTCTGTATATTCGTCTACCCGGTAATGATCCGCGTTGCCCAGACTGCGTTACCGCTGATCCCGGAGGTGATAATTCCGAGCTTTCTTCCGGCTGCGTGTACGACCTGACCATTGCCGATGTACATGCTCACATGATAAACATAGCCGTTCTTCGCATAGAAAATCAGATCGCCCGGCTGTGCAGATGAGATCGGGATCTGCATGCCGTATCCACTCTGCGCATCGGCGACACGCGGCAGTGAATATCCATAATATGCGTAAATGCTCTGTACAAATCCGGAACAGTCACAGCCGTTCGTCAGGCTGGTTCCACCCCAGACATACGGATTGCCAAGAAACTGCAATGCAAAGTTTACCATAGACTCCCGGGTCTTGGCCTCCTGAGACGCCTCCTGTACGGACGTAAACGTGTAATAGCAGGCTTTATTCTCCTCCGGCTTTACCTTCACATCTGCAAGCGTCAGATTCTTCTCACCTTTCTCTGATACAATGGAATCCGCCTTTGCCCCCAGCGTCAGCTCTGTGCGTTTTACAAATCCACGTGCATTTCCGGATTCTACAAAGATCCAGTCCTTGTCTCCGTCCGCAAGGATATAGCACAGCCCGCCTTTTGCCAGCGTACCGGTCGTCCTCGCGCCATCCTTTCGCTGCTCCCGGATCTCAAGATCCTTTGCAGCTATCGCATAGACCCTGGAAGCCATGACATCCTGTACTGTCGTATGTGTGTAAGTAAACGCTTCATTTTCTGTACGCGCCACAATCAGTCGGGCCAGCGGAAGCTCATCCAGTCCTTTGACCTTTACGATCCGCTCTGCCGTCTCATCTGACACGACGTCCTCTGCACGGATAAAGCCACGGACATTTCCAGATTCAATATAGTACCAGCCGTCCCCCGCATCATCCAGAATATAGGCAAGCCCGTAATACTCCAGCTCTCCTACCTCGCGTGCATCATCGGACTTTTTCTCATAGACGGATGCACCTTTCTCACTGCGTACGAGTGCATAGCGCTTATCAACCTTGGTAAACCGGAACTCCAGCTCAAGCTTCGGCGGAATGACGATATTCTGATGTGCTAACAGCTCTTCATTGGAACCGTATTCGGATGTCTCTGACTCAGACTCCTCCTCGGGCGGATCTGTCTCACTCTCCTTCTCAGATTCAGACTCACTTGTCGCCTCTGATCCACTCTCTGTCTGCGTCTCACCCGGTGTAGACGGCTCTGTCTCATCAGAGGTCGATGGCTGCTCTGTCTGCCCCGGTGTGGATGGCTGCGTCTCGCCCGGCGTAGACGGCTCTGTCTGTCCTGATGTAGACTGCTCTGTCTGTCCCTGCGTGGATGGCTGCGTCTCACCCGGTGTCGATGGCTGCGTCGGCGCTTCCGTCGGCTGGGTCGGCGCTTCCGTCGCCGGTGTCGGTGTCGTCGGCTGTGAAGGTGCTTCCGTCGGCTGCGTCGGCGCTTCTGTCACCGGTGCCGATGTCGTCGGCTGCGTCGGCGCAGCCGGTGTCTCCTGCTTTGGCTGCTCTGCTGCCGGAGCAGCCTCCTTTGTATCCTGAGGTGCTTCTGCACTCTTCTTTGATGTCGTTACCTGTTCTGTCTGTTCTGACTTTACGGTCGTCTCCTCATAGGCTGAACCCACCGTATAGGATGCAGTGAGCAATGCCATGCTGACAACAACCGTCATTAATTTTTTCTTATACATGCAATCCCCTGACTCTCTGTGTGACGTATAATGCCAAATTCCCCCTATTTACATTTCCCTATTTTTCATCCCACACATATGCCCTTTATTTTATCACACCAAAAAAAGCATTGCAAGAAAAAACAAAGACTCCAGAGCTGCACCTCTGAAGCCTTTTACTCTTTATTTTCAATTATTTTGACCATGTATTCTTTGCGAATACAATCAGGAGCGGGAACAGCTCCAGCCGCCCCGCCAGCATATCAAAGGTCAGTACCAGCTTGGAAAAATCGGAAAACTGGCTGAAATTACCGGTCGGTCCTACCATGCCAAGTCCCGGACCGATATTGTTGATCGTCGCGGCGACTGCTGTAAAGTTCGTCATAAAATCAAAGTTGTCAAGCGAGATCAGCAGAACAGAAAGTGCAAACACCATCAGATATGATGCAATAAAGACATTGATGGAACGCACGACTGCGTGCTCGACCACCCTTCCGTCCATTTTCAGCTTTTTCACATTGTGTGGATGCACGATGACGTCCAGCTCCTTCTGCACCGACTTGAACAGTACGACTACACGGGATACCTTGATGCCGCCTCCCGTACTGCCGGCACAGGCTCCGATGAACATGAGCAGTACCAGAATTGACTGGGAAAATGATGGCCACAAATTAAAATCCGCAGTGGCAAATCCGGTCGTCGTGATTATCGAACCGACCTGAAAAGCCGCATGGCGCAGAGCAGTCCAGATATCCGGAAACAGGCCGGAAATGTTCACGGTAATCAAAAGAATCGCCGTCAGAACAATAACAAAGTAAACACGCACCTCCGTAGATGCAGCTGCCGATTTCAGACGCTTCCTTAAAATCAGATAATACACATTGAAATTCACGCCGAACAGAATCATGAAAATCGTAATAACCCACTGCAGATACGGGGAATAGCTGGCAATGCTGTCGTTTCGGATACCAAAGCCTCCTGTTCCTGCTGTTCCGAACATCGTTGCGATCGCATCAAAAAGCGGCATCCGACCAAACAGCAAAAAGACAAGCTGCAGCAGACTCAGCCCAATATACATGCCATAGAGCAGCACAGCCGTGCTTTTTACGCGCGGTACAAGCTTGCCTACCGACGGTCCCGGGCTCTCTGCTTTCATCATGTACATGTTCGTGCCGCCGGCAAGCGGAAGTACCGCCATTACAAATACCAGCACTCCCATACCTCCGATCCAGTGCGTAAAGCTGCGCCAGAACAGCAGGCAGTGCGGCATATGCTCGACCTCAGGCAAAATACTCGAACCGGTCGTCGTAAATCCGGAGACGACTTCAAACAGTGCATCAACATAAGACGGAATCACACGGGAAATCACAAATGGAAGCGCACCAAGCGCACTTAAGACAACCCAGCACAATGCAACCGTCACAAAACCTTCCTTTGCATACAGTGACATGCTCCTCGGCTTTTTTTTCGTAATCAGAAGGCCGACTGCCAGGCAGAACAGCGCGACGACCGCAAGGGCGGACGTCTCAGGTTCCCGGTAGATCAGTCCGGTCACACAGGCCGGAACCATAAAAGCTGCCTCGAAGTTCAGCACCCATCCTATCACATATAATATTATGCTATAATTCATGTCAGTACCTATTTTGCGAGAATGTCATCAATATCATTCAGCCCTGCCAGCTGCGTAATAACGATAACCGTATCCTCTTTCTTCATCATATCAAAGCCTCTCGGAATAATGATTTTTCCTTTACGGTTAATGCTTGCCACCAGAATACCCTTTTTGATCGGAAGCTCCTGCAGCGGAATATCCGTCGCCCTGGAGTTTTCCCGTATGATAAATTCCAGCGCTTCCGCCTTGTTATTGATAATTTTATGCAGAGTTTCCACATTACTGCCGAGTGAATTTTTCATAGAGCGTACATACCGGATGATCAGCTCGGATGTAATATCCTTTGGATGAATCACGGTATCCAGATCCAGTTCGGAAATGACTTCATCAAATGTGATACGGTTGATCTTTGTGATGACCTTTGCATTGCTCACCTTTTTGGCATAAAGAGAAAGAAGAACATTCTCTTCATCAATGTTTGTCAGCGCCGCAAAGCTCTCGTACTTCTCCAGTCCCTCTTCCTTGAGCAAATCCCGGTCTGTCCCGTCACCATAAACGATCGTCGCACGCGGTAAAAGCTCGCAGAGCGTCTCGCATCGCTTCATATCCTTCTCCATAATCTTGACACTGATCCCGGATGCGATCAGCATCTTCGCCAGATAGTAGGCAATCGTGCCGCCACCTGCAATCATGATATTTTTTACCTGGTTTGTCACGATGCCGACCTGCCGGAAAAAATCATTCGCCTCCTTAGATGCGCCCACGATCGAGATGCGGTCGCGCGCCTTCAGCACCGTATCACCGTTCGGGATGATCAGCTGCTCCCCGCGCTCTACTGCACAGATCAGGATATTTCCTTTTGTCTTAGACGTAATATCCGAGATCCTCATCTCGTCGAGCACGGAATGCTCCAGCACACGGAACTTCAGCAGATCCACACGGCTCTTGCTGAACGTATCCACATCGATCGCCGATGGGAATTTCAATACACGTGCAATTTCATCGGCCGCCGCCATCTCCGGATTGATCACCATCGCCAGCCCGAGCTCCTCCTTGATAAAATTCAGCTCGGAGCTGTACTCCGGAGTGCGTACACGCGCAATCGTATGGCAGTTACCGGCCTTCTTTGCGATCAGACAGCACAGCAGATTCAGCTCATCCGAGCCTGTCACCGCAATAAGCAGATCTGCCGCCTCGATCCCGGCCTCCATCTGTGTCGAATAGCTCGAACCGTTTCCGATGACACCCATAATGTCATACTGGCTCGCAAAATCCTGCACCACACCCTCCCGGTTGTCAATGACCGTAATATCATTATCTTCCTTACTCAGCTCAAAGGCCAGTGTCTGTCCCACCTTACCGAGTCCTACGATAATTATTTTCATGATAACTCAAAATCCTCCGTGATTCATCCTGTTCTGGAACATACTAAAAACTATAAAGCCTGCGCATACTCTTTTGCGAGCTTTGCAAACTCCGGCAGTGCTTTTACGATCTTTTCATAGGATACACAGTAAGCCAGACGCACATATCCCGGACACGCAAAGGAGCGGCCCGGTACCATCAGGATATTGTACTTCTTTGCCTTCTCCACAAACTGCCGCTCATCCTCCTCCGGAGACTTCAGCCACAGATAGAAGGCCCCCTCCGGCTTCACACATGTAAAGCCAAGCTTCGTCAGCCCTTCGTATAACGTCCGGCGATTGCGGTCATAGTATCCAAGATCGACTTCGGCATCTGCACAGCGTGCCACAGCAAGCTGAATCAAAGACGGCGCATTGACACAGCCGCTGATGCGATTCGCGATCGTCGCAGCAGCAATCGTATCTGCACTGTCCTCCACCTCATCCGGAATGACAACATAGCCGATCCTCTCTCCCGGAAGAGACAAAGACTTGCTGTAGGAATAGACAACCATCGTATTGTCATAGTATTTTGTCACAAACGGAACGACCGCTCCGTCAAATGCCAGCTCCCGGTACGGCTCGTCAGAGAGCAGGTAAATTGCATGGCCGTATTCCTTCTGCTTCTCCTTTAAAATCTCTGCCAGCGCCCGGATCGTCTCCTCGCGGTATACGACTCCGGTTGGGTTGTGCGGATTGTTGATGATGACAGCCTTTGTCTTTTCACTGAGCTTTTTCTCAAAGTCGGACAGATTCAGCTGAAAGGTATCCGTATCCGGAGCCACTTCAACAAGCACGCCGTCATAATTTCGGACATATGCTCCATACTCCAGAAAATACGGTGCAAATACGATGACCTCCTCACCCGGATTCACGAGTGTCTTCAGGCATACGTTCAATGCACTTCCCGCACCGACTGTCATGATCAGATTGTTCTCGGTAAAGGCAGTACCGTAGCGCATGTTCAGATTGTCCGCGATCGTCTTGCGCACCTGCGGAAATCCGGCATTACTCATATAGCCGTGCACAACAACCGGATCGACCTCATTTAAAATATCCACAATCGCGTCCTTCAGCTTTGCCGGCGCCGGAACGTTTGGATTGCCCAGACTGAAATCATAGACATTCTCCGGACCGTACTGTGCCGCAAGACGTTTTCCCTCTTCGAACATCATACGAATGGCTGAATTATTTTTCAGGTATGGCTTCATTTTTTCTGCTATCATCAGTTTTTCCTCTTCTCTGAATGCAGAATAAGCATTCCCCCGCTTTAGGTGCACAGAGCAGCAAGCGGGGGTAAGTGGAATGCTTATATCAGCAGGTTTTCTATTTATTTGCAGAGCTCTGCGACGACCTGATTGATCACCTTGCCATCAGCCTTGCCCTTGAGCTCGCCCATAACAGCCTTCATGATCATTCCTTTATTCTTCGTCGCCAGTACATCGGCGAATTTTTCTGTGAGGATCGCCTTTACCTCCTCTGCCGAAAGAAGCTTTGGCGCATACTCGGAAATCACGTCATAGCGGAACTGATACTCCTCCTTCAGATCCGTGCGGCTCTCCGGGCAGGTATCGATCTGCTCCTTTGCAGTCTTCAGTTCCTTTAAGATGACACGGTCTACCATATCCTCTGGAATGTCTTCCCGGCAGCCTGCATCAATGGCTGCTTTCTTGACTGCGGAAACCAGAGAGGAAATCGCTTCCTTTCTCGGCTTGTCCTTCGCCTTCATAGCTGCTACCATATCTTTTCTCAAGCTTTCGATATTCATCTTGTGTCCTCCTTTATTCATATGATGATACCCGCTTCCCGAAGCTGTTAATTCAGGAAATCCTTCAGGCGCTTGCTGCGGGATGGGTGGCGGAGCTTGCGCAGCGCCTTCGCCTCGATCTGGCGAATACGCTCTCTCGTGACGTTGAACTCCTTGCCGACTTCCTCCAGTGTGCGCGCCCTTCCGTCGATCAGCCCGAAACGCAGCTGGATGACCTGACGCTCACGGTCGGTCAGTGACTCCAATGCAGCGCTTAATTCCTCACGCAACATCGAAAACGCAGCCGAATCCGACGGGGATAATGCGGTATCATCCTCGATGAAATCGCCCAGATGGGAATCATCCTCCTCACCGATCGGCGTATCTAAGGACACCGGATCACGGGAGATTTTCAGTACCTCACGGACGCGGCTCACCGGAACGTTCAGCCGTGCAGCCACCTCCTCCGGGGTCGGTTCGCGGCCAAGCTCCTGCAGCAGTGTGCGCGTCATCCGCAGCGTCTTATTGATCGTCTCTACCATATGCACCGGTACGCGGATCGTCCGGCCCGTATCTGCGATACCGCGCGTGATCGCCTGACGAATCCACCAGGTAGCATATGTACTGAACTTATAACCCTTTGTATAGTCAAACTTGTCCACAGCCTTCATCAGGCCCATATTGCCCTCCTGGATCAGATCCAGAAACGGCATACCTCTTCCTACATACTTCTTGGCGATACTGACCACCAGTCTGAGGTTCGCTTCGGTCAACTTTTTCTTGGCTTCTTCATCGCCCTGCTCTACTCTCTTTGCCAGCTCAACCTCTTCATCACCAGATAACAGCGGTACATTACCAATCTCTTTCAGGTACATTCTGACCGGATCCTCGGTGCTGACTCCCTCCAGTATGTCTACGTCGTTGATCAGCTCGATTTCCTCATTATCCGACAGCAGAATATCCTCCTCGGATTCCAGAAGCATATCGTCCGGCATGTCCTCAGGGGATTTACCCTGCAGAATATCTACGTGGTTCTTTTCCAGATACTCCAGAACCATATCGATCTTTGCATCTGTCAGCTCCATCCCGTTAAACGCATTCAGAATCTCATCGTATTCCAATGTGTTCTTTTTCGTCTTTGCCAACGCTTTCAGATTTTCCAGAGTTTTTAAAAACTGCTCCTGTACTTCATTCATGAATGCACTCTCTCCTCATTCTCTATCATTACACATTTACACCCTAACATAACATTTTTGTCAAACACTGTCAATGCCTTCCGGCAGAAGTGCCTCCGCTCCGCGCAAAGAAATCTCCGGCCCTCCGGTGTGCTCGATGTACGCGCGCGTGATCCGCACCTTTCCAATGTTATCATCCTTCGGGATTTCATACATAATATCAAGCATAAATTCTTCGATAATCGCACGCAGAGCACGGGCACCGGTCTTTTTCTCCAGTGCAAGCTCCGCGATCGCCTCCAGGGCTTCGTCATCAAAGCTCAGCTCAACCTCGTCCATCGCGAGCAGCTTCTGATACTGCCGGATAATCGCGTTTTTCGGCTCCTTCAAAATCTTCACCAGCGACTCCTTCGTCAGCCCCTTTAAAGTAAAGATAACCGGCAGACGTCCGATAAACTCCGGAATCATACCGTAAGCACGGATATCATCGACCGTCACCTTTGAGAGCAGCTCCGGGTCATTATCATATTTATCCTTCAGATCTGCAAGGAAGCCGATGGATGCCTGACGGTTCAGTCGCTCCTTGATGATATCCTCCAGCCCCGGAAATGCACCGCCGCAGATAAACAGAATATTTTTCGTATTGACCGTCGTCATCGGTACCATCGCATTTTTATTCGTCGCTCCGACCGGCACCTCGACCTCGCTGCCCTCAAGCAGCTTGAGCATTCCCTGTTGTACCGATTCTCCGCTCACATCCCGCTGGCTCGCATTTTTCTTCTTTGCGATCTTGTCAATCTCATCGATGAAGACGATCCCCGTCTCTGCGCGGTCCACATCATTGTCCGCCGCCGCAAGCAGCCTGGAAATCACGCTCTCGATATCATCGCCGATATAGCCTGCCTCTGTTAAAGAGGTCGCATCCGCGATCGCAAGCGGCACATCCAGAAGCCTTGCAAGTGTCTTAACAAGATACGTCTTTCCGCTTCCGGTCGGCCCGAGCATCAGCATATTGGACTTTTCAATTTCCACACCGTCTGAGGTATCTGCCCCTACCCGCTTATAATGATTGTAAACAGCCACCGAAATGACCTTCTTCGCATGCTCCTGTCCAATCACATAATCGTCCAGTTTCGCCTTGATCCTGTGCGGAGCCGGAATTGAGCGTATGTCAAATGCTTTTTTCGGCTCGCCCTCTTTATGCTTTTTCTTCTTGACCTGCTGCTGGGACGGCATCATGCCGCCAAACAGATCGCCCAGATTGATCATGCTGATATTCGGGATACGTCCACCGGATTTTTTCGGCTGCTCCTCTTCTGTTTCTTCTGAATCTGCATCCTCCGGCTTTTTCTCAGCTGTATCTGCGATTTCTCCTCCACCGTTTTCCACGACCGGGTGTACCTCCACAGACATACCTGCATTTTCCAGATTGCCAAGCAGCTTCATCAGATCATCCATGCTCATATTCTGGCCAATCGGGAATCCCAGCCCCTGTACAGCATGAAAGCTCTTCTGCATACAGTCCGGGCATACATGAAAGCCACCCGGTATCTCGATCAGCTGCCCGGCCACACGCTCCGGCCTGCGGCAAAGTGAGCAGTAGCGCTCATAGTCCTTCTTTGTCTCTTCGACGTTGGTGTTATCTTTTTTATTTTCATCCATATCCTTATCCTCTGTTTTGTAGCTAAAATAATACCTCACTGCAGGATTGCTGCAAAGCCGGCTTTACTGCCTGCCTGACTCGTTTTGATGCTCCCAGTATCCCGGACTCATCGTGCAGCGGCGTATCAGCCATTCCGGAAGCTTCTCATAGCGCTTCCCCAGCTGATAGCCGAGATATTTCCAGCCGCTCTGCCATATAAGCTTCGGCAGAAGATACCCCTTTTTGCTGTGGCAAAGAAAGGCGGCTGTCTGCTTCACCATCCGTATCCCTTCGCTTTCGGAGCGCACCATCTGAAAAATCTCCGGGTGCTCCGCCTGCGATACTCCAAGATCAAAATTTCGGTGAAACTGCTGCAGTCCGCTGTAATTGTGGGAATGATACACCTTTGCCTCCGCACAGTACGCGACGGCATAACCGTTCTGAATCAGTTTTCCCGCAAAAATCATATCCTCATTAAAAATCGTATGCCGCTCAAACCCGCCAAGCGCCTCATAGGTGCTCCTCCGGTACATCGCACACACATTAGAACAAAAAAAGGTCTTGATCCCAAGCGTCTCCAGGTCGTCTGCGGTCTTGATGCGGCTCTCTTTTCCATAATTAAAGCTTCTGGTATAGCGCTCAATCACATGGCAGTCTGGCATCGGAAGCTGTCTGGCATACGCCGCCGCTACCGGCTGCTGTCGATCTGACTCTCTTCCTGTGGCAAAGACCTCATACAGCCGCTCGATCAGGCAGTCATCTGCCGGGATGGCATCCTGCGTAAGAAACAGCAAAAACGCGCCCTGCAGCATTTCTGCCGCCATATGCCGCGTTCCGCCATGGTCAAATTCACTTTTCTGGATGTGGATGACCTCCACATGCTCCGTGCCTTTCAGACAGGCATCATCAAAAAGCTCCCGCTCCGTATTCACCAGCAGAATCCGGGACGGCTTTACCGTCTGCCGCTCTAAGGCAAGCAGCAGACGGTGCAGCTTTTCATCCGGTCGGTAGACCGGTATGATCACATCAATTTCTTCGTGCTTCATCCGCGCCTCCGATTACTGGATTCCCGTATTGTTGATGATCTGATTACTGATTTGCTGAACCGTATCCGACGGCGTATAGCCTGATTCACTAAACAGGTAGCTGTGCAGCTGTGAAACATTGGAGGCAAGATTGACCGGAACAACGCAATCTCCCGCATCCACATCTGCCGCCTGCTTGTCATATGGGAAGCCCTGTGTATCTGTTATGCTGTATTTTCCGATATTGGCTGCAAGTGCAAGCATCTCCGTATTGCTCAGACTCGTCTTGATATACGGAATCATCGTATTGATCAGTCCGGCCAGACCGGTCACGCCCTGTGCCTGCGCCGCTGCAAAAATTTTCTCCAGTACGAGCCGCTGCCTCTCGGTACGCTTGTAATCCCAGCCCTCCGTATAACGGATCCGGCAGTAAGCCATCGCCTGAATACCGGAGAGATGCTGTGTCCCGGAAGCTGCGACATTTTCATAAGAAACTCCGGTCACCTGCGATGTCTCAATCAGATAGGCATTCAACCATTTTACTTCTTCATCTGTCAGGTCGATATCGATACCTCCGAGCAGATCGACTGCCTTGATGACGGCATTGAAATCAACCGTCACAAAGTCTGTAATATCCAGATCCAGATTCTTATTCAGCATATTGATGGCACGCTCCGGACCACCGCCTGCATAGGCGGAGTTCGCCTTGGAGTAATGTCCGTCATTGACATCCAGATAGGTATCACGATAGACGGATACGAGCTTGATTTCGCCGGACTTATTGTTGATGCTGCAGACCATGATCGTATCACTGTTTGTGCCGCTGTCAAGATCGCCCTCACGGGAATCCACGCCGAACAGTGCGATATTACGGTATCCACTCTTTGCAATGCCGCTGTTGATCACGATATCCTTCAGATTCACACGGCCGACACGACTCAGCTGTGCAAATGCAAACAATCCTAGCGCCACAACGAGCAGCAAAACAAGCTCCAGCGCAAAGATCAGTTTTCTGTGTTTTTTCTTCTTTTTCTTATGACTGCGGTTTCGCTGATCCGGCTCCTGATAGTAGCCCTGGCCCTGATACATATTTGGATTTCCCTGGCTCTGATAGTAGCTCTGTCCATCATTCTGATAGTAGCCCTGCTGTGGCCCGTTCTGGTAGTAGCCCTGCTGCGGATCATTCTGATAATAGCCCTGCTGCGGTCCGTTCTGATAGTAGCCCTGCTGCGATCCGTTCTGATAGTAGCCGCCCTGTCCCTGACGGTACTGCTGCTGTCCCTGTCCGTTTCCGTAGTACCCTTCTTCCTCCGGATTGCGGTACCGGTACGCTCCTTCCCGCTGCGCGCTGCCCGGTTGCCGGTGTGTCTGTTCCGATCCGGCGCGTGTTCCTGCCCAATCGGTATCTCTGGACGTGCGTTTTCTCTTCTCTTCCATATATACTCCCCTTTCTTCTATTGCAGCTCATTCTCTAATACGCATTCTTATTTACAAATCCCCGGAACACCGTGAGAAACAGGATCTTGATATCCAGCCCAACCGTCCAGTTCTCAATATAGTAAAGATCACAATCAATACGCTTCCGGATCGATGTATTGCCCCGATAACCGTTTACCTGGGCCCATCCGGTCATTCCCGGACGCACCTGATGCTTGACCATGTACCGCGGAATCTCCTCCCGGAACTTCTCAACGAACTGTGGACGCTCCGGACGCGGACCGATCAGGCTCATATCCCCTTTCAAAACATTGAAAAGCTGTGGCAGCTCATCAATACTCGTCTTGCGGATGAACCTTCCGACCGGTGTGACACGCGGATCGTTTTTGACCGTCCAGCCCTTCTTTTCCTCGGACTGCGTCTGCACCTCCATAGACCGGAACTTGTACATGCGGAACGGAACATTGTGCAGTCCCACCCGCTCCTGCGTAAAGATCAGCGGTCCCGGAGACGTCAGCTTGATCAGCACTGCTGTGATCAGCATCACCGGTGAAAACAGGACGATACAGATCAGGCTTCCGACAATATCCATAGCACGCTTTACCATCATATTAAACGTGTTGGAAAGTGGAACGTGACGGATGTTGATGACCGCAAGACCGAGCAGATCCTCCGTATATGGCTTTGTCGGAATGATCTTGCTGTAATCCGGAATAAATTTCGTGTGCACCCCTGCCTTTTCGCACATCGCGACGATGCGTTCCAGCTTGTAATACTCTGACAGGCCAAGTGTAATCGCGATCTCGTCCGGATGATTGACCTCCAGAAGCGCGCTTAAGGAGCCGATCGTCCCAAGCACCCCGATGCCCCTGTACTCCGTACCGGCTACGACCCGGTCATCGAGAATGCCCATGACCTTATAGCCCCACTGCGGATTCTGCACAATACGGTCGATGTATTCCTCCGCCGCCCGGCTGTATCCAACCAATACAATGTGCTTCAGATTCAGCCCGCTCTTGCGGAAGCGCATCAGAATGATCCGCACAACATTCCGCTCCACGAACAGAAAAATCACATTCAAAAGCAGAAATAATCCGATCTGCAGACGGGATACGTTTGGCAGCTGTAAAAAGAAGTACGCCGCCATCAGAGTCAGTCCACCGATGATATTTGCCTTTACAATGTTGCTGCCCTCAAGCCTTCGCCCCTGCACGCGCTTGGGCGTGTAGAGATTGCAGGCATAGTAAAGCAGCAAAAAAAATGGTACAAGTACAACCAGTACCATCATATAAAATTCCGGCGGAAGGACGCCAATCTCCTTGCCTTCGACACTGCGCAGCATCAAAAACCATGCAAGGAGATAGGAAAGAATAATCATCAATCCATCCAAAACGACCTGCAGCCGATTAAAATATTTTTGATTGTCCTTAATCAAAGCCGTTCACCTCGGTCAAAAGTCCACAGCACGCCGGATGACATTCACCCAGAGCTCCCACTGTATCTTCAGGTAGCTTCCAAGATGTTTCCAGCAAAACTGCACCTTCTTGTCTCTTCGACAAAGCGCAAAGCCCTTCGCAAGCCCTGTGATGTACTCTTTTCCATATCCCTTCTTCACAAAAAACAACATCTTGATCAGAAAGCCCGGAATCAGAAACGGCAGGTTCCATAAGATCTGCAGAACCGGCATATTTTTATAAATCAGATAAATGCTGTTCCGCGATGCATGCCGCACCTTGAATTCGTTGTACACCGAACCGCTTGTCGCACTCCCGACATGCCGGACCACTGCAGCCGGGACATACATATTGCACAGGCCATAAATCCTCGCCCGCCATGATACATCCACATCCTCCAAATACGCAAAATGCGCCTCATCGAACATACCGATTTCATCAAAGACAGCCCGGCGATAAATCGCTGCTCCCGCGCACGCGGAAAACACAGCTCTTGCCCGTTCATAGCGCTCCACCGGCTTGCCCTTTGCCGGCGTGTAGGCCCAGCCAAGCGCACAGTAAAAGTCTCCGCCATTGTCCATCCTGGACGGATCCGCCATCTGCACCATACGCGAGCTTCCCGCAAAACAGTCCGGATGTGCTTCCATCGCTGCCACAAGCTGCTCTACAAACTGCGCATCACAGATTGTATCATTATTCAGAAGAATCACATATCTCGTACTACTCATACGGATCCCCGCGTTAACTGCACCGCAAAAACCGCGGTTCTCCGAAAAGCGCTCTACGCGCACCCCCGGATAGTTCTGCGCCACATAATCCGCACTGCCATCCGTCGACCCATTGTCGATCAGAATCACCGAAAAATCTGTCCGGGTCTGCCGCCGCAGCGAATCCAGACAGTCCTTCAGGTACTTCATACCGTTCAGATTCGGTATGACGACTGTTGCTATCTGCATGACCTCTTATCCCTTCAAAGAATAATTCCACTTTTTCAGAGAGAGATTCCTGTTATAATAAGGATCTCCATTTTTGAGCACAGAAATCCACCGGGTACGCATATATTCGATTTCTGTCTGAAATCTGCGCACCTTCTCCTGCGTGTCCTCCGCACCGCGTGTCTTTGATTCATAGTGATACAGCTCCACGTACGGATCGTACACAACGAGATACCCGATCTCCCGTGCGCGCAGACAGAAATCCACGTCATTAAACGCTACCGCAAGCTGCTCTGTAAAGCCGCCAAGCTGCTCAAAAAGTGACCGGCGAACCATCATGCACGCAGCCGTCACAGCACTTAAGTCCTGCTGCAGCGCCTCCCGGTGCATATATCCGGTATGGGTGCGCTTCTGACCGACAAACACGCTGCCGGCGATCCCGCCGATTCCGATGATGATCCCTGCATGCTGAATCGTATCGTCCGGATAGTACAGTCTTGCGCCCACAATCCCGGTACCGGCACGCTGACAATGTCCGAGCAGCTCCTCAATCCAGTCCGCACTGATGATCTCCATATCATTGTTCAGACATACCAGATAATCGCCCTTTGCATACGACACGCCGAAGTTGTTGATCGCCGAGTAATTAAATTCTCTGTCCCAATATACAACATGAACGCTGTTTCGTCCATCAATTTCTTTATAATAATCAAAGATTTCCACCGTTTTGCTGTTATTCTCCACGATGATGATCTCAAAATTCCGGTAGGTGCTCTTTTTCTGAATCGACTCAATGCACTTTTTTAAGGTGTCTTTTTCATCCTTATTCGGAATGATGATCGAGACAAGCGGCTGCCCTTCCAGTGCATAACGCACCCGGTAAAAGCCGAAATCCTTCTTCCGTTCAACCGTACCTGCAAGGCCGACACGCTTCAAATGCGCCTCGATTGCCCTTGCTCCAGCATCATAGGCATACTGCTTGCTGATTGGATTATCTGCCGTCGACTGTGCATGCGTCCGCCAGTGATAGAGTACCTTCGGAATGTGGCAAATCCCGTTCGCCTGCTCCGTGCAGCGCAGAATAAAATCATAGTCCTGCGCACCGTCATACTGACGCTCAAATCCTCCGACCTTCTCAAGAAGTCCTCTGGATACGACCAGAAAATGGCAGATGTAGTTATTGCTTCTCAGCAGATCCGGATTGAAATCCGGCTTCAGGTTCGGCTGAAAGTACTCACTCCCATCACCGGAAATCTTGTCCTCATCGGTGTAGAGCAGCTCCGGCAGCGGCTGCTTCCTTTGCCGTGCCGCATCCAGTGTGCTCATCACCTGAAACAGCGCGTCCGGTTCAAGCAGATCGTCATGGTCGAGCAGTCCGACATATTCACCGGTCGCCATCGCAAGCGCCGCATTCGTATTCCCCGCAATGCCTGCGTTTTCACTCAGCTGCTTCACACAAATACGCGGATCTTCCGCCGCATACTCCTCCAGGAGCTTTCTGAGCTGTTCCTCTTCCGGGCTGCCATTTGCAAGGCAGAGCTCCCAGTGCGGGTATGTCTGTGCCTGAACCGACGCGATCATCTCGCGCAGATAGCGCTCCGGTGTCCGATAGAGCGGAACTGCGATGCTGAACGTGACCGGATCGGCAAATTTATGCGTCCGCTGTCTCTTTTGCTCCTCTTCGGTCGCCCGATGTCCGGCAAACCACGGGCCATACGGCACCTCCTCCGGCTCCAGCCGGTCCGAGAGGCGTACAAAAAATTCCTTTACACCAAAATGCTTCAGATAGCGCAGCCCCTTTTGTATATTGTAGGGACTCAGTTTTTTCAGAAAATTGCTTGCTTTATTCGCCATAATATTCCAGCAGACAGTCTGTCACATATTTTACATCATCCATCGACAGGCTGTAGTACATCGGCAGACGCATCAGGCACTCGCTCTCCTTTGTCGTATACACATCCTCCCCATGGAACGTCCCGTACTGCTTTCCGGCAGGTGCGCTGTGCAGCGGAATATAATGAAAGACACACAGGACTCCTTTTTCCTTCATATAACGGATGAGATCGGTCCGTGTCTCCAGATCCTTCACGCGAACGTAAAACATATGCCCGTTATGTACGGCATAGTCCGGGACATACGGACGTGCCAGATAGCCCTTCTCCTCAAGAACTGCCAGATGCTCATAATAATAGTCAAAAATCTGACGCCGCTTATCGTTGATCTTGTCCATCTCGAGCAGCTGTGCATACAGATAGGCCGCGTTCATATCGCTTGGCAGGTACGAGGAGCCGTAGCCGACCCACGTATACTTATCGATCTGTCCACGGAAAAATTTACTCCGATTCGTACCCTTTTCACGCAGGATCTCTGCACGCTCCAGATAAGCATCATCCTGAAACAGCAGCGCGCCGCCCTCTCCCATTGTATAATTCTTTGTCTCATGGAAGCTGTAGCAGCCGAAATCTCCGATCGTGCCGAGCGCACGCCCTTTATACCACGCATTGACACCCTGCGCTGCATCCTCCACGACCTTCAGGTTGTATTTTTTTGCAATCGCCATGATCGTATCCATCTCACAGGCGACACCGGCATAATGCACCGGCACAATGACCTTTGTGCGCTCTGTGATTGCCGCCTCGATCTTCGTCTCATCAATATTCATTGTCTCTGGATGCACATCTACAAATACAATTTTGGCACCCTGCAGCACAAATGCATCTGCCGTGGATACAAACGTGTAGGACGGCATGATCACCTCATCTCCAGGCTTCAGATCACAGAGAAACGCTGCCATCTCCAGGGCATGTGTGCAGGAAGTCGTCAAAAGAACATGTTTTGTCCCGAACTGCTCCTTCATCAGCTGTGAGCATTTTTTCGTGAACGGTCCGTCGCCACACAGCTTTGCATTGGCGATCGCCTGCTGCATATACTCAACCTCTGTACCAAGGTACGGAGCTCTGTTAAAATCAATCATCTTATCTCCTCCTCAAATGTACTTTCTCATCATCCCGGAATCAGCAGCTGCAAAAGCTTCACAACGGGGCCAATGTTTGACAGCCACGGGAAGCGCAGGCCGGAAAGAAATGAAAGTGACTCACACCAGGCCGGAATATATACAGAAAGAAATGCACTGGCCCATACATGTACGACCGCATACAAAAGCGGCAGCATCAGAAGCGGAACCATCCACTTCCGGAAGCACAGGGTCAGGACACGCTCTGTCCCGGCGGCGGTAAAATACATCACAGGGATGATAAAGGTCATAATATACCGTCCCTGCGGCTGAAAATCGTCGGTGTACGAATACACTAACGACAGCAACACTGGTATTATGATACAGCAAACAAGCGAAAACTGCAATATGAAGAAATTCGCAGACGAAAGCACCTGATTTTCCACCGTAAATGCCGGATGCTCAGACCCGCTGATCACTGCAAGCCCTCTGCGGTATTTTGCGACCACAGGACATTCCCTTTTCCGATTCAGCCACACTCCGATTCCCCACAGCGCAGTCAGGATGGTATGCACCAGAATCCCAAGTATTCCAAGCACGAACAATTTTTTATGGATCCCGTAAATATCCAATCCGAGCGGATACTCAAAAAAACCGAAATAGCCAATCGTACTGCGATAGGTCGTCGTCGCCCATTCCATACCGCCGTCGACCTCTTTTTTCAGCATTTCCTCCAGCGATTTTCCCTGCTCCTTCACGGACTGCTTCACAGAAGGCTTGTATTCTTCCTGTGCATATTTCTCTCCGTACTTCGCCGGAGTGGACAGTCCCAGAAAATCTCCGTCATAGAGTATGGCACAGCGGATGAACCACCAGCCGCACAGCAAAAAGACAATTCCTGTGATGAACAGTCCACGCTTCAAAACCACGACCACACAGTCCTTCGCGCCGCGCTTTCCGTAAAATACAATCATGGAGCCGACAAACAGCACGACCGACATCAGTGCAAAGCCATATGCATTAAAATAAGACAATGCACAGCACGACACGCCGATTGCAAGTCCGGTACAGCTTCTCCGATCCCATCTTTTCTCTATCCCGATCAACCAGTAGTTGAAAATCATTGCAGTGGAGAATAGTGCGATACCATCCGTATTGACATATACAAATAAGTAGAGCAGCTGTGGCAGCAGCGCCAGAAGCGCCACAAAATACACCCGGAAAATGCCGCGTCTGAACAGCCGGCGCGAAATCTGCAGCACATACCAGTAGAAGCCCATCCCGAGCAGCACATTGATAAACCGGGCTGCCATCAAAAGCGCATGCTCCGAAGAGTTAAACACAGAGACAAGCTTCATCAGATAGCCGCCGAAAATATAAGGCAGAATCGGATGAAAGCCGTAGGAAATCCCCCACAGTTTATTTCGGATCTCCGGATCCCCTCCGTGCGGCAGCGTCCCGTGCCGGTAAATATACTGCGGAATCAGATAGCGCATTTCCTCATCCGGCCCACCGTTCAGCGGGAGGATCCATGCAAGGAAAAAGAGTAATGCACCCATCACAAAAACAAAGGCCAGATCAAAACGATGTGCATTTATGAATCTGTGGCCTGCATTCTGATCTTTCGGCAGCACATTGGATGCCTGCCTCGTCTTTTTCTTATCCTGCTCACCGGCTTCCTTTCCGGCTGTCCTTTCGACCTGCTTTGCCTCCGGATCATCCCAGATCACATTGCAGAGCTGATTCCACTTTTTTTGCAATGAAGCTGTTGCGCTCATAGTCTCTCCTTGGATTTTGGATTTTAGATTTTCGTTTTTTGTTTCTTTATTTCTGCTGTTTTTACCTGCCCTGCAGCACAGACGGGCTTCTGCTTTCTACAATCTCAGAGAAAAATCCGCCTTATCCAGTGACAGGTTCGGATTGTAATACGGATCGCCCGCCTTGATATCCTCTCCCCAGCGTGCGAGGAACTGCGCAATCTCGCCGTTAAAGCGCTCGATCTTTTCCTGTGTATTTTCCAGTCCACGTGATTTGGACTCGAAATGATACAGCTCCGCCCCTGGATTATAGACGACGAGATATCCTGCTTTGCGCACCTTCATGCAGAAATCAATATCATTAAATGCCACACGCAGATCTTCTGACATACCGCCAACCTCCCGATAAACGGACGTCTTTACCATCAGGCAGGCCGCTGTGACCGCACTGTAATCCTGTCTGCAGATGATCCGTGAGAAATAACCGTTATCTCCTCGTTTTTCTCCGATAAACGCATGCCCCGCGATACCTCCGAAGCCGAGCACGACACCGGCATGCTGAATCGTATCATCTCCATAATAGAGCAGCGCGCCGGTGATTCCGACCTCCGGTCTCTGACACGGTCCGAGCAGCTGCCGCAGACAATCCCCGTGAATCATTTCCGTATCATTGTTCAAAAGCAGCAGGTAAGCCCCCTTTGCATGTGCCGCACCGAAATTATTGATCGCAGAAAAATTGAAGCTGCCCTCGTAACGGAGCACACGGATCCTCGCATCCTGTCGCTCCAGCTCCTCATATCCGGCAAACGTCTCCGGCTCCGTGCTGTTGTTCTCAATAATCAGGATTTCATAATTCTCATAATCCGACTGTTCGGTAATCGAGCGGATGCAGGTCTGCAGATCCACAAGATGATCCTTATTCGGAATCAGAATGGAAATCATCGGATCATCTGTGATCGCGAATTCCGTCTCGTACAGCCCCGGATATTCGCCCTCCCTCACCGCAGCCACGATCCCGAGCCGGTCATAATGTGCCTGAACCGCCCGGCGTCCTGCTTCAAATGCATAGCGCTTGCTCTCGGGATTCTCTGCTGTAGAGTCCTGATGACTCCTCCAGTGGTACAGAATCTTCGGAATGTGCCGGATCTGTCCCGGTGTCGTCTGTTCCGTACAGCGCAGTACAAAGTCATAGTCCTGTGCGCCGTCATAGTCCGCATCCAGATAGCCGACACGCTGCTGCAGATCGTCTTTTACAACGACCAGATGGCAAAAATAGTTCATGCTTTCAAGCAGATCCGGATTGTAATCTGATTTAAAATGCGGCTCAAAATAACGCTTTCCCGCACCGTCTACCTTGTCCTCATCGCTGTAGATCAGCTCTGTATCCGGATAATCATTCAAAAGCCGCACACATTCATAGAGGGCATCCGGTGAAAAGAGATCATCGTGATCGCCAAATGCGATAAAATCTCCGGTTGCCGCCCAGAGCGCCGCATTCGTATTTTCGGAGATGCGAAGCTGCTGCCCATTGTGCAGTGCCCGGATCACGCCCGGATGCCCGCTCTCCTTCTGTTCGCGGACGAGCCGGTCCAGCAGGGCGGTCAGTGGGGAATCCGCACCGCTTCCATCAGAAAGAATCAGCTCCCAGTGTGAATAAGTCTGCGCCTGTACCGACTGCACAAGTGCGCGCAAAAAACGCTCCGGCGTGCGATAGAGCGGCACGACGATGCTGATTGTCGGATTCCATGCAAACACGGCCGTCCGCTGCCGCTCCAGCTCCGAAGCCTTCACTCCGTATTTTCTCCGCCAGCGCTCATAGCTGATTGCGTCTGTGCCGAGCACAACATCCTCCACGCGCTTCACAAACTGTCGAAAGCCCTTCCGCTTCAGATAATTGACGCTCTTTTTGCAGATAACGGAGAGGCCTTCCTTCCCGGAAAGCATTTTCTTGCAGTTCAGCGGATAGAGTGCCTTCTTTCCGCCGCCTTTCATGGCAAGGCGCAGATAGTTGTCCTGCGGCTTTGCAAATGTAAGTTCAAACGCATGTGTATCGGAAAGCACCGCTTCCGGAAATTCGCCCAGAATATCGATCCTATTGCCTTCCGTATATTTCGTCTCAACCGGATGTCCGGCATGATCCAGCAGCGCCATCTGCACCTTTTCCACTCCCATATACCAGCCACGCAGCTGATAGCGTCCGTCCGGCAGCACCGTCAACTTTTCTACCCAGGACATGAGATGCCTGGAAATGCGCAGCAGCTCAGAAGCAGAGGCATGATAAATGCAGCGTCTGCCATCCGCCGTCTTGTGATAAACCTTCACTGCCGGAAACACAGCTGTTTTCTTACGGTTTTTGGATACTTCGAATACTTCTCCCGGCTTTTCCGTATCCGTCAACGGCACACGGATAAAATATTCCGCCATGACGTTCGTCTTATAGCGAAGATATTTTTTCGTCACCTCCACGCCGCGCTGCACCTGTACGTCGATGGCTGCGGGTGCGCCGTTTCGCTCTGCCTCGAACTGCTCCGCCCCCTCGGTATCATCCTCAAACCATCCCTGAATCACAAGTGTATCCGGCTGCTTTACATCAAATCGAATCCGCTCCCGGTTAAATTTTGTATTCATGCAACCCGTGTCCTTTCTCTTGCCTTCTGTCGCTGCTTTATCCATCTTAGATTTCTCTGTATTTTATCGAAATCCGGTGATTCATCCACCGGTCGGCTTTGCTACCCGATCTTTATCCACAGCCTCCGCTTAGTCTGTGCACAGCTTCCGCCACGCTTCCTGCTCCCATGGCATCCGGAGCGAGCAGTCAGTCTTTGTCACAGACAGATTTGGATTGTAGTACGGATCACCCGCGTCAAGCTGTGCCTCCCAGCGCTGCACGAATCTGCGCGCCTCTTCTTGGAAGCGGCGCTGCTTTTCCTCGGTGTCCTCCAGCCCGCGCGACCGCGATTCGTAATGCGTCAGCTCCGCATATGGCGTAAAGAGCACATGCCATCCGGCCGTCTGCAGCTTCATACAGTAGTCGATGTCATTGTACGCCACCGCCAGCGACTCCTCCATTCCGGCGACCTGCTCATAGACCGCCTTTCGGGTCATCATGCAGGCCGCAGTCACGGCACTGTAGTCCTGTACGGATACGAGCCGCCCTGCATAGCCATCTCTCTCCCCGTCCGCACCGATAAAAAGATGGCTCGCCACACCGCACAGCCCGAGCACGACGCCGGCGTGCTGAATCGTCCCATCCGGATAATAGAGCTTTGCTCCGACCGCACCAACGCCGTCCTGCTGACAAAGTCCCAGCAGCTCCTCGATCCAGCCTTCGCTTCGCACTTCAGTATCATTGTTCAGCAGGATCAGGTACTCACCGCCTGCCTGCGGCACTGCAAAATTGTGGATCGCCGCATAGTTAAAGCTGCCCGGATACCGCAAAATCCGAAGCCTGCCATCCGGATGCTCCCGCAGCAACCTCTGATAATACGCCTCCGTCTCTGCCTCTACACTGTTATTTTCAATTACGAGAATCTCATAATTCGCATACGTCGACTTCTCTCGGATTGAAGCAAGACAGCGCCGCAGGTCTTCCACATGATCCTTATTCGGGATCAGGATCGAGACAAGCGGCATTCCCTGAACCGTAAACCGACTGCGGTATCTTCCGCGCATCGCAGTCTCCTCTGTCCTGGCTGCGATCCCGCACCGCTGATAGTGTGCTTCGACTGCCCTTCTCCCTGCATTAAACGCATACTCCTTGCTCTCGGGGTTGCCTGCCGTCGATGCCGGATGTGTCCGCCAGTGGTAGAGCACCTTCGGAATATGGCCGATCGCCTTCGCCTGTTCCGCACAGCGCAGCACAAAGTCATAGTCCTGCGCACCGTCATAGGCCGGATTCAGCAGCCCGACCTTCTTCAGCAAATCGCGTCGCACCGCAAACAGATGACAGATATAATTGTTGCACTGCAGCAACGCCATACTGAAATCCGGCTTGAAATGCGGCCCAAAATAAGCTGTGCCGCTCCGGTTGATCTTGTCCTCATCTGTATAGATCGCATCGAGCCCCGGCTGTGCCTCGATGGCCTTTGCCATCTCATAGAGCGCATCCACCGCCAGCACATCATCATGATCTGTAAAGACAATAAAGTCTCCTTTCGTCTTCCGGATCGCTTCATTCGTATTCCGGGAAATACCACGGTTTTCTGCAAGCTTCACATAGCGCACACGCCGATCCTTTGCATACTGCTTTTTCACAAATGCTCCGACCGCCGGATCGGTACTGCCGTCCGCCAGCACAAGCTCCAGTCGGCCGTAGGTCTGCTGCAGCACCGAATCAATGACTTCCCTTAAAAAACGCTGCGGCGTATTGTAGAGCGGAATGACAACCGAAAAAAGCACCGAGTGGGAAAAGACCGCCTCTCTCTGTGCTTTTTTTACCCGCGCATCCGGCATTTTCATCCGGATCCACAGGTCATAGTCCAGCTCTTCCGGATGCGTCGGCTGTACGCACATCTGCTTCACATCTTTTTTTGCCCTTCTGAGCTTCCATGCCCGCTTCAGTCCGGATGTCTGCACCAGGATCCGGACTCTCTGTCGCTTCGCCCCATTTGTAAAGGTCAGCCATACATACGGCGTATTCAGTACCGCACGGTCAATCAGGATGTGAATCCCGCTCTCATAGCCGACAGGCTTGTGTACCGCAGCATTGACATCCTCGCGCACAAGCCGCTCCATATATACCGGAAGCGTCACGCCGTCCGCATCCACGACAGAACACTCTGTCCTTTCTTCCGGGTCAAGATCTGACACCCAGCCACGGATGCAGATATTTCCATACCGGCTCTCAATCCGGTCTATGTGATACAGCACACAGGACTGTCCTTCCCAGAATTTTCTCATGCTCCGCAGCTCCCTTCTTTTTTCCTGTCTTTATCTTCTATGCCCGCCAATCGCTTTCCTGTCTTATTTTTCCTGACGCTGTGCACCGTCACCCTTCAGTTTTCGGTACGCCTTCCACACCTTTGTCTGTTCCATCCACGCAAGCTGACCACTCTGGTTCAGCAGCACTTCCCGCGCCAGGCCGTCGATCGGCTCTGCCCAGAAGGTGATCTCCACCGGCTCTGTCCCATGTGGCAGACCGGAAATGATCAGCTGCGGATCCTCCGTGTCAAAAATATAGTCTCCGTTCGGTGCCATCGCCGCATTCGCTGATACGCTAAGTGACTCTTTTCCCTGGGTCAGCGATTCCACACGCACAACACATCTTGCTGCACACGGGTCAATCCGAAGCGCCTTTGTCCCGTCTGGCAATGAAATACGGAGGGACACCCGGCTGCCAGGCGCGACCTGATAGCGGGTCGCATTCCATGTGCCAAAGCCGCGTCCGTCGTCAAAAAAGACATCCATGATCCGCATCGCCCTTTCCCGTGCCCCGCCCTGCTCGATCATCGGCCGGATCGGAAGCACGCCTTCGGAAATGCAGTCATACAGCTGCCAGACCGGAATATAATCCCCCAGCATATATGCCTGAAATTGCCGCTCCATCGCCGCAAACTGTCTGCACTCCTCTTCTGTGATATCAAACACTTCATACAGGTTTCGCTGTACCAGTGCATCCCGGTTCGCATTGCCCAACGTATAATAGTAAAGGCAACGGTACAGAAGATAGCGCACCGGTATCGGAAAAGCGAAGGTCCACTCGTAATCGATCAGCTCGTATCCCATCTCCGTCTCCAGCGCATTTGCAAAAATCATATCAATATCCGAGATACTCCGGCTGTACTGCGGACGTGTAAACTGCACCGTTCCGAACACCTGCCGGAACGCTTCTGTCTCTACAAACGGTTCTTTTGTATTTGCAAACATGGAAAAATAACGCTGAATCTCCTTGATCAGCGCTTCTTCCCCTTCCCTTTTCCAGATCGTATCCAGCTTTTCCTCCAGCGTCCATCCCTTGCAAAACGGGAAATGCGCAGCGATGCTGCCATCCGGCTCTGTTTCCAGCATACACGTATTTACGGTCAGTCCACTCCCGGCCAGATCCGCCTGTAAGCCCTGGCAGGCCGCCATCAGTCCCCGGATATGGTCTTTGGCCTCCGGGAATGCCGGAAGCTTACAGACATATGTTTCCTTCTCATCATTCATCCGGATATCTGTCCGGATACAGAATTCTCTGCGCCGCTCATTCGAATACTTCGTATATATTATCATTCTGCCCTCACAACCACCAAAAAGGAATTTGAAAACTGCGGAAATAGCCCGCTCTCGATCAGCGTATCATAGACGCGCTCCTCTGAGAAAAGCTGGATTCGCTCCCGGTCAAAATTCTGCCGGTTCCTGTTCAGCTCTCCTTTCTTTGGCAGATACGCATCTGAGTAGATCCGCTCCGGAAATTTATAGTCCGGATATGGATAATAAAACTCCATGGAAGAAAGACCTGCCCTTCGGATCACCTGCTCCAGCTCCGGCTTTGAAAACGTCCGTACATAGTTGGTCGTCGGATATCCCTCCAGCCCTTCAAAATAAATTCCTGTATGATCCTCTGTCGCCCCGGCCCAGTATTTCAGGCCGATCCGGTTCTCGATCGCGATCACAAGCCGTCCTCCCGGAGCCAGATGCGTGCGGATCCTTTTCAGGTAGTCCACAAACGGATCTTCCGACTGAATCGAAAACTGCGCATATTCAAATACACCGATCAAAGTGATCAGATCATATTGCTCCGTCAGCTTCGGCTCAATATCCTGAAAATTTCCGACCAGAAAATGCAGGTTATCACAGTCTTTATGACGATAGGCATTGATCAGGCATCGCTTTTTCGAAAGATCGATGACCGTCACCTGCCGCGCCTTTTCACACAGAGCTCCGGTGATCGCACCCGGTCCTGCCCCGATCTCCAGTACATTTTCACTTCCGTTCATCGGCAGCCAGCGGATGATATTCTCCCTCAGATATGAAAAATGATAGAGAATCGGCCAGCTCTTTTTCTCCACAATCACACGTTCATATTGCTCAGGTGCACAATTTCGGGCGATCTCCAGCATCTCATCCTCGATGGCTCCGTCGGTATACTTATCGTCCTCCGGATAAAAGCGGTAATCCAGCACCGCCTTTCCAATCTGTTCCATCTTCTCCATATCGCGTTCCCTCACTGCTTTTCTTCCTGCTCAATTGTAATCCTAGAATTCATATCATAAAAGCCGACTGTGTTTTTCGTAGATACGACAACCAGACTGCTCGCATCATACAGCCGGTGATAGACGACAAAATCGCCGCCCCGGTATCCTGTCAGCCCAAAGGAAATCAGATACTCACCGCCCTGCAGATCTGCCTTCTGTGTATAAGAGACCACTACGGTATCGCCATTCTCTCCGGTCGGCGTCGTGATATGCTCAAACATCGTGTTCGTCCCGGTAATCTCTGTGCCACGCATGTCCTTGATCGTAAAAGCAAAGATCGGATCCTCGATATGCTCGTGAAACCGCACCCGCACCTTCATCGTAAAGCTGCTGCCTTTCTCGATCGTATTCGTTGGAAGACCGTTCTCATCCTGAATCAGAAATCCGAGCATCTCAGCCCGCTTATCTCCGTATTCCAGAGCCGACGGATTCATCTCAAACGGTGTGATCCAGCCCTCCTTGCGGATTGCCTGCTCTGCGGCTGCCTGCTTCTTCGCTGCTTCCTCATCTTCCGGCCCCTGACCGACGAGCAGCCGCTTGTAGAGATCGACCATCTCTTTTGGTACGCCACTCGCAACGACCTTTCCATGATCGAGCAGCAATACCCGGTCGCAGTATTTACTGATGCTGTTCAGATCGTGACTGACAAACAGAATCGTCTTCCCCTGCTGCTTGAATTCTTCGAACTTCCGATAACACTTTGCCTGGAAGAAAACATCTCCGACAGACAGTGCCTCATCGACAATCAGAATCTCCGGATCGATATTGATCGCCACAGCAAAAGCCAGCCGCACAAACATACCGCTGGAGTATGTCTTGACCGGCTGGTTCACAAAGTCACCGATATCGGCAAAGTCCAGAATATCCTGCAGTCGCGCGTCGATCTCCTCCTCGGAAAAGCCGATCATCGTTCCCTGCAGATAGACGTTCTCTACGCCCGTATATTCCATGTTAAATCCTGCGCCAAGCTCGAGCAGCGCGGAAATCCGACCATCCACGATCACCTCTCCGGACGTCGGATTCAGCACACCGGTAATAATCTTCAGGATCGTCGACTTCCCGGCTCCGTTCGTACCGATGATCCCAATTGTCTCACCCTTCGGCACCTCAAAATTCACATCCGTCAGTGCATAGTGCTCCCGGTAACATTTCTTTCTGGTCAGCCCAAGGCTCTCCTTTAACCGGTCTGACGGCTTGTCGTACAGTTTATACATTTTGCTTACGTGTTCTACACGGATCGCAATCCCTTTTTCCATGTTTTATCCTGATCCGGCGCTGATACGCCGTCTGTCCTTTCTTTCTCCATTCTCTCCGGATTCCGTCTGCCATGATGCAAACAGGCGGTCGCTCTCTTGCAGCAGTCCTGCATCACAGCACGTCTGCAAAATGTACACGCAGACGTCTGAACACCGTGCTGCCAAGCAGCAATGCCCCGATTGTAAAGCACCAGAAATATAACGTCCAGAGCGGTCGCTCCCAGAACCAGTGCTTATAAATAAGTGCATCCCGGAATCCGGTCACGACATAGTAGACCGGATTCAGCTTCAGAAGCCTGTGCAGCCACGGATAGCTGACGAGCTTATCCTCTGCCACCCACATAATCGGAGTCAGCCAGACTCCGATCTGCAGAGCAATGCTGATCATCTGGGACAGATCCCGGAAAAAAATCACAACAGAGCTGGTCATATAGGAAAGCCCTAAAATGAGCAGACACAGTCCTCCGGTATAATAAAACAGCTGCAGATAATACAGATCCGGAAAATGTCCGTAAAAGCAGTATAAGATAATAATAAAAAGTACAAAAAACAGATGCACAAATACCGCTGAAATAATCTTCACGACCGGAAGCACACTGATCTGAAAAACGACCTTCTTCACCAGATAGCTGTATTCCAGCATGGAATTCGTCCCGCCGATCAGCCCATCCTGAAAAAAGAACCACGGCACGATCCCGGCGATAAGGTAGAGCACAAACGGTACCGGAAGTGTATTCTCCCCGGCCCTGAAGCCGACCTCGAAGACAAACCAGTAGACGAGCACTGTCACGACCGGCTGGATAAATGCCCATATGATCCCCAGATAGGAACCGGCGTACTTTGTCCGAAAATCATTTTTTGCAAGCTTGTATATCATTTTCCGGCCTTTGATAATCTCAGCCGGAAGCGATGTCTGTTTCTTCACGCTCTTTCTCCTTTTCCTTCCATTGACTCTTTTGGAGCCTGCGTTTCAGTATAGCATTTCCGGGAAGGAAATTCAAGCGGGTCAATTTTTCCGAACGTTCAGGGCAACAGGCCACAGGTCTCCGCTCCGCTTCGGTCGGTGCTAAACGAGTCCCACCGGGACTCAGCACCCGTCCGCTTCGCGAACTATCCGCTGCTTTCGCAGCTCCTGTCTGTGGCTGATGGGCGCTCCGCTCATCCCACTGCTCCAAGACAGTTCCCGGCAAATAAATTTGCCTCGTTCTGTCTTGGGGCAGTGCTGCTGCCCTGAACTGGTAGTATCACATCTGCGGGACCGGGGTAGGACGGGCGTTATCCCAGACGGAGCTCACATCGAAGAGATCGCTGACCAGCTCCGGGTTGTAGTACATGCGGTAGCCATCGAGGTTCCGGCGGCCCTGACGCATGTAGTTGCTGCCAAACTGCACCCAGCATTTTGAAGAATCTACATTGCAGAAAATATTGAAGCCTTTTTCTTTCAGATAGGTAAAATACGGATTGTCGGATGTATACGGCTGCCAGTCTCCGATATCGGCACCAAATGCAAAGATAATCACATCTGTACTGCCGACAACGGTCGCCACATTGTCCAGCCAGCGCTGTGTATCTTTCATCACGCCATCGATACCAACCTTGCGCGGGTCGATATGCCCCCAGGTATGGCTTGCAAATTCCCAGCCCTCTGCCTTCATGGCATTGGCTACCGCAGTCGCCTGGTCCACTTCATTCTGCCAGGCCGCCTCGTCAAAATCCGGATGCTCATCAAAAAATTTCTGCTGATACTCCGTCACACGCCCGGCCTCACGGGTCCGGTATACCTCATCCGTCCGGTAGCCAAGTACACCCTCGTAACCGGTAAGGGCTATGATCCCCTTGTGTCCGTGATACGAAAAATCCGGATGCTGTTTTACAAAGGTATCAATCCACGGTACCATATCATAATCGCCAACAGAAATACTGCCGTCATCCTCGACATACGTATTCTTCACATCACCATTCTCATCGACAATCAGCTTCTGTGCGAATCCGTCCCCATCCATGTAGTGATAGTAGCTCACATCATCCTGTGAGAGCACAAACGGAATCTTACCCGGCGGCAGCAGGATCTCACCCTGTGACACCGTACCATCCTGATTTACGATACACATGTCGTGCAGGCTGACCATCACGTAACCCTTTTCATACATGGACTCCATGATTTTCGTAAATTCACTCATGGTCGTCATGACCTGATTGTATCCGGCTTCCTTCGAGTCTCCATCGAATGCCTTCGCATCATCTTTAATCATCGTATGGAAAAAGACATGCGTCACCTGATCCAGTGGATAGGCCGTACAGGACTGTCGTGTCGTCTCATACCCCGCGGCCGCATCCTGCATTTTCTGGCTTCCTGTATATAAGGAAGAGCTCTTGAGCAGTTCGATCGCTCCGGAATAATCATACTGTGCCGCCAAAAGATCTGCCTGCGCAATCATGTCATCCACAGAGTCTGCCGCCTCTGTCTGAGTCTCTGTTCCGTCACCGTTTTGCTGAACGGTCTGCTGTGCCTCCGGCTTTTTGCTGTTTTTGTGATTCTTAAGTCCCGGAATCACCGCATCCTTAATCAGGATCACCGCAAGAAACACTACAATCAGTGTAAGCAGAGAAATGATGCATTTCATGATCAGTACATTTCTTCTGCGCTTTGCCCTGCGAATCTGCATTCTCCTCGCTCTTTCTCTCTCGTCCATAACGCTCCCTCTTCCTCTTCCATCTGCTTTTCAGCTTTCATTCGAAAGCACCTTATTCTGCTCCGTTCGCTTCATCTGCCTGCGCGCCGTCCCCTTCCAGCGGAATCGTAGGAATATCATCATCCACTGTAGCATCGGCATCGGCATCTGTCACCTCGTCCGCAAAGTCATCTGCGGCTGCACTGTCTGACCCGGCATCCACATCTGCCGTCCCGGCATCCGGCGTTACTGCTGCGGATGTCTGAGCAGTCGTCTGTGTCGGCAATGCAGCATCTGCTGCCGACGTCGATGACGCAGCATTTGTCTGGGCAGTTGTCTGTCCGGTCATCTGTGTACCGGCCTGCCCGGCCATGCGCTGCCCTCCGGTCTCCTTCAGCCCGTTTCCAAGTACTACCTCATAAATAATCGCTGCCACGAGCAACACTGCTAGGATTCCGAACACGCTCCAAAGAACGCGAAGCTTCCTGTCCGAGGCAAAATCAGTCCGCCGCAGCTCCTGCTCTGGCATGTTCTCCCACCCGCGGGCCGGTCTGTCAAAAGGAGCCGTATACGCTTCCGGTGCAGGCACACTGGCTCTTCTGCGTGGCGCCTGTTCTGTGCGCGCACGATTGCCCAGAACCGGACGGCCTGCACCTTCCATCTGCGCACTGTCATAATGCTCCGTCATTCTCCCTGCATACCTTTTCTGACTCTCGGCACCGTAAGCGGGCACTCCCGGTCGGCCGGTGCGCCGCCTTGGAGACTGTACTTCTCCATAAATGGTCGGTCTTCCTTTTTGTATCTCACTCATAATTACTCCTGTATTCAATGATCTGTTTTACTTTCTTTTTCTGACCCTTCTCGTCAAAAAGGGCTCTTATTTAGGATAGTTGATCCTTTCAGGTTTGTCAATCTGGCACTGTTTTCCATTTCTTAAGATATCATTATTTTTCCGGCTTTACTAAAATTGTTCCCGATGTTATACTTTTTATTATGCATCAGGATGACGGGAGCATAAAATATGAAGCAACCTTTTGACTCCTATGATACACGGATTGCTTCGCATTTCATGCTCTCGCAATCCTAAAACACCTC
>OLQE01000457.1_pt1 | contig 33261 bp, 24 predicted proteins | sample 1643161 | NCBI WGS metagenome assembly OLQE01 (sample SAMEA3136650, study PRJEB25190) | human gut metagenome | reverse complement strand
AACCCGCGGTCTCAACCTTGGCAAGGTTGCGCTTTACCAACTAAGCTATGTCCGCGATGCTCTCCGCAGCGTTCCCGCCGCCTGAGCACGAGTAACTACTATAACGACATTCGTGTGATTTGCAAAACGTGGCGTGTCGCGTTGTCGGATACCATGTGAATTCGTTGCAATTCCAACGGTTTGTGGGCATCCGCTTCACCGACGGCAAATCAGTCGTCGCCAGGGGGTTGGACACGATACATTATGAGGTATGAGTGAAGTGCAGAGAACAACCGTGATGTTGGCGGCGTTCGAGGGATGGAACGACGCCGGCCAGTCGGCCACCGACGTCATCCGCCACCTGGTGGCCACGTATGAATCGACCGAGGTCCGCCACATCCGCTGCGACGGGTTCTACGATTACCAGGTCGCCCGGCCCATCACCTGCAGCATTCAGGGACGCCGGCGCATCCTGTGGCCCCAGACCACGTTCTACGACATCGCGGTCTCCCCCGCCCTGCACATCCTCGCCCAGATCGCCCCGGAACCGAACTACCGGTGGCGAGAGTACTGTCATCAGAGCCTGCACATCGCCGAGGAGTTCGAGGTCGATCGGATCATCACCATGGGCGCCATGTTCGCGGACTGTCCCCACACCCGCCCGTTGCCGGTCGATGTTTCCGATAACGGATGCCAATGCCGGATGGATCGCGAATACAACGGCCCGGTCGGCATCCCCACCATCCTGGACGCCATGGCCTGCGAGGAGGGATACGACACCACGACGATGTGGGTGTCCATCCCGCAGTATCTCGGGTGCGATGAGTGCCCCCAGGCGACGCTGCGTCTGCTGGACCACCTGTCCATGGCGTTGGGGGTTTCGCTGCATACGGGCGATCTGGCACAGAGGGCCGAACAATGGTGTTGCAGGGCCGCGACGCTGATGCAGTGCAACGACGAACTTGCCGGGTACGTGCACGAGCTGGAGAGCGAATACGACGACGAGACGCGTCTGCATGACGCGGAGGCGATGGACGCCCCCCAGGCCGAGCAGCTGGTGCGGGAGGCCGAGGAATTCCTCAAGGACTGCGGGGGCGCCTCCCTGCAATAACCGAGGTTGTCTCGTTTCGATATGACGTGGAAAACGTTGGAGGCCTTCCCGTGTGGGAAGGCCTCCAACGTATCGGATACCCGTGGTTCCCGCGGAACCCGTCAGGCCGCCGCCTCGATCGGCGGCACCGCGCCCGCGATCAGCAGGATGGCGACGATCACGGCCAGGGCGATCCGATAGATCGCGAACGCCTTGTACGAGAATGTCGAGACGAATTTCAGGAACCCGATGATCACGATATAGCCGACGACAAAGCTCACGATGGCCGCCACGATCGTCGGCCCCCAGCCCGGGAACATGCCCGCGTTGCCTTCGTTGATGTCCTTGATGGCGCTGATCGTCTCCAGAATGCCCGCGCCGAACACCGCGGGAATCGCCATCAGGAAGCTCACGCGCACGGCCGCCTCACGGGTGTATCCCATCGCGCGTCCCACGGTGATCGTGCCGCCGGAACGGGAGACGCCCGGAATCAGCGCCATCATCTGGCCCAGTCCGAACAGGAGCGCATCCTTGGCGCTCATCTCGTCCATCGTCTTGATCTGGCGGGATTTGGCGTCGACGATCCACAGCAGAACGCCGAACACCAGCAGCACCGTCACCGTGATCCACAGGTTGCGTAGCGTGGTCTCGATCATGTCCTTGAACAGCAGGCCACAGACCAGAATCGGCAGGGTGCCCAGGATGATGTACCAGCCCAGTCGCGCATCCTTGTTCCTGGCGCCCATGCGGGAGCGCCAATCGCCGCCCTCCCGGCCGAAGAGGCAGCCGAACCAGGCCGTCAGGATATTGATGATGTCCTTGCGGAAATACAGCAGCACGGCCAGTTCGGTGCCCAACTGGATGATGGCGGTGAACGCCGCGCCCGGATCCGACCCCAACATCAGATCGCCGAGGATGCGGATATGCGCGCTGGACGAGACCGGCAGATACTCGGTCAGCGCCTGCACCAGGCCCAGTATGATCGCTTCGAAGAAATTCATCAGTCCCTCATATTCATTGAATGAAACCATCGATACGAACACAACCCTACCGCTAGGGCGCAACAGGGCCGCCGCTTGAGGCTGGCGGAATCGGCGATGTCGGGCTGCATGCCCACAATGGTGGCATCATTCCGGAATCAAGGGTCGCGGCCGTGGGTCGGCGGCCACTGGCAGGAAAGGCGGCGGACGGCATGGCGACGTACCACAAAAGCAGGATGTTCACTCCTAAGGGGTTCTTCGAATGCGAGGGGCGCGGATTGCAATGGCTGGGCGCGGCCCATGCGCAGGGAGGCCCGCGCGTGGTGGACGTCTACGGTTGGGGCGAGGGATATCTGGACATCGAACGGGTCTCGTCCTGCGCGCCCACCCGTGACGCCGCCCATGCGTTCGGCGCGGCGCTGGCGCGGATGCACGATGCGGGCGCCGAATCCTTCGGTTCGGCGCCGGACGGATACGAGGGAACGTGCTATTTCGGGCCGTTGCAGGACCCGGTGCCGATGGATACGGGAACCTGGAACGATGCCGCCACGTATCTGGCCGAGGGACGTCTGCGCCCGATGGTCGAGCTTGGCATCGCCCGCGGCGAACTCGACCATCGGGACCTCGAGCTGACGGAGCGCGTCATCGAAGCGCTGCCGCGGCTGCTGGGACGCGCCGCGGACGACAAGCCGGCCCGGGTCCACGGCGATCTGTGGAGCGGCAACGTGATGTGGACGGATGATTCAGGCACCTGCGAGGCCGTGCTGATCGACCCGGCCGCGCACGGCGGGCATCGCGAGGAGGACCTGGCGATGCTGCACCTGTTCGGCATGACCTACCTGACCGAGATCATGGAAGGCTACCAGTCCGTGCACCCGCTGAAGGCCGGGTACCTGGAACGGCGCACGTTGTGGCAACTGTATCCGATCGCCGGACACTGCGTGTTCTTCGGCGGCGGGTACGTGAGCGAATACCGCTCCATGTGCCGCTCCCTGCTGGCGCAGCTCTGAGGGCGCCTCTGACCGGGGCGAGACCGGGACGTGCCCGGAGTCGGGAGTTGGGTGCGGGCCTCTCCCCCGGTCGATTGTTCGATGGCGTCTGGTGGCCCTTCGCCGGCCCTTCGCCGGTGGGAGCGGAAACCGGCCCGCGACGGCATACATAAACGAGCCCCCTCGTCGGAGGGGGCGGAAAACGGTTCGCAGGGGTGCGATCGGCGTCAGCTCAGGGCGTCCTTGAGCTTGGAGAAGAAGCCCTTCTTGGTGCCGGCGGTCGGACGCGAGCTTTGCGCCACATGCGTGGCGTCGGCGTCATGGCTCGCCTCGAACCGTTCCATCAGCTCGCGCTCCTCGTCGTTGAGCTTCGTGGGGATGCGCACGGCCACATGGGCGATCAGATCGCCGCGCTCGCCGTTGGAGCGCATCCTGGTCACGCCCAGTCCCTTGAGCGTGACGGTGTCCTCGGGTTGGCATCCGGCGGGAATCGTCACGTTCTGCTTGCCGTCGAACGTGTCGATGGCAAGGTCGTGTCCCAGCACGGCCCAGCTCATCGGCACCTGGATCCAGCAGTGCAGGTCGTCGCCGTTGCGGGTGTACTGCTTGTCGGGCTTGATGCGCACGTCGATATACAGGTCGCCCGCGGCGCCGCCGCCCTCGCCGACCTCCCCCTGGTTGGCCAGGCGCAGACGGGTGTTGTCGCCGATGCCGGCGGGAATCGTGACGCCGACGGTACGGGTGGTGCGCACACGGCCGTGGCCCATGCAGGACGGGCACGGGTTCGTGATGATCGTGCCGTGGCCCTCGCAGCGTTCGCACGGGGCCGAGGTCATCATCTGGCCGAGCATCGTGCGAACGACCTTCTGCATGAATCCCTGGCCGTGGCAGTCGGGGCAGGTGGAGGGCTGTGCGCCGCCGACGGCGCCGGAGCCGCCGCACTCCTGGCACAGGCCGAACGTGTTGATCTTGACATGCGCCGTGCCGCCGAAGACCACGGTGTTGAGGTCCACCGACGCGCTGGCCAGCGAATCGCGGCCCGGCTGGGTGCGCGGGACGGGCCCCTGCCCGCCTCCGCCGAACGCGCCGCCGAAGAACTGGCCGAAGATGTCGCCCATATCCCCCATGCCGAAACCGCCGCTGAAGCCGCCGGCGTTCGGGTTGTTCGGGTCCACACCGGCGTCGTACATGCGGCGTTTCTCGGGATCGGAGAGCACCTCGTAGGCGTTGTTGACCTCTTTATACTGTTCCTCGAACTCAGGGCCGGCGATGTCGGGATGGTATTTGCGGCTCATCCTGCGATAGGCCTTCTTGATCTCGTCGTCGCTGGCCGAGCGGTCTACGCCCAGCACTTCGTAGTAATCTGCCACTGGTTCGTTCCTCCGTTTGGATGTTCGCGTGCCATTGTGCCACAAGGTTGGGTCAGGAATGCGCCCCGGACCCATCGTGGGCCAGGAAGGCGGAAAGATAGCGGGCCACGGCCCGGACCGCCGCCATCGTGGTGGCGTAGTCCATATGCGTCGGGCCGATGGAGCCGACGAATGCCACCGGTTCGGCGTCGTCCGCCGCCTGGTGTCTGCCGCCGTCGCGCGCGGCGGATTCCGGGCCATAGCCGCTGGTCACCACGGAGGCGTGCAGCAGCCCGGGCGTGTGCGTCTCCGAGCCGATGGCCACGCTGACGCCGTTCTCGTGCACCTCCTCGCTGAGCGCCGTCATCAGCTTCATCAGCACGACCTGTTCCTCCAGCGCGTCGAACAGCGGCGCCAGATCGGACAGTGTGCGCTGATGGGCCAGTCGTGAGGTTCCGGCCATATACAGCTCGCTGGTGCGTTCGTCGTCGGCCATCGCCGCGAAGGCCCTGGCCAGGGATTCGGCGAGCATCCGGAGCTCCTGCCATTGCGGTTCCGCCGCCAGGTCCCGTACGGTCGCGGCCGAGCGGGACAGGGATTGCCCCGCGCAGCCGGCGTTCACCCGATCGCAGAAACGGGAGAGCCGTTCGGCGTCTGGGATGTGCCGGGTCTGCAGCAGATGCTGGGCCACGCGGCCGGTGTCGGTGATCACCACCGCCAGCAGCGTGGTCATGGATACCGGGATGATTTCGACGTGGCGCAGCGTGGACTTGGACAGCGACGGCGAGGCCACGACGGCGACCTGCCCGGTGATCTGCGCGAGCAGACGCGCCGCACGCTGCAGGGTGTCCTCCAGATTGGCCGATCCGGACAGGAAGCTGTTGATGCCGCGACGCTGGGCTTCGGACAACGGCGCCACGGTGGCCAGCCGGTCGACGAAATACCGGTATCCCTTCTCCGTGGGGATGCGCCCGGCGGACGTATGGGGCTGGGTCAGGTATCCCTCGTCCTCCAGGGCGGCCATGTCGTTGCGGATTGTGGCCGAGCTGACGCCGAGGTCGTGGTCGCGGGCCAGCGCCGAGGATCCGACCGGTTCCTGGGAGCGGATGTAGTCCTCGACGACGGCGCGCAGCACCAGCATGCGTCGGTTCTGTGTCATGCCCTCCTCCTTCCGTTCGGCGTGTCTCAGCGTGTTGGTCTACGCGCTGCGGAACATACCCATTGTATTAGCAGTCTACGTATTTGAGTGCTAATCCGTTCGTCGGAAGTGAACGCCCGCTGAATTGTGAACGCTAACACTGCAAAATGGCCGAAAACACGCGAACAATGCTTTGCCACGTCGGTTTTGAAAGTTAGGATGTAAGAGCAATGTGAGGACGTTCATGGCCCGGCACAAGCCGAAGGCGTGGCGTTCGACGTATTGGAAGGAAAGTAGAATCTATGACCGATAACACGTGGTCTGAATTGGACGAGCGCGCCATCAAGATGGCGAAGGTGCTCTCTGCGGACGCCGTTCAGAAGGCCGGTCACGGCCATCCCGGCTCCCCGGTGTCGCTGGCTCCGATCGCCTACACCCTTTATCAGCGCTTCATCAAGCACGATCCGAACGACCCGAAGTGGGCCGGCCGTGATCGCTTCATCCTCTCCGGCGGCCATGCCTCGCTGACCCAGTACGTGCAGCTGTACTTCTCCGGCTACGGCGTGACCCTGGACGACATCAAGAACTTCCGCGGCGGCAAGGACACCCGTACCCCGGGCCATCCCGAGGTCGGCCTGACCCCGGGCATCGAGATGACCACCGGCCCGCTGGGCCAGGGTCTGGCCTCCGCCGTCGGCTTCGCCTACGGCCAGCGCTATGAGCGCGGCCTGCTCGATCCGGACGCCCCCGAGGGCACCTCGCCGTTCGACCACAAGGTGTGGGTCATCTGCGGTGAGGGCGACGTCGAGGAAGGCGTCTCCTCCGAGGCCTGCTCGCTCGCCGGCAACCAGAAGCTCGGCAACCTGACCGTGATCTTCGACGCCAACCACATCCAGATCGAGGGTGAGACCAAGATCGCCTTCGCCGAGGACATCCTCAAGCGTTACGAGGCCTACGGCTGGTACACCGACGAGATCAGCTTCATCCAGCCCGACGGCTCCTACAAGGAGGACATCGAGGGTCTGGCCGCCGTGCTCGAGAAGGCCGAGCAGGTCACCGACCGTCCGAAGTTCATCAAGGTCGACACCCTGATTGCGTGGCCGACCCCGGGCAAGACCAACGATCCGTCCTCGCACGGCTCCGCCCTCGGCGTTGACGCCGTCCGCGGCCTGAAGGAGACCCTCGGCTTCGACCCGGATGTCGACTTCCCGGTTGATGAGGAAGCCCTGGCCAACGCCCGCAAGGTCGCCGAGCGTGGCCTGAAGGTCCATGCCGAGTGGGACGAGGCCTTCGCCAAGTGGGCCGCCGCCAACCCGGACAAGGCCGCCCTGTACGAGCGCATCCACGCCGGCAAGCTGCCCGAGGACTTCGACAAGGCCATCGACGATCTGGAGGCCGGCTATGAGGTCGGCGCCAAGGTCGCCACCCGCAAGGCCTCCGGCGCCGTGCTCAATGCCCTGGCCGCCGTCATGCCCGAGCTGTGGGGCGGTTCCGCCGATCTGGGCGGCTCGAACAACACCGACATTAAGGGCGCCGCGTCCTTCGTGCCGGAGGAGTTCGCCACCACCCAGCATCCGAACTGCTCGATCTACGGCCGTCAGCTGCACTTCGGCGTGCGCGAGTTCGCCATGGGCGCCATCACCAACGGCATCCTGCTCGGTTCGGACACCCGTCCGTTCAACGGCACCTTCTTCCAGTTCGCCGACTACGAGCGTGCCGCCTGCCGTCTGGCCGCGCTGATGGAGGTCCCGAACCTCTACGTGTGGACCCATGACTCCGTGGCCCTGGGCGAGGACGGCCCGACCCACCAGCCGATCGAGCACCTGGCCTCCTTCCGCGCCATCCCGCAGTTCGAGGTCGTCCGCCCGGCCGACCAGTGGGAGACCGCCGAGGCCTACCGCGCGTTCTTCGAGAAGGAGAACACCTTCCCGACCGCGATGATCCTGACCCGCCAGGGCGTGCCGACCCTCGCCGAGACCGCCGAGAAGGCCAAGGACGGTGTGAAGAAGGGCGCCTACGTGCTCGTCGACACCGAGGGCACCCCGGACGTGATCATCATGGCTTCCGGCTCCGAGGTCCAGTGGGCCGTGGCCGCCGCCAAGACCCTGGCCGATGAGGGCATCAAGGCCCGCGTCGTGTCCATGGTCTCGATGGAGTGGTTCGAGGAGCAGGATGCCGAGTACAAGGAGTCCGTGCTTCCGGCCTGTGTCAAGGCCCGCGTCTCCGTCGAGGCCGGTCTGGCCATGCCGTGGTACAAGTACCTCGGCGCCTACGGCAAGCCGGTTTCGATCGAGCAGTTCGGCCTGCAGGGCGATGGCGCGCAGAACATGATCGACCTCGGCATCACCGCCGAGCACGTGGTCGAAGCCGCCAAGGCCTCCATCGACGAAGCCAAGTGAGTCCCGGACCGGTCCGCGACCGGTCTGAGCCATCGAATAACTGAATAGCCAGGCCGCCGGAGACGGCGTCAACGAACGACAACCGTTCCGGCGGCCTGACATCATGGATTTGTTCCATATCGGAATCAAAAGGAGAACAACAAATGACTGAAGCAACGCAGCGTACGTCCGACTCCGGCGTCTCGATCTGGCTGGACGACCTGTCCCGCACCCGCATCGAGTCCGGCAGCCTGCAGGAGCTCATCGCCGAGAAGAACGTGGTCGGTGTCACCACCAACCCGTCCATCTTCCAGAAGGCCCTGAGCCAGGTCGGCCCGTACGACGCCCAGCTCAAGGAGCTCGGCAAGGTCGACGTGGAGACCGCCATCCGCGAGCTGACCACCACCGACGTGCGCAATGCGACCGACATCTTCCGTGAGATCGCCGAGAAGACCGACTTCGTCGACGGCCGTGTCTCCATCGAGGTCGACCCGCGTCTGGCCCACGAGACCGAAGCCACCGAGCAGCAGGCCGTGGAGCTGTGGGAGAAGGTCAACCGTCCGAACGCGATGATCAAGATCCCGGCCACCCTCGAGGGTCTGCCGGCCATCACCGCCACCCTGGCCAAGGGCATCTCCGTGAACGTCACCCTGATCTTCTCGCTCGAGCGTTACGAGCAGGTCATCGACGCCTTCATCGAGGGCATCGCCCAGGCCGACGCCAACGGCCATGACCTCAAGCACATCGGCTCCGTCGCCTCCTTCTTCGTCTCCCGCGTGGACACCGCGGTCGACAAGCTGCTCGAGGAGATCGGCACCGATGAGGCCAAGGCCCTCGAGGGCAAGGCCGCCGTGGCCAACGCCCGCCTGGCCTACGAGCTGTTCGAGAAGAAGTTCGCCGAGGATCCGCGCTGGGCCGAGCTCGAGGCCAAGGGCGCCAAGAAGCAGCGTCCGCTGTGGGCCTCCACCGGCACCAAGAACGCCGCCTACTCCGACTGCAAGTACGTCGACGAGCTGGTCGCCCCGTTCGTCGTCAACACCATGCCGGAGAAGACCCTGAACGCGCTGGCCGACCACGGCAACGGCGCCCCGAGCATCGAGGGCACCTACGAGGAGAGCCACGCCGTGATGGACAAGCTCGCCGAGCTGGGCATCAACATCAAGGATGTCACCGACAAGCTCGAGGCTGACGGTGTCGCCTCCTTCATCAAGTCCTGGGATACGGTCATCGCCGACGTGCAGTCCGGCATCGACCGCGTCAACGGCTGATTGAACTGATATCCGACGCACAGAGGGGCGGTCCTTCGGGGCCGCCCCTCTCGCTATGCAGGAGGCCGGTTCGCCGTCCCGTCCTTCGTGAGATGGTGAACCGGCCTCCGTGTCCGTTTCATGAGGACATTGCCGTCATTTCGGCACATCAGGTGTGCGGTATCGTATGGTCGTGCACAGACTGCACATGCACAACCCGGCTGAGCCGGGAATGTGAATCGGGCTTCACTGCCGGTAGTGGTCGAAGAAGTCGGTCATACGGTCCACGGCATCCTTGAGCACCTCGGTCCGGGGCAGGAAGACCACGCGGAAATGGTCCGGCTCATGCCAGTTGAACCCGCCGCCATGCACCACCAGCAGCTTCTTCTCGCGCAGCAGGTCCAAGGCGAACTGCTCATCATTGGTGATGTTGAACCGTTTGGTGTCGATCCTCGGGAAGATGTAGAACGCGGCCTTCGGCTTGACGGCGGTGATACCCGGAATCGAGTTCAACGCCTCATAGATGTACTCGCGCTGCTCGTAGATGCGGCCGCCGGGCACGATGTAGTCGTTGACGCTCTGATGCCCGCCCAGCGCGGTCTGCACGATCGACTGCGCCGGCACGTTGGAGCACAGGCGCATGTTGGACAGCATGTTCAGCCCCTCGATGTAGTCCTCGGCGATGCGTTTGTTGCCGCTGAGGATCATCCAGCCGATGCGGTATCCGGCGATCATATGCGACTTCGACAGGCCGGAGAACGTCACGCAGAACAGATCGGGCGCCATCGAGGCGATCGAGATGTGCTCGAGGCCATCCATGACCAGACGGTCGTAGATCTCGTCCGAGAAGATGATGAGCTGGTTCTCGCGCGCGATGTCGACGATCTGCTGCAGGACCTCGCGCGGATACAGGGCGCCGGTGGGGTTGTTCGGGTTGATGATCACGATGGCCTTGGTCCGGTCGGTGATCTTGGCGCGGATGTCGTCCATGTCCGGATACCATTCGGACTGTTCGTCGCACACGTAATGCACGGCCGTGCCGCCCGCCAGGTTCACGCAGGCCGTCCACAACGGATAGTCGGGCGAGGGAACGAGTACCTCGTCGCCGGAATCCAGCAGCGCCGACATCGACAGGTTGATCAGTTCGGAGACGCCGTTGCCGGTGTAGATGTCCTCGATCGTGACATTCGGCAGGCCCTTGAGCTGGGCGTACTGCATGATCGCCTTGCGTGCCGAGAACAGGCCCTTCGCCGGGGAATACCCCTCGCAGTCGGTCAGCTGCTGGCGCATGTCGTAGACCACCTCGTCCGGGGTGCGGAATCCGAACGGTGCGGGATTGCCGATGTTGAGTTTGAGCACGCTGGTGCCGTCGGCCTCCATGCGGGCGGCCTCGTCCACCACGGGGCCGCGGACGTCGTAGAGCACATTGTCGAGCTTGGAGGATTTGGGGAACCTGCGCATGGGCTTTCCTTTCGATTGGCCTTCGATGGATGCGGCGGCGGTGCCGGATGACGGCTGTTGCGGTACCGTGGTGTCCTCACCACGCAACCAGCGTTCATCGACTTGCAGCGTGGCCGCAAGGAATCGTACGATATCGGGGCGCGGCATGGTCTTTCCGCTGACATACTGGCTGATGTGGCTTTTCCCGAGCTTGACGCCGTTCTCCGCGGCGCGCCGGACGATGTCGATCTGCTTGAATCCGTGCGTCTGCATCGCCGAGTTCAATCGTGCCGCGAATACCGACGTACGATCCATGTCCACGCCCCACTTCCGGTTCAATTGCCGTCATTGCCAGTTCAACACTGTACTGTGTGCGGCGGACGAAAGTTCAATTCGGAGAGCGCCGAGTTCAATATGCGGGCGGCGGCAACGCCCTCACTCCCCCAGCAGCCGCTCCAGCCATTGCGCCACGCCGTCCTCGTTGTTCGAGGGACAGACCTCGTCGGCCGCGGCCAGCACCTTGGGATTGGCGTTGGCCACCGCCACGCCGGTACCGGATTCGCGCAGCATCGCGATGTCGATGAGATCGTCGCCGAACGAGACGGTGTCCGCCAACGACACCTCCATGCGGGCGCAGAGCGTGTGCAACGCCTGCTCCTTGTTCGCCAGGGGATTCATGAGCATGGCCAGCGTGTTCTCGCTGACGCTGAGTTCAAAATCCGGGGGCACAAGCCTGCGCAGCGTATCCCACTGGTCCGGCCGGGGCACGGCGATGATCTTGTCGGCGATGCCGGGCGGCACGTCGGAGAAATCGGTGATGACGTACTCCTGCGACTTCCACATCTCGCTGATATCCCAGTTCACATACCGGATATCGTCCATCACGATGCCCACCTTGAGCCCGGGCATCGCCTCGAGCAGATACCGGCAGACCTGCACGGCGCGTTCGGCGGGGAACCCGATCTTCAGCAGGTGGCCGTCCTGCGGCAGCACGCCGCTGGTCAGCATGTCGTAGTCCGAACGTTCGGGAGACAGATCGATCAGCGCGCCGTTGAGATAGATGCAGGCGTCCACCGGCAGTTTCTCGACGAATTGGTACCCTGTGCTCACCGGACGCGCGGTCGCGATGGCGAACGCGAACCCTCGTTCGTGCAGGAGATGGATCGCGTCGACGGAACGCTGGCTGATGAACCTACCTTCGAAGGTGTCGGCGTCGTGCAACAGCGTGCCGTCGAGGTCGGCGACGATCAGCCGGGGCAACGTGGCGTCGGTCATGGGAGGTCTCCTTGTGAGGTCCTGCGGAGGTGGACGGACTGCGGAACGGCGGGGAGCGCGGGCGTCAGAGCAGCCCGGTGCAGTACGAGCGCACGATCTCGGCCGAGCGGTGCAGCTTTTCCTGCTCGTCCGGCGTCAGTTCGAGCTCCACGATCTCGTTGGCGCCGTTGGCGCGCAGCTCGGTCGGCACGCCGAGGAACACGTCATGCTCGCCGTATTCGCCGTCCAGCAGGGTCGAAACCGGCACGATGCGGCGTTCGTCCCACAGGATCGTCTGCACGATGCCGGCGACCGTGGAGGCGATGCCGTAGTTCGTGCCGCCCTTGGCGTCCTTGATCTCATTGCCGCGATCGCGGGTCTTGCGCTCGAGCTCGTCGGTCGACACCGACGAGAACCGGTCGCGGTTGTCCGAGAGGAACCGTGCGAATGGCTTGCCGCCGAGCGAGACCGTGGACCACGGGACGAACTGGGAGTCGCCGTGCTCGCCCATCACGAATCCGCCGACGTTGCGCGGATCCAATCCGGTCTCCTCGCCGATGATTGTCTTGAGGCGCGAGGTGTCCAGGGCCGTGCCGGTGCCGAGCACCTGCGAACGGGGCAGCCCGCTGCGCTTCCACGCGTACCAGGCCATGACGTCCACGGGATTGGAGACCATGATGAGCACGCCGTCGAACCCGGAGGCCATGATGTCGTCGACGATCTGCCCGACGATGCCGACGGTGAACCCGAGCTCCTGCAGCCGGTTCGACCCCTGCGGCGGACGCCGTCCGGCCGTGACCACCACGATGTCGGCATTGGCGCAGTCGGCGTAGTCCCCGACATGCACGTTGACGTGACGCTCGAAGAACTCGCTGCCGTCGTCGAGGTCATGGCTCTCCCCCAACGCCCGTTCCGCCATCGGATCGATCAGCGCCACCTCGTTGCACAGACCGTGGCTGACCAGGCCGAATGCGACCGTGGATCCCACGGTGCCGGCGCCTACAACCACCACCTTGTTCCGATTCATCGTGGCCATGCGATTCCTTTCACCATCAAGTCAGGGAAACATGAAAAGACCCACGGTGCCGGGGCATCATGGGTCTTCAACGGTTGACATTCGATCAGATCACGCCGAACTTGGTCATCAGACCGAGGGCGATGATGATGGCCACCCACAGCAGCGCGATGATGACGGTCCAACGGTTCAGGTTCTTCTCCGCCACACCGGAGGTACCGGCGTTCTGGGTCAGGCCGCCGCCGAACATATCGGACAGGCCGCCGCCCTTACCACGGTGCATCAGGATGAGCAGCGTGAGCAGCACGCTGAGCAGGACCAGCACGATCTGCATAACCAGCTTGACAACTTCCCAAGCGTTCACAGGTGAACCTCCAGTTCATAAGACACTGCCAACTACAATACCCCAACCCGGTGAAAAAGTGGCGTATTGACGATGCGGCGCGGGTCAGCGGCGAGAGGAGTCGGTCTTGAGCGTCAGGCGGGCGATCAGCGCCAGCTCCTCCGGGTCCAGTGAGGCCCCGCCGATCAGGAAGCCGTCCACGTCCGGTTGGGTGATGAGCTGGACGGCGTTGTTCGAGGTGACCGAGCCGCCGTACAGGATGCGTACGGCCTCGGCGGTCCGGGTGCCGAACATCGTGGCCATGTGGTCGCGGATGGCCGCTGCCGCGTCCTGCGCGGACTGCGGGGTGGCCACCATGCCGGTGCCGATGGCCCAGACCGGCTCGTAGGCCACGATCAGCTTGGCCGCCTCTTCGTCGGAGAGGTCGCGGGTCACGTCGTTGACCTGGCCGACGGCGAAATCGAGCTCGATGCCCTGCCGTCGCTCCTCGAAGCTCTCCCCCACGCACAGGATCGGCTGCATGCCGGCGGCGAGCACGGCACGGACCTGATCGACGATGTTCGCGTCGTCTTCGGGATGGTATTTGCGGCGTTCTGAATGGCCGACGATGACGTAGGAGCAGCCCAGATGGGCCAGCATGTCCGCCGAGACGTCGCCGGTGAAGGCACCCTGCGAGGTGACGGATACGGATTGGGCACCGTACCGGATGCGCAGGTGATCGGCCTCGACCAGCACCTGTACGCTGCGGATCGAGGTGAACGAGGGGAACAGGGCGACCTCGCACCGCTTGTGGTCGAACTTCGCGTCGCGCAGCAGCCAGGCCAGCTTCTGCACGAAATACGTCGCCTCGCGGTGGTCGAAGTTCATCTTCCAATTGCCGGCCACCAGCGGAATACGTTTCGAACCCATGTATCCTCCTTCAAGGCAAAAGGCTCCCGCCTGCGCGGGAACCGTGTGCCGTGTGGCACGATGGTTCCCGCCGGCGGGAGTCCTGTGAATGCAATCAGGCGAGCACGGTCAGGCCGGGCAGCTGCTTGCCCTCGAGGAACTCGAGGGAGGCGCCGCCACCGGTGGAGATGTGCGAGAAGCCGTCCTCCGGGAAGCCGAGGTTGCGCACGGCGGAGGCGGAGTCGCCGCCACCGACGATGGTGAACGCGCCGGCCGCGGTGGCATCGACGAGGCCCTGGGCCACGGCACGGGTGCCGTCGGCGAACTCGGCGATCTCGAACACGCCCATCGGGCCGTTCCACACTACGGTCTTCGAATCCACGATCTTGTCGTGGAAGAGCTTGGCGGACTCCGGGCCGATGTCCAGGCCCATCTTGTCGGCCGGGATCGCGTCGGCGGCCACAACCTCCGGGGCGATCGGGGTGTCGCCGGCCGGGAAGCCGGGGTTCACCACGATGTCGGTCGGCAGCACGAGCTCGACGCCGTTCTTCTCGGCGGTCTCGATGTAGCCCTTGACCTTGTCGAGCTGGTCCTCCTCGAGCAGCGAGGTGCCGACCTCATATCCCTTGGCCTTGAGGAAGGTGAACACCATGCCGCCGCCGATGACCAGACGGTCGGCCTTGCCCAGCAGGTTCTCGATCACGCCGAGCTTGTCGGAGACCTTGGAACCGCCGAGCACCACGGTCAGCGGGCGCTCCGGGTTCTCGGTGGCCTTGGACAGCGCGGTCACTTCCTTCTCGACCAGCAGGCCCGCGGCGGCCGGCAGATCGGCGGCAACGTCGTAGTTCGAGCCCTGGGCGCGGTGCACCACGCCGAAGCCGTCGGAGACGAAGACGTCGCCCAGAGCGGCGATCTTCTTGGCATAGGCGGCACGCTCCTCGGCGTCCTTGCTGGTCTCCTCCGGGTTGAAGCGCACGTTCTGCAGCAGCACCACATCGCCGTCGTTCATCGCGGCGACCTTGGCCTGGGCGTCCTCGCCGTAGGTGTCCTCGGCCATCGGCACATCGATGCCGAGCAGTTCACCGAGACGGGCGGCGACCGGGGCCAGGCTCAGCTCCGGGACGACCTTGCCCTTCGGGCGGCCGAGATGGGCCATCAGGATGACCTTGGCACCCTGCTCGCGCAGAGCCTTGATCGTCGGCAGGGCGGCCTTGATACGACCATCATCGGTGATCGTGGTGCCGTCCAGCGGAACGTTGAAATCGGCGCGCACCAGAACGCGCTTGCCCTTGAGATCTCCAAGATCCTTGAGTGTCTTCATGTATATCCTTTCCTAGCCGCAGAATGCGTGGAATGGCATGGTCTGCCACTTACGAATCCTACACCACTATGTGAGCAATGTGTGCAAGGACAACGAAAAAGGAGCCTGCCTCGACGGCAGGCTCCTTTCCATGCACATGTCCTATTCCTGCTGGGCGCGGGCCTTCGCGGTCTTGTCGGCCAGCTGCAGCAGACGGCGGATACGGCCGGCGATCGCATCCTTGGTGATCGGCGGGTTCGCCAGACGGCCAAGCTCCTCCAGGCTGGCGTCGCCATGGTCCAGACGCAGCTGGCCGGCGGCACGCAGATTCTCGGGGATGTCATCACCCAGAATCTCGAAGGCCTTGCGCACCTTGTCGCTGGCTTCGGCCGCGGCCTTCGCGCTGCGGCGCATATTGGCGTCATCGAAATTGGCCAGACGGTTGGCCTTGCCACGTGCCTCGCCATCGGAGCGCTTGCCGGTCCACTCGCGGGCGGAAAGCGGGGCCCCCATGAGCATCAGCATGCGTTCGATGGCGTCGGGATCCTTCAGCGTCACGCGTTCGGAGCTGCGCAGCTGGCGCGGCTTGGCGGTCACCCCCAGGCGGCGGGCGGCGCCGACGAGCGCCAACGCGGCCTCATTGGTGGGGCAGACGATTTCGAGATAGCTGGCCTTGCCCGGGTCGGACAGGCCTCCATGGGCAAGGAAGGCACCTCGCCATGCCGCCTTGACCTGCGCGATGTTGCCGCTGATGATGTCGGCCGGCAATCCCAGCACCAGATGCTTGCGCCTGTCGAGCAGGCCGGTCTGCAGCGCCAATGCCGCACCGCCGCGTTCGACCTGCACCAGATACCGCTGGACCATGCCGTTGGGGGTCTGCCGGGCCACCTGGGTCAGCGTGGCTTCATGGCCATACAGATTCTTGATGGTGGACTGCAGCCACTTGGCGGCATCCAACGAATCGAACTGCGCCTGCACGATGATCTGGCGCTGGACGAGGCGCAAGCCTCCTCCGAAGCGGATCATCGCCGTGGCCTGTGCCTTCTTGGCGGCGGGCAGCTCGTTGTCGATTGCAGCCAGTTCGCTTTTGACGTCATCCAGAAGAGCCAAGAGCCAACCTCCTACTATCCCATACTTCTCTGTGTACTCCATCGGTTACGGTGCCCGTTTCCGCGAACGTACCGGGAATCTGTGATACCCAACGACTTGGACAAGGCCGGTCGTCCTTCTCACAGTTCGGTCCCGTTGCGTCCGCCATACGGCTACCGTACCAGATTCACCCGTGCCGTTTGGATAGCTCCCGTGCGGAAACGGTGACTTGCAGTCCCCGTGCGCGCAGTCGCGCGGCCAAGGCCTCGCTCATGGCGACCGAACGATGCTGTCCTCCGGTGCAGCCCACGGCGATGGTGACGAAGTGCTTGTCCTCTTTCGCGTACCCCTCGATCGCCACGGCGAGCGCCTGCTCGTAGGCGTCGAGGAAGGCCGTGGCCCCCGGACTGGCGAGCACGTAGTCGCTCACGGGCTTGTCCAATCCGGTCAGTTCGCGCAGGTCGGGCACCCAGAACGGATTCGGCAGGAATCGCACGTCGGCCACGAAGTCGGCGTCGATCGGCACGCCGTGCTTGAATCCGAAGCTGAAGATGTGCACGGCCACGGTTGAGGGGCCCTCCCCCAGCAGGCCTTCGTACAGTTTGGTGCTCAGCTGGTGGATGCTCAGATTCGAGGTGTCGATGACGATGTCGGCCCGCTCCCGCAGGTTCGCCAGCAGGGCGCGCTCCTCGTTGATGCCGTCGATCAGGCGCGCGCCGTGCTGCAGCGGATGCGGACGACGCACCGACTCGTAGCGTTTGATGAGCACCTCGTCGTTGGCGTCCAGGAACAGGATGCGCGTCTTGACCCCCAGATCGTCCAGATGGCCGAGCACCTGCGCCAGATCATCGAAGTAGCTGCGCGACCGGACGTCGATCACGCAGGCCAGCTTGTGGATCTTGGACACGGAATTGGTCATCATGTCGACCAGGGGCACCAGCAGTTTGGGCGGCATGTTGTCGACCACGTACCAGCCCATGTCCTCGATGCTGTTGGCCGCCTGCGATCGGCCCGCGCCGGACATGCCGGTGATGAGCAGGACCTCGAAGCCGTCGGCCGGCTCCGGCACGGACGACAGCGCATCCCTGCTCGCCGGTTCGCGTGACGTTGCGGATGTCATAGCGCCTCCTCCAATGCTTGCCTCATCGGCTGTTCGATCGTGTCCAGAACCTCCAGGTCCGCAATCGACCCCGATCCGGTCATGCGCGCCACTTGCAGGATGGCCTGGTACAGGAGCATCTCCTGCCCGCCGACGGCCAGCGCGCCCCGGTCCGACCATACCCGCATGAGATCCGTCGGACGCGGATCATAGACCACGTCGAGCAGGATGCCGCGCGGGGCCGGGCCCGACATGTCGGCCACGGCATGTGCGAAGGGGTCCGCGGCGTGCGCGGGCAGCGTGCTGATGACCAGATCGGCCTCGCAGGCCGTGGCGGCCGCTTCCGCCAGGGGCATGGCGTCAACGGTGACGCCGCCCAATCGTGCGCCGAGGTCGGCCGCCGGGCCGAGATTGCGATCCGGGTGCCGCGCGGCGATGGTGATATGGCCGATGCGGGAATCCAACGCCATCGTGCAGGCCGCCACCGCGGACATGGCGGTGTTGCCGTTGCCGAGGATGACGGCCCGTGCCGGCCTGTCGTCCCCGGCCCGCCGGGAAGCCGGCCCGGAGGAATCCGCATCCAGCAACGCATCGATGTCGGTTGAGGACGGCCGATCCAGCGCATGGTCGATGGCCAGCACGATGCCCATGACATCCGTGTTGTACAGGCGGATCGCCGGCAGGCCGTCGCGCCCGTGTTCCATATCGGACCAATCGAACACCGCCGTGTTGGCCACACCCAGTTGCATGGCCCAGAAGCTCGTGGGGACGCCGTACGGCTGGATGGTCTTCTTCAACGGCATGGTCAGGCTCAGACCCACCCAACTCGGGTCGAGCCCGTGCAGGAAACCATCGAGATCGTCCTGTCCCACCTCGTGCCGGTCATAGGTCCAATCGTCCAGCCCCAACGCGCGGTATGCCGCATTGTGCAGCACCGGCGACAGCGAATGCGCGATCGGTTTGCCCAGCACCGCGCACCGATGATTCACTACCGACATAGCCCTCCTTCCATCGGTATCCATGCTAGCCGAAAACCATGTCGCCTGTGATTCGGGGAGGTAAATGTGGACAGGCGCGGCCGCCCGCAGCGGCTCAGTCCGATGCCTCACCGCCGGCTTCGGACGTTGCCGCCGCTCCCCCGTCGCCGGGGTGCAGGGCGGTGAAGATGGCCTCGGCCTTGGCGTGGCCGATGCCCTTGACCTGTTCCAGCTGTTCGACGGTGGCCTCGCGCATGGCGCGCACCGAACCGAAATGGTTGAGCAGTCGTTTCTGGTACGTCGCGCCGATGCCCGGGATATCGTCGAGCGCCGATCGCAGCGCCCCCTTACGCCGGGTCTGGCGGTGGTAGGTGATGGCGAAGCGGTGCGATTCGTCACGGACGCGCTGCAGCAGGTACATGCCTTCCGACTGGCGTCTGAGGATGATCGGATAGTCGTCGTCCGGCACCCAGACCTCCTCCAGCCGTTTGGCCAGGCCGCAGACCGCCACGTCGTCCACGCCGCAGTCCTCAAGCGCCTTGGCGGCGGCCATGACCTGCGGTTTGCCGCCGTCGACGACCACTAGGTTCGGACGGTAGGCGAAATGACGGCGATCGGTGTTCTGCTGGATGATCGCTGTGTCCGGCTGTGCGGTCCGGTCGGTGTCGGCATCCGCGGATGCGTCATCCGCGCCGGTGTCGCGCGGCTGCCGCATCGCCTTGGCCGCCCGCTGCTCGGCATCCATGCTTTCGCCGGAGTCGCCGGCGATGTTGCCGTGCCGGAACCGCCGAGTCAACGTCTCATACAGTGCACTCAGATCATCGAGCGCGCCGTTGCCGTCCGCACCGCGGATGGCGAACCGCCGGTATTCGGACTTCTTGGCGATGCCGTCCTCGAACACCACCATCGAGGCGACCTGGAAGGCGCCGCCCACCGTGTTCGAGATGTCATAGCATTCGATGCGCAGCGGCGCCTCGTCCAGACCCAGCGCATCCGCCACGTCGTTCATGGCGCGGCTGCGTGTGGCCATGTCGCTGATGCGGCTCATCTTGCTGCGTTGGAGCGCCTGCGCGGCGTTCTCGTTGGCGCGGTCCATCAGGGCCTTCTTCTCGCCGCGCGCCGCCACGCGAATCGTCACCGCGCCGCCGCGCCGGTCGCTCAGCCACCGTTCGAGCTCCTCGTGGCGGGTGGGTTCGATCGGCACGATCACCTCCCGCGGCACTGGGGCGATCGGCGCGAGGAAATCGTCGCGGCCGGTCTGGTCCTGCCGCTGGTTGCGCCGGCGCGTGGCCTGCGCCCGCGACTGCGCGTCGACGGCGGTGACGGACTGCGTGACGCCGATCGCGTCGCGCATGGTGGACAGCACGATCGGCGCATCGGACGTCGCGTGGTGCACGGCGCCATCCCCGGCACTGTCGAGGGCGTCGTCGTCGCCATCCGATGAGAGGGCTCCGGATGCGGACCGTGATATCTCCGCGTCGGTTTCGTTGAGGATGTCGGCATACACCTGGGTGATCATCTCCGCCATCAGATCCCCGTCGCCGATGTCCTCGACCCGCTCCACGCTCCAGTTGCGTTCGCCGCGGATCGCGCCGGCGCGCACGAAGAACGCATGGACGGAGGCCTCCAGCTCGTCGGAGGCGAAACCGAACACGTCCGCGTCCACATCCTGATCGAATGCGACGGCGTTCTGCTCCACCACGCTGCCGAGCATCTGGATCTCGTCGCGTAGCCGCGCCGCCTTCTCGAATTCCAGCTCGGCACTGGCCTGTTTCATCTCCCGGGTGAGCTGGGCGATGTACGACCTGCCGAGACGCCCGGTCATCACACCGACCAGCCGCTCGCACATGCGCCGATGCTCCTTCGGGCTGATACGGCCGACGCAAGGGGCGGAACATTTGCCGATCGACGCCAGCAGGCAGGGACGGTTCGTCAGCTGCGCCTTGTGGAACACGTTCGGCGAACAGGTGCGCACCGGGAACGCCTTGAGCAGCCGGTCCAGGCTTTTGCGCATATCCCACACCTTGGCGTAGGGGCCGAAGTACCTGGTGTCATGGCGCTTGCGGCTGCGCGTGACCCATACGCGCGGCACCTGCTCGCCGATCGAGACCGCCAGATACGGGTAGGTCTTGTCGTCGCGCAGCTTGATGTTGAAGCGCGGCTCGAACTCCTTGATCCACGTGTACTCCAGCGTGAGCGACTCCAGTTCGGTGCCGACCACGGTCCATTCCAGGCTGCGGGCGGTGAGCACCATGGTCTGCGTGCGCGGGTGCAGCAGGTACAGGGGCTGGAAGTAGTTGCTCAGACGGTTGCGCAGGTTCTTGGCCTTGCCCACGTAGATGACGCGGCCCTCGCCGTCGCGCCATTTGTAGACGCCGGGTTTGGCGGGGATGTCGCTGGTTTTCGGGCGGAACAGGTCACGGGTGTCTCCGAGCAGCGGCGCGCCGTTGCCGTTCACCTCCGCGGCGGCGTCCGGCGCCGCCGTATCCGGACCGTCGGCGCCGGACGCGCCGGCGTACGACGACTGCAGGGACACGGCGGTTTTCCGCCATACCTCGGGACTGTGCCGTTCGACCAAACCCGACGTCATGCCGTTCACCTCCCGCCGAGCATCGGCTTGAGGAACCGGCCGGTCCACGAGTCGGGGTTCCCGGCCACCTGCTCGGGCGTGCCCTCGGCCACGATCGTGCCGCCGCCGTCGCCGCCCTCCGGCCCCAGATCGATGATCCAGTCGGCCGACTTGACCACATCCAGGTTGTGTTCGATCACGATGACCGTGTTGCCCTTGTCCACCAGCCCCTGCAGCACGAGCAGCAGCTTGCGCACATCCTCGAAGTGCAGGCCGGTGGTCGGCTCGTCCAGGATGTACACGGTTTTGCCGGTGGAACGGCGCTGCAGCTCGGTGGCCAGCTTGACGCGCTGGGACTCGCCGCCCGAGAGGGTGGGCGCCGGCTGGCCGAGGCGGATATAGCCCAGTCCCACCTGCACCAGGGTGTCCAGGTACCGTGAGATCGAGGGGTATGCCTTGAAGAAGCGGGCCGCCTCCTCGATCGGCATGTCCAGCACGTCGGCCACGGACTTGCCGTTGTACTTGACCTCGAGCGTCTCACGGTTGTAGCGCTTGCCGTGGCACTCCTCGCACTCCACGTAGACGTCGGGCAGGAAGTTCATCTCAATCTTCAGCGTGCCATCGCCATGGCAGGCCTCGCATCGGCCTCCCTTGACGTTGAACGAGAACCGTCCGGGACCGTAGCCGCGCACCTGCGCTTCGGTGGTTTTGGCGAACAGCGTGCGGATCTTGTCCCACACGCCCGTATAGGTGGCGGGATTGGACCGCGGCGTGCGGCCGATCGGGTTCTGGTCCACATGGATCACCTTGTCGCACTGGTCGAGCCCCTCCACGCGCGTATGCTTGCCTGGCACGATGCGCGCGCCGTTGAGCTTGTCGGCCAGCACCGGGTACAGGATCGTGTTCACCAGCGTGGACTTGCCGGAGCCGGAGACGCCGGTCACGCAGGTGAACACGCCCAACGGGAACGACACGGTGAGGTTCTTCAGATTGTTCTCGCGCGCGCCCACCACCTTGAGCTGCTTGGTACGATGCACCTTGCGTCGGGACTCCGGCACCGCGATGCGGCGACGGCCCGCGATGTAGTCGCCGGTCATCGACCGCGGCGCCTCGACCAGCTTGGTGGCCGGGCCGGAGTAGACGACCTCGCCGCCGTGCTCGCCGGCACCCGGGCCGATGTCGACCAGCCAGTCCGCCTTCTCGATGGTCTCCTGGTCGTGTTCGACCACGATCAGCGTGTTGCCGAGGTCGCGCAGATGGTGCAGCGTCTCGATCAGGCGTTCGTTGTCGCGCTGGTGCAGGCCGATCGACGGTTCGTCAAGCACATACATGACGCCGACCAATCCCGAGCCGATCTGCGTGGCCAAACGGATGCGCTGCGCCTCGCCGCCGGAGAGCGTCTTGGCGGCGCGGGACAACGTCAGATAGTTCAGACCCACGTCGTTGAGGAATCCCAGACGGGCGCGGATCTCCTTGAGCACCTCCCCCGCGATCTGCGCGGCCGATCCCTCCAATTCAAGCGAGTTGACCCATGCGAGGCTCTTCTCGGCGGCCATGTCGCACACGTCCGCAATCGACTTGCCTCCCACGGTGACGGCCAACACCTCGGGGCGCAGGCGCCTGCCCTGGCAGGCCTGGCACGGCACCTCACGCATGTACGACTCGTAGTACTGCTTCATCTGGTCGGAGTCGGTCTCCTCGTGGCGGCGCATCAGCGTGCGCACCACCCCTTCGAACCCGGTCGAATACTCGCGCAGACGGCCCCAGCGGTTCCGATACGAGACCTTGACGTGGAAATCCCGGCCGTACATGATGGCCTGGCGCACGTCCTCCGGCAGCTCGCGCCACGGCGTATCTAGGTCGAAGCCCATCTCGTCGCCGAGGCCTTCCAGCACATGCCGATAGTAGTCGCCGGTGCCCTTGGTCAACCCCCAGGGCTCGATGGCGCCCTCGTTGATCGTCTTGTCCGGATCGGGAATCACCAGTTCGGGGTCGATCTCCAGACTGTAGCCGATGCCGGTGCACTCCGGGCAGGCGCCGTACGGGGCGTTGAACGAGAACGTACGCGGTTCGATCTCGTCGAGTTCCAGCTGGTGGCCGTTCGGGCAGGCGCGCTTCTCCGAGAACGGCTTGCGGCGGTTCGGGTCCTTCTCGTCCAGGTCCACGAAATCGGCCACCACAATGCCCTTGGCCAGACGCAGCGCGGTCTCGATCGAATCGGTCAGACGCTGACGGATGCCGTCGCGGATCACCAGACGGTCGATGACCACCTCGATCGTATGCTTCTTCTGCTTGGTCAGCTTGATCTCGTCGGACAGCTGGTGCATCTCGCCGTCGATCAGCGCGCGCGCATAGCCGTCGCCGCGCAGCATCTCCAGCAGGTCCTCGAACTCGCCCTTGCGGCCACGGACCACCGGTGCCAGAATCTGGAACCGGGTGCGTTCCGGGTACGCCAATAGCGTATCGACCATCTGCTGCGGGGTCTGGGCGCTGACCAGGGCGCCGCATTTCGGGCAGTGCGGGATGCCGGTGCGGGCGAACAGCAGACGCAGGTAATCGTAGATTTCGGTGATGGTGCCGACCGTCGAACGCGGGTTGCGGTTCGTGGTCTTCTGGTCGATCGACACGGCGGGGCTCAGACCCTCGATGAAATCGACATCGGGCTTGTCCATCTGACCCAGGAACTGCCGGGCGTAGGCGGACAGCGACTCCACGTAGCGCCGCTGGCCTTCCGCGAACAGGGTGTCGAACGCCAGGGAGGATTTGCCTGATCCGGACAGGCCGGTGAACACCACCATGCGGTTGCGCGGCACCTCCAGGTCCACGTCCTTCAGGTTGTGTTCGCGAGCGCCCTGGATGACGATCTTCAGGTCATTGGGCAGATGCCCCAGGTCGGCGATCAGCGAGGTGCCGTTCTGCCTCATCGGGGCCTTGGCCAGCTCGCGCGCGAGGAACGAGTCGCTGGTCAGCACCCGTTCCACCGTTACCGTGCCGTTCTTCGACGCCGTACGTTTCGCAGCCACCGCAGCCTCCTTATGCCGATATGGATTGGTCGCCCGTTATATCATGCCAAGGATACCGCATTCGGCGCGATGATTCGAACAGTTGTTCGACGGCGTGTTCCGCGTCATCCGCGGCGGGCGACGAAGCGCGCGGTGGACAGGTGGATGATCCAAGCCAGTGGCATCGTAATCATGAACAGCGGATAGAACCACGCGATCGGCAGTCCGCCGTAGATCAGGCCTCCCAGCAGCGGCCCCAGCGACATGCCCAGGTCGATGCCGATGTAGTACGTGCTGTTGGCGATGCCGCTGCGCTCCTTGCCCGCGATGACGACGGCCTCGGCCTGCGTGACCGAACTCATCATGCCGTAGCTGAACGCGGTCAGGACCGCGCCGAGCAGCAGCACCCAGTCGTTGCGCATCAGCGCCAGGCACAGCAGCATGCCCACCATCGCCACCGTGCCCACGATGAAGAACAGACGGAACGGCTTGGTGTCGAACAGGTTCCTGAACGCCAGCCGCAGCACGAGCAGTGCCGCCGCGTACAGCGGGAAGAACAGGCTGACGTCCACATCCAGGCCGCGTGCGTCGGCGACTTCGACCAGAAACGACTGGTTCGCGAAGTACGGGATCGAAAAGCACATGAACACCAGCGACAGCGGCACCACGCGCGGTTCGACGATGGCACGCAGCGTGAACCGGCGTGCGGCGGGCCTTGCGTCGGTCCCGGCGGCATCCGCGCCGCCTTGCCGTATGGGATGCCCTCCGTTGCGTACGAACACCACCGACACCACCATGAGCACGGCCAATGCCGCGGAAATCAGAAACGTCGGACGGTATCCGATGACCTGCTGCGCGCGGATGCCGACGGCCGGACCGATCGCCATCGCCAGCGCGTTCATCGTGCCGTACAGGCCCATGCCGGCACCCATGTGGCGGATCGGCAGCAGCATGGCCATCCAGGCGGCCAGACAGACCGAGCAGCACGCGAAGCCCACACCGTTGAGCATGCGCGCCGCGATCAGCGATGCCGGGTCGGAGGCCAGCGCATACCAGACGCTCGATGCGAGATACAGTGCGGAACCGAACGACACAATCGTCCGCTTGCTGATGCGGTCGGACAGGTTGCCGGCGATCGGACGGCAGAACAGCGAGACGAAGTTCATCGCAGCCGTGACCAATCCCATCAGCGCGCCGCCCGCGCCCAGGCTTTCGGAGAATCCCGCCATCAGCGGCGACACCAGCATATTGCTGGCCATGAAGCAGAACGTCGCCGCCATCACCAGCACCACATCGCGGTTCAACAGCCGCTCCTCGCTCCGTTCGCCCATCGTGCGTCTCCTTCCCGCCTCTCCCGTTCCGGCGCGGTCGTCGTCCGACGACCATATGCCGTGCGGTCCGGGGCGGATACCACGATACGTCGGACGGCAAACCGCCAGATATCCGGGGTTCGGTATGATGGACGGTTGGCGTTGCAGAAACTGTATGCAGAACATGACGGACACGAGTCGCAGGTTAGGGTGAGACGATGGCCATCGAGGCGCAGGGATTGGAGATTCAGATCGGTGCACGCACGCTGCTGCACCCCACCGACTTCCACGTATCCAAGGGAGACAAGATCGGTCTGGTCGGCCGTAACGGCGCCGGCAAGACCACGCTGACGCGCGTGATCACCGGCGAGGTGCTGCCCGCGGGCGGCAAGGTGCGCGTTTCCGGCAAACTCGGCTACCTGCCGCAGGACACGCACGCGGACGATCCGAACCAGACCGCGCTCGACCGGATGATGAGCGCGCGCGACATCGCCACCATTATCAGCCGCATGCGCAAGGCCGAGCGGGAGATGACCGACCCGGACCCGGACGTGATGACCAAGGCCATGAACCGCTACGACAAGGCGATGCAGGACTTCGACAAGGCCGGCGGATACGCGGCCCAGTCCGAGGCATACGCGATGGCCGAATCGCTGGGACTGCCGCAGGAGGTCATGAACCAGCCGCTCGGCACGCTCTCCGGCGGCCAGCGCCGCCGCGTGGAGCTGGCGCGCATCCTGTTCTCCGATGCGGACACGATGATCCTGGACGAGCCGACCAACCACTTGGACGCCGACTCGATCGAATGGCTGCGCGGCTACCTGAAGAGGTATGAGGGCGGATTCCTGGTCATCTCCCACTCCACCGAACTGTTGGACGAGGTGGTGAACAAGGTCTGGCATCTGGACGCGCAGCGCGGGCAGATCGACATGTATTCGATGGGCTGGAAGGCATACCTGCACCAGCGCGTGGTGGATGAGGAGCGTCGCCGCCGCGAGCGCGAAGTGGCCGAGAAGAAGGCCGAACGTCTGATGAAACAGGGCATCCGCCTGCATGCCAAGGCCACCAAGGCCGTGGCCGCGCAGAACATGATGCGCCGCGCCGAACGCCTGCTCGCCGAGACCAGCGAGGCGCAGAAGAAGGAGAAGGTAGCGGACATCCGCTTCCCGGAACCCGCACCCTGCGGCCGCACGCCGATCCAGGCCAAGGACATCTCCAAGGCGTACGGGTCGAACATCGTGTTCGCCGGCATCAACCTGGCCATCGACAAAGGCTCGCGCGTGGTGATCCTGGGCTACAACGGCGCCGGCAAAACCACCACGCTGCGCCTGCTCGCGCACATCGAGGAGCCGGACACCGGCGTGGTGGAGTACGGGCACGGCTGCAAGGTCGGCTACTTCGCGCAGGAGCACGACACGTTGGACCTGAACGCCACCGTGTTGGAGAACCTGCAGCATGTGGCGCCGGAATTGGACAACACCCAGGCGCGTTCGATCCTGGGTTCGTTCCTGTTCTCCGGCGACGACGCGTTCAAACCGGCCAGCGTGCTCTCCGGCGGCGAGAAGACGCGACTGGCGCTCGCCACACTGGTGACCAGCCGTGCGAACGTGCTGCTGCTCGACGAGCCGACCAACAACCTGGACCCGGCCTCACGCGAGGAGATCCTGAAGGCCATCGCCAAATACGAGGGCGCGATCGTGCTCGTGACCCACGACGAAGGCGCCGTCAAGGCCCTGAACCCCGAACGCGTGCTGCTGATGCCCGACGGCGACGAGGACCTCTGGAACGACGAGTACCTGGACCTGGTGGCCGAGGAGTAGCGAGCGCTTGCTGGTTGCAATCCCAAGCTTGATATGTCAGAATCCCCAGATTCTTACATTTGGCCTACAATATGAGCCTTCACATCGTAAGAATCTGGGGATTTAGACATTCTATTGGTGGTAGCTTCGCTGCATTATTCGGCTAGCAGGTCTTCACTCAGATCGGTCATGTCCTCCTGGAACCTGGAGATGTCTTTCTCTACTTCTTCTTTTTCCTTGGAATAAACGTCGCTGCGGACGTCCGAATAAAATTCGTAGATGTCGGAGCGGGTATCGGACCATACTTCGTAGATGTCGGAAAGTGCATCGGACCACTGCTCGTATTCGTTCGAGCTATAGTCCGACCATTCGTCATAGGAGGCCAGATCGTATCCGTCAGATACTATGCCGTCGTAGAAATAGTCATAAGCGTCCGACATGATGCCGTCATAGATTTCATCATAGATGCGTTCCCCCTCCTCGTCGTACACCACGTCATACAGTTCTTCCATATCATCATATTGATCGGGGAAATCCTTGTCGGAAGTCGTGACGAACGTGGCATAATCCAGTGCAAACTGGTACATCTGCAAGCATATCGTCTGGGTGGAGGATAACGCCGAGGCGTAGAACTGCTGTACTTTTTCAACGTTCTCAACATATGCGTTGTAATCCCCGATCTCAGCGGTAAGCCCGTCATAGTGCGCCTGAAGATCAGCGATCTCGGAATCGATATACTCGGTGACTTCCGTGTTCAGCTCGTCCAGGCTGGACACGGAAACCTGCGGTGTCGGCTGTTCGGGGTCCTCTGCATCCTGTTCGACAGCGGTGTCCTTGTCGTTCTGTACTGATTCATTCTGAACATTGTTCGATGTAGCGTTGCCGTTAGTTGCGGAGTTGCTGCTACACGATGAAATAGAGAACGCAGCGATGATGGCAATCAGACAAGCCAACGGTTTCTTCATGATTGTTCCTTTCTATCTTGTTCCGGTCCGTTCCGGTTCCCTTGTATGAACCGACTCTGGCGGGATGGCTCCATTGTCGTGGACCGATAACGGCGCGACTTCAGTTGGCAACTGAATGTCCGGCTTGACAATGCTGCTAATGTGCAGACCCGTATTGGTGTGATGGCCTGTTATTGACAGCACACTTGAGAGGGAATCGGAACATGACTGTGAACAAACCGTCGTCAGCCGTGACATCTCGTCTGGACGATGCATTGGTGGATGCACGGCTGACAGAGGAACTGCTGAACCGCCTTCTTCGGAGCACCGACATCGGCTCGTTCCTGGATTCCGAGCATATTGTGGATTTGGAATTCACCGATTACCTTCGCAGCGTGCTGGAACATCACGGCCTTACACGGGCTGATGTCGTACGCGCGTCGGGCCTCAATCCCACGGTCGTCTATGATATTTTCGCGGGGAAAAGCCGTCCAGGGCGCGACAGCGCGATCATGTTGTCCCTTGGACTCGATTGCGACTTGCAGGAGACGCAACGGCTGCTCCGCCTGGCGGGCGTTTCGGAACTCTGGTGCAAACAGCGGCGCGACGCCATCATCATCTGGTGCGTGAACAATGGGTACGACAGAGACGCTGTTGACCATGAGCTGATCCGGTTCAACGAGAAACCACTGCTGTCGAAATCCACCTCGTAGTAGGGAACAACCGTGTTAGGCGATGGATTTTTCAATAAGTGGCACCGGGCGTAATCCGGTGTTGGTGTCGTTTACTCGTTTCCTGTAACGTCTTTTCCGTTGAGCAGTCCTCGGTGGTAGCCCATTCGTCGAAAGGAAACCGATGATAACCGTGCATTGGAAACAGATGTCGACGATGCTGCCGAAAGGATAATCATATGAGTGCTTTGAATATTCTAGATATTGAAGCATTTCCCGGGTGTTGTGGAATGGAGAGTAGCTGATGGCTAGGAGGCTTGAGGTGCCGTCGTGCCATGGTGGTGACTTGTGGTTTGTTGAGTACTCTTTAGAATGTGCTAGTACCAAACGTATAGAGACTGGCACGGGTGCTACGAAGAATGCGGAAGATTTTGGTGACGGTATTCGTATTGAATCCATTGAAGAGGATGCTGGCGGCCGAGCTCAAGAGGATTCGTCGTTCGACTATAAAATGGCTGCCGCCTGCGGTGTGGTTGCAGGTTTGTGCGATTCGTTTTTTGTCGGAAAATTCTCTCTGGATAGAGCTAATGAATGGGGGTACAGCAAGGTAAACGAGTTTGTTGTCTGGATTGCGGAACAACATTCGGATTTCAAAGGAGAATCTCTGCGTGACGCGATTGCTTTTTTAGAGAAGAAGTACCCATTCGTTGGTGATAAGGCTACTGCTATTTTTGGCGGTGGACTGCAGCATCACCTCAGGGACTTCTCTCACCACTTCTCTCCGGCCGGTCTTGCATTTTCGGTGCTTACCCAATTTACGGGGAAAATATATGGGACGGATCAGTATGGTAAGTTTATTGCCATCCCTGTGGGCGCACGATGGTTCGACGAGGGGCTGATCGGCAAGGATTTCTGCGAAAAACTGTTTTTGGGCGTCGCCGGGTGGTTCTTCCACATGGTGTCCGATATGGCGGGTTCTAGTTCGAACCCAGGCGTAGGTACGGGAATTCCTGGACCTGTTTTGTCTCTGATAAAAGAGCTATCTGCTCTTCCTGTGTTCAGGAACGCCATGGATTCGGAGCTTGGGCTGCGTAAGTTCGTTTCCAAGATGTTCAATGGGACTTTTCTTATGCGAGTCAATGAGGATGGGCATAAAGAACCACGGAGGTTCAACCTTCGTACCGAAATAGGTATTGCATATGAGGTAGGGCGTCAATCTCTTCCTGTACTACTGAACGAATGCTTGACACGTTGCTGCTATTTTCTTCGTCATCTTTATCTTGAAGTACAGAAGATTGATATCAAGTCGTTGAACGACTTGGAGAAATTGGACGCGAATAAGTTCCTTCCGTTCAATAATCCCAGAGTAGTACGTATGGTGTCCATTGCTTCGGCGACTTTTACCGTGGTGGATATGGTTGATGCCGCTATTCGGGCTGCAGTGGCGGGACTGCCGAATAAATCGAAAGATGGCACCGTGGAATTCCTGGTAAGAATTAATTTTGCGGGTGTGATCCGCTTAATCTTTGCAGTGGGTGTTGATATCAAAACTGTCTGGAAATGCAGAAAAGAAAGGGTAAGATCACGACTAGAAGATGAATCTTTTGATCAAGCGGCAATGAATCTACTCTTGCTGAAACCAGAGCATCAATCTATTCTGTTTTCCATTGAGAGGCTGTCCGTGTATGAGGACATAGAGCGCAGCAAACCGGAGTATCGCACTGAAAAAGAGCAATGGCTTGCTCGATGGGTCGACAACCTTCCTGAAGGCAGCCATCTTCTTAATCGCGGCCAGACGAAGCAGAAAGTGGAGGAACTTGTTGCAAAAGACGGGAATCTGTGGAAGGAATTGGTACTGATCGAGCTTGCTCGATTCAAACCGTATCAGCTGATTAAATCTGGTGAAGATGAGTCCGATAAGAAAGGGAAATGTCCTTCGTTCGATTCGAAGATTCTTGATGAGTTATGGTGCTCTGTGTGCAATGCTTCGGACAACTCGCCTGTGAAGCATACTGCCAAGGCGTTGAGTCGGAACGCGGGTATTTTGGACGGCAGCCGGAGTCGTAAAATAATCTATGTTGCAGGGACTGCCACGGTTGCGGTCGCCACGGGAGGCGCTGCGTTTGTATTCGCTCCAGTTATAGCGCCGGTGCTTGCTGGCTCATCTGTTGTGGGACTATCCGGTGCCGCCCTGACCAGCGCAAGTCTTGCGGCGATCGGCGGTGGAGCACTGGCCGCTGGCGGACTTGGCATGGCAGGAGGTACGGCGATAATCGCCGGAGGCGGTGCAGTTCTTGGCCTAGTCGGCGGTAGCGGGGCAACGGTTATCGCTACGCTGCTGATTGGAGCGGAAGAAGAATTCGTGCTAGAGGAATGCGCTAAGCTTCTCACTTTTTGTAAGGATGTATTAGCTCAAGGGGATGAATCAAGGGACTTGGTTGAGTGGATTCGATTTGAATTGTCCAATCAAATTGAACGGATGGAAATTCAACGGATTATACTTTCATCGCGTTTCAACAATCCAAGTTTAAACAAAGAAGAAAGGAAGAACGCCAAAAATAAACTTGCTGTCTTCAAGAAGAGCTTACGTTACATGCGCATCTGCGAAAAGGAACTGAATAAGCTGATTGATGGTCATTCTCGTGTGGGGAAAATGGTGGTTACTATAAAGAGCACTGACAACGTCCGAGCTATAGAACAACGATGACAATGGCATTGAAAGGAACCATGACACAGGAGCATCTGACCGAAGAGTTGCTTGATCGGTTGCTGTCCTCCTCCAACGTCTGTGAATTCCTTGCGGCTGAGTATCCTGGCTGCCCATCGTTCGCCGACTACCTGTGGGCCTTGTTGAACGCCAGAGAGATGAAACGCTCAGATCTGGCCCGCGAATCCGGGTTGAACGCCACCGTCGTCTACGACATCTTCTCCGGCAAGAGCCGCCCCGGCCGCGACCATGCCATCATGCTCTCCATCGGTTTGAACTGCGATCTGCGCGAAACCCAACGTCTCCTTCGGCTGGCCGGCGTCTCCGAGCTGTGGTGCAAACAGCGGCGCGACGCCATTATCATCTGGTGCATCGAGCACAGTTTCGACCTGACCGCCACGGATAACGAATTGCAACGGCTGGGCGAGCAGCCCCTCCTACAATCGAAGTGAGACGACGCCGTGGCGCAGGCCGCCCCATCCGATGAGGGATGCCGCGCAGGTGGTACGTAAAGGAGAATCATGGACGACACCCAGACCCTGCACGCGATGGGCATCGACGACACCTACCACGTCGAACAGGTCCTGGCCCGCGGCCCGCGCGGCGTCACCGAACTGGTCACCATCGACGGCGTCGGCCCGTTCGTCCGCAAGAAGATTCCGACCGTGCTGGCCCAACGCGGCGTCTGGTCGGCGTTAAGCGGCAGCACCTGCCCGCGACTCCCCCGCGTCGAGGCCACGTACGAGCTGCCCGACTGCGTGGCCGTCGTTCTCGACTACGTCCCCGGCCCCACCCTGGAACAGGTCGTCGCCGAACGCGGCCGACTGCAGCGAAGCGAGGCCGTCGACCTCATGCAACAGATCTGCGAGGCCGTCCAGGAACTGCACCGGCTCGGCATCCTCCACCGGGACCTGACCCCGGCGAACATCATCGTTGCGGACGACGGCGCCCATATCATCGACCTCGGCATCGCCAGACCGTTCACCAATACGGCCAACCGGAACCGCGACACCACCGCCCTCGGCACCTACGGATTCGCCTCCCCCGAACAGTATGGATTCGCCCCCACCGACGTCCGGTCCGACATCTTCTCGCTGGGGCGCATCCTCGGCTTCATGCTGACCGGAACCTACCCCGATGATGCCTCGTACGCAACACTGCTGGCCGATGATCCGAACATCACCCCCAGACTGCGTGCGGTCGTCGAACGCGCCTCGGCGTTCGAGCCCAGTGCCCGGTACCAGAGTGTGCAGCAGTTCGCGCAAGCCCTCACCGCCCCCTCCGACCCGCCCGATCCGGTCGTCCCCGCTCCCGTTTCCATGCTGGGTGCATCGAACGGCGGGATGCGGACGCGCGCCATCATCATCGCCGCAATCGCCGGCATCGTCATCGTCGCGCTGGTGGCGGCGATGACGTTGATCCCGCGCTGGGTCGCGAACGGCGACGCGGAGCGAAGCGCGGCGAACGGAACCTCCCAGAACGCCGGGCCGCAACCGAACACGTCGCCCGACGACAATGACGACGATATGGTTCCCTCCCCCGATTCGTCCACGCAGGATTCCGAGGACGACGATGCCACGCGCGGCAACGCGGCATACGGCAACTCCCTCGAACTGGTGGAAACCGGCTGGTCGGCGGATGAATCCGGTTACGTCCACTACGCGTTCGGCCTGAGGAACACCAGCGACAGCGTGTGCATACAAT
>OLQE01000455.1_pt1 | contig 33293 bp, 30 predicted proteins | sample 1643161 | NCBI WGS metagenome assembly OLQE01 (sample SAMEA3136650, study PRJEB25190) | human gut metagenome | reverse complement strand
AGAGGAAGGGAAACCGCAGGTGTCCCTTCCTTTTTGCCCCCGCGGCGGGTGCCGCGACGCTGCCGCCCCGTCAGGGGCGAATCCCTCCCGCTGTGGTTCAGCACCGCAAAACAAAAACACCGCAGACCCCCAGTCCGCGGTGTTCTGTTTTATTCCATTTCGTCAAGGACGGAAAAGGCGGCAAGCTGCTCAGTATTGTCCTCGTTATACTCAATCTCGCGCGAGTACGCCTTGCAGATGCAGATCTGCGCCCAGTGCGTGACCTCGCCCTTGGCGAGCCACTCGTACACATCGAGCAGTTGAATAACCGCCGTGCTCACGAGCGCCAGCTGCACCTTGTCCTGCACGGCGTCGTCTCCGAGCGCCTTCATAAAGTGCCGGTACATGAAGTACGTCAGCAGGTTATCGTATTCATGGCGTTTGCCCTGATACGCCTGCAAAAACGCCTCTCTGCGGGCGATAATCTCCGGCAGGCGCGCCTTTGCGCCGGTCAGCAGCGTGCGCCAGTCGTCCTTGTTGATCTCAAAGCCGAGCAGCAGCTCAAGCAAACTCGTGAGCGTGCTCTCACGCCAGAACGCCTGCGACCACGAAGCCGTGTCCTCGTCCGTCTCGTCTGCATCCTCGTCCTCCCCCTCAGGGAACGGGAACAGCAGGTCGTCGTACTGCTCCTGCTGCGCCTTTGCCGTGCAGTAGAGCCTGTCGGCCTTGTCATCGAACGGCGCGTCCTCGCACGCCAGCCGGAACAGCGCATCGCGCATGGAAAACAGCACGTTCTCCAGTTCGGTTTCGGCCTCCGTGCCGGTTTCGGATACGCCGTCCGCCTCGGTCACGTCAAACGCCGGTGCGCCGGTCTGCGCGAGTATCAATTCGGCGGCAGCCTCACAGCACAAGCCGAGACCGTCCTCGCGGCCGTCCGAAAACCACTCGTAATACCGCGGGTGGTCGGTGCAGATCTGCGCCATTTTGTCCTCACCTAAGTGAAGCAGCACTTCGCACAGGTTGCAGTCGTTCAGCAGCGGACACCGCTCCTCGGCGTCCAGACGAAAATGCGCCGGCTCTCCGGTGTGCGCGTCCGCAGGCGCAATGCTCGCGCGCAAACGCTCGCCAAAATCGCCGGGAACGGTCTCGTAGTACGCAAGGGAATCCTCGTCTACGTCGATCTCCCAGCCGATACAGCAGTTTTCCGTGCAGTCCGAGCCGATGCACCGGAATGCCTTGTAATACGCAGGACGGCGAATGTAGCCCATCCTAATCACCTCTCTTGTCTGTCTCATTATAACAGACACGGGCGCGGTTGAAAAGGGTTATGACGGCACCGCCTTTTCCCTTGTGTACCGCTTGACCCGCTCGTACCATTCCTGATTGAACGCGGACAGCTGTTCGCTCGACGGCCCGATTGCAGGCTGCGACGGTGCGGGTTTTGCCCGTTTCTGCATATCCGCCGCGGTGAGAATGCCGTCACGCTCGCAGTTCTGCAGCAGCGTGCGGAAATACCCTGCCGGATTGCGCGGTGCATTCTCAGCCGTCTGTCGGGCGGTATCTAAGAACACCTCACGCTGCATACCCTTGTTCTGCAGCCTGCGCAGCTCCAGACAGAAATTATGGTCAAACTTACAATTCAGTTTTTCTTCCAGTTCGGTCGTCAGACCAGAATCAGCCGTAACAGCTTTCTCTTCTCTGGTCTGCTCTGCTCTACTGTCCTCTACTGTCCTCTGCTCTTCTGTTCTCTGCTCTTCTCTGCTCTGTGGATTTTCGGTACAATAAATCGCATTTTCCGTACGATAAATCGCATTTTCCGTGCGGGAAATAAATGCACGCAGCACAAAAGACTTGCCACTCGGATTCTTCTCCCGCATTTCCTGCTCGGTGAGAAGCCAAATGTCAAAATTGATGGGCACTGCATTACGCGTCACGGTCGCCAGAAAATACCCCATCTGTATTCTTTTGGATGTGAGAAAGCCGCGTTCATATAACGCAGCATGGAACAGGCCGCTTGCCGCCAGCTGATCGACTACGGCGGCCAGTGTTTCGATTGTCACGTTTTCCAGTCCGGCGGTGTACTCGCGGAGCTGCCACAGCGTGTCCTCGCGGCCCTCGCCGCTGTAGGCGATGTAGTAGCCCTTGTCGCCGTAGGCAATGTCGAGCAGGCATTCGTACACATACGGCCCGAGCACGCCGAATTTCTGCCGTGCGGCTCTCAGCTTCGGGTCACGGTACAGGCCGATGTCGCGCGGCCACCAGTCCAATCCAACTTTTCTGTTTCTGCCCATGTGAGCACCTCCCTTTACCCTACCGCCGGAACGGATAAAAAATTGACCACAAATGGTCAACTCCGAAAAAATATTTTCCGGGAAATAAAAAAACATCCCCTGTTCACAGTCAGAGGATGTTAAAATCTGTTCGCAGCCCGCGCGTAAGCGCGTATTCAATAGGATTGCTCTGCAATCCGAAAAAACCGGGAGCATGTATCTCGGTTTTTTCACTTCCGGAGGGAGAAAGTTTCTGTATAGGAACTTTCGGACGACTTTGGAACGGCCTGCGGTCCGTTCCTCCTTGTCGGCGAAACTGTAGTTTCGCGACAGGTAATGCAAAAAGAGCTGAAACCTTACGATTTCAGCTCTTTATGGCGGAGAGTTAGGGATTTGAACCCTAGAGACGCTCATCACGCCTACACGATTTCCAATCGTGCGCCTTCGACCACTCAGCCAACTCTCCATCTTGTTAAGTTGTTGTCGTTTTTGATGACTCATCGCTGACGACTTGTTTAGTATATAACAGAATCCCCGTTTCGTCAACCCTTTTTTCAAAATTTTTTGAAAAAGTTTTTTGGGGTCGAATCTGCACCGTTTTCCTGCCATGGTTTACCGTTGCTATCCCATCTGTACACGTCATCCCGTAGGGTGCGACGACCTCGGCGCACCGTTGCTATCCGGTCTGTACACGTTATCCCGTAGGGGCGAACAGTGTTCGCCCACAACAGACGTTACCGTTGCGTCCGTGCGTGTGAACCATCGGCGGATTTACCATTCACACGCGCCCATTGAACAGTGGCGTGGGAGCACAATGTGCTCCCCTACGGGATATTGCAATCATTATTGTACGCGCGTGCAGCATTTGCGGGAATGGACAAAAAGAAAACCGCCTGCTCTCACAGACGGTTCTCCCCTGTTTACTTCTGAAACTGCTCGCGCACTTCCATATACTTGATGATCTCTTCAACCGTGCCGTCAAAGCCGAGCACGCCGCTGTTGAGCGACAGATCATAATTCCGCGCGTCATACCAGTCGTGGCCGGTGTGGTGCTTGTAGTAGCGGGCGCGGTAATCGTCGATCTCCGCGATCTTCTTCTCGACCTCCTGCTCCGGCAGCGAGTCCACCTTCATGGCCTGCTCGAGACAGAAATCCTTGTCCGCATGGACGAACACGCGCACAACATCCGGTCGGCCTGCCAGAATATAGTCGGCACAGCGGCCGATCATAACGCACGGACCCTGATCCGCCAGCCGGCGGATGATCTTCACCTGATAGGCGAACAGCGCCTCATCCTTGAGGTAGGACTTGGACGAGTCGTTCGGCACGGGCGCGTTGCCGTGATAATGCGCGCGCAGGCGCGTCAGGAAATCGCCCTTGAGACGCTCGTCCGAGAACAGCATGGCGTTTACACCGCTGTCCTCACTCGCCATGGTGATGATCTCGCGGTTGTAGAACGGAATGCCCAGCTTGCGCGCCAGCATCTTGCCGACCGTCTTGCCGCCCGAGCCGTACTGGCGCGCGATAGTAATAACGTAAGGTTTCACTTTATAACCTCCCCCTATTCCAGTGAGGAGTTAGGAGGCAGGAGGTAGGAGTGGATGACGATAAACGTTTCCCGTAGGGCGCGACGACTCGGCGCGCCGGGGTCGTCGCGCCCTACGGTACAGGTAAATCATCGGATAAACTCCTGCCTCCTCCCTCCTATCTCCTATCTTCCTCCGGCTTACTCACCGAGGTATGCTTTCTTAATAGAGTCATCATTCAGCAGATCAGCTGCCTTGCCGGTCTTGACGATTTTGCCGGTTTCGAGGACGTAGCCGCGGTCCGCGATGGACAGCGCCTTCTTTGCGTTCTGCTCTACCAGCAGGACAGTGGTGCCTGCCTTGGACACTTCCTCGATGATCTTGAAGATTTCGCCGACGAACAGCGGCGACAGACCCATGGACGGCTCATCGAGCAGCAGGATGCGCGGCTTGCTCATCAGCGCACGGCCCATTGCGAGCATCTGCTGCTCGCCGCCGGACAGCGTACCGGCTGCCTGATTTTTACGCTCCTCCAGACGCGGAAAACGCTCGTAGACCATTTTCAGCGACTCCGGGATCTCATTCTTCGGTCGGGTATACGCGCCCATACGCAGGTTCTCCGCAACCGTCAGACCCGCGAACACGCGGCGGCCCTCCGGAACGTGGCTCATGCCCAGCTTTACGATGGCATGACCCGGCTTGTGCGTGATGTCCTTGCCCTCAAACGTCACCGTGCCGCCCTTCGACGGCAGCAGACCCGTGACCGTGTGCAGCGTGGTGGTCTTGCCCGCGCCGTTCGCGCCGATGAGCGCTACGACCTCGCCCTCGTTTACCTCGAAGGAAACATCACGCAGTGCATGAATCAGGCCGTAATACACGTTGATGTCCTTTACTTCCAACATTGCCATACTTGTTTCCTCCTTTCTTATTCGCCCAGATATGCCTTAACGACTTCCGGATTGCTCAGCACTTCCTTGGGCGTGCCCTCAGCCAGCAGACGGCCGAAGTTGAGCACATACAGGTACTCGCAGATGCCGGAGACCAGCTTCATGTCATGCTCGATGAGCAGGACGGTTACGCCGAACTTTTTGCGGACGATCTCGATGGTTTCCATCAGCTCTGCGGTTTCATTCGGGTTCATGCCCGCCGCCGGCTCGTCGAGCAGCAGCAGCTTGGGGTTGGTAGCGAGCGCACGCGCGATCTCGAGCTTGCGCTGCTTGCCGTACGGCAGGTTTGCCGCCTTGTAGTCGGCTACGCCGTCCAGATCGAACACGCGCAGCAGCTCCATCGCCTTTTCGTCCATCTGCTTTTCTTTTTTGCGGTAGGAGCCGAGGTGGAACATGCTCTCTGCGAACGAGTAGGTGATCTGATTGTGCAGACCGGTCTTTACGTTATCCAGCACGCTCAGCTGCGAGAACAGGCGGATGTTCTGGAACGTGCGGGCAACGCCCAGCTTGCAGATTTCATGCGGCTTTTTGCCGATGAGGTTCTGTCCGTCCAGACGGATACCGCCGTCGGTCGGGCGGTACACGCCGGTCAGCATATTGAACGCGGTGGTCTTGCCTGCGCCGTTCGGGCCGATGAGGCCGACCAGACCGCCCTTTTCGATTTTCATGCTCAGCTCGTCAACGGCACGCAGACCGCCGAACGAAATGCCGAGCGAAGTAACTTCCAGCATTGCCATGGCTTACGCACCCTCCTTCTTGCCGCCGGCCTTTTCGGCCTTTTCCATCTGACGCATTGCGCGCTTCTCCAGCAGGCGAACCTTGAAGGAGGAGTTGTTGAACAGCATCATTGCAATCAGCAGGATTGCGTAGATGAGCATACGGTAGTTGCTCAGGCCGCGCAGCAGCTCGGGCAGCAGCGTCAGCAGCGTTGCGGCAATAATGGAGCCCCAGATATTGCCCAGACCGCCGAGAACGACGAATACGAGCACCAGAATGGAGGTATTGAAGTCAAACTTTGCAGCCGTAACGGTGGAGAAGTTCATCGCGTACAGTGTGCCCGCCATGCCTGCGAACGCCGCGGAGACCACGAACGCGAGCAGCTTGTAGTGCGAGGTGGAGATGCCGATGGAGTCAGCGGCGATCTTGTTGTCGCGGACCGCCATGACAGCACGTCCCGTGCGGCTGTTTACAAAGTTCAGCACGAAGAACAGCGTAACGAGGATGAGCACAACGCCCGAGGTGAAGGTGGAGATCTTGGTGACGCCGGATACGCCGATCGGGCCGTTGATGATCATCTTGCCGCCGTCGCCCAGCTGGAAATTCTGGTTGACCAGGCTGAAATGCAGACCGGCATCATCCAGACCGAGATACATAACGTTTACAAGGTTTTTGATGATCTCACCGAAGGCGAGGGTTACGATGGCGAGGTAGTCGCCCTTGAGGCGCAGTACCGGAACGCCGACGATAACACCCGCAATCGCCGCAAACAGTCCGGCAACGACCATGGCGACAGCCAGACGCAGCGGTGCAAGCGGAATCGCATCCGCCAGACAGGTGGTGGTGACAATGCCCGCAAACGCGCCGACCGACATAAAGCCCGCATGGCCGAGCGACAGCTCACCGAGGATGCCGACGGTCAGGTTGAGCGAGATCGCCATGACAACATACGCGCAGATCGGCACGAGCAGACCCTTGATCTGGCTGGAGATGCCGCCGCCCGCGATGGCTGCCTGCACGATGATGTACGCAATAATGACAATGCCGAAGCACAGCAGCGTGTCACGTCCGCGCTTGGACGCAGCATAGGATTTTAACTTGTTCATATGTCTGCCCCCTTAAACCTTTTCGCTCACATGCTTGCCGAGCAGGCCGTCCGGCTTGACCAGCAGCACCACGATGAGCACTGCGAACACGATCGCGTCCGACAGCTGCGTGGAAATGTACGCCTTGGCGAAAATCTCGATGATGCCGAGCAGAATGCCGCCGATGAACGCGCCCGGAATCGAGCCGATGCCGCCGAATACGGCAGCGGTGAATGCCTTGATGCCCGGCAGAGAGCCGGTGGTCGGCATCAGGGTCGGGTACGCGGAGCACAGCAGCACGCCCGCGATAGCGGCAAGACCCGAGCCGATGGCAAAGGTGATGGAAATGGTCGTGTTGACGTTGATGCCCATCAGCTGGGCCGCGCCCTTGTCCTCGGAAACCGCACGCATCGCCGTGCCGACCTTGCTCTTGCCGGTGAACAGCATCAGAGCGACCATGATGACAACGCAGGCTGCGATGGCAACGAGCGTCACCTTGGAGATCTGCATCTGACCGCCGAACAGGCTAAGCGCCTCGCCGGTAACGACCGAGGTAAAGGTCTTCGGGTTGGAGGACCAGATCAGCAGCGCCGCATTCTGCAGGAAGTACGAAACGCCGATGGCCGTGATCAGCACCGCCAGCGACGGCGCCATACGCAGCGGCTTGTAGGCAAGTCTCTCAATAACAACACCGAGCGCGGTGCAGACAATAACAGCCAGCACAACGCCCATCCACGCCGGCCAGCCGAGATAGGTGGTAGCGCAGAAGCACATGTAGCCGCCTACCATGATAACATCGCCGTGCGCGAAGTTCAGCATTTTTGCAATGCCGTAAACCATCGTGTAGCCGAGTGCGATGATGGCGTAGATGCTGCCCAGACTGATGCCGCTGATCAAATGATTCAAAAAGCTCATGGTTTGGAACACCTCATTCTTTCTTTTAAGGTAGGAGTTAGGAGGGAGGAGGTAGGAATTTATCCGATGATTTACCCGTACCGTAGGGCGCGACGACCCCGGCGCGCCGTTCGTAACGATGTGCATACGGTTTATACGGCGCGCCGAGTCGTCGCGCCCTACGGGAAACGTTTATCGTCGTCCACTCCTACCTCCTATCTCCTACCTCCTATCTTCTTTATAATAGCGGTAAAGGAGGACTGCTTCCAGACCTCCTTCACTCGCCCTTGCGTTTATGCTGTTGGAACCCTACGGTTCTGTCTTACATACCAACGTAAGCGCCGTTCTCGATAACCATGCCCTTCGGGGACTTGGATACGGCACCGGTCTCATCCCAGGTCATGCCCTCGCCGGTCAGACCGTCAAAGGTCATGGAGGTGAACTGCTCGATCATCTTGCCGCACAGGTCCTCAGCGGACATATCCGGCGTAGCGCCTGCATTCTCGAGTGCCTGCTTGTAAGCGTAAACACAGTCGTAAGCGTCGGCTGCGAACTGGTTCGGGGTTTCACCGAACTGCTCCTTGTACTTCTTAACGAAGGAAGCGGTCTTGTCATCGGTTGCGTCTGCGTTGAACGGGGTCAGCAGCATTACGCCCTCGGCCAGCTTGGGATCAAAGCCTTCCATGGTCAGAATGCCGTCCATGCCGTCTACACCGAAGAACTTCGGCTTGTAGCCCATGCTGTTTGCCTGGGTCAGGATCAGGGATGCCGGCTGATAGTACATCGGCAGGAATACCAGGTCAGCGCCCTTGCTCTTTGCGTCGTTCAGCTGAACGGAGAAGTCGTTAGCGGAAGCGTCGGTGAAGGTGTTGTCGGAAACGACCTGCAGGCCCTTGGTCTTTGCCTCTTCTACGAACTTGTCGTGAATGCCGGTGGAGTAAACGTCATCGTTCTTCCAGATGATCGCAACCTTGGTGCCGAGCTTCTGCTCTGCGATGTACTGTGCGGATGCGGTGCCCTGGTTCGGGTCAACGAAGCACATCTGGAACACATTGTCCTTGTCCGCGGTTACCGCAACGGTGGAAGCAGACGGAGTCAGTGCGAAAATACGGTCGCTGTAGTTCTCAGCGGCGGTAGCCTCGCACGGCTTGGAGGTTACGGAGCCGAGAGACAGCTGCATGCCCCAGTCCTTCAGGGTGTTGTAGGCGTTGACAGCCTTCTCGGCGTCGTGCTCATCGTCCTGATAGTTCAGCTCGAACTGAATATCGCCGCCCTCAGCGTTGATCTCGTCAACTGCGATCTGTGCGCCGTTCTTGCAGGCGTTGCCGTAAATAGCAGCCGCGCCGGTCAGCGGGCCGGTGCCGCCAATCTTGAAGGCAGTGCCGGAAGCGGTGCTGTCAGAGCCGCTGTTCTGCGAATCGGAGCTGCTCGAAGCGGAGCCGCCGCAGCCGGTCAGCGCCGTAGCCAGCATAGCGCCGGCAAGAAGCATACTGAGTGTTTTCTTCATGGTGAAATCTTCTCCTTTGTTTCCCCCGAATCAGCATATCCTATCGGGTGTCTTGGATTATGCTTCACATTATACTACCATTTCCGCGTTTCGGCGCACTTTTTTTGTGCTGAGAATACAATTTCAGATAATCTACTGATTATCTTTTGAGTAACTTTACGTTTTTTGTATCTTCTCACAAGAACACTTGTCCGTCCCGCAAGGATTCCTGCAAGTTACTCCCATCCTGCCGCCGTTTTTGCAGAGAGAGTCCGCAAAATTTTTCTCACGCTGAGAACCGCATAAGCGCCCTTCCCCTTTCATAAATTGGATTGACTCGGCATGCCGTTTCAAACAATTTGCATGTACACCATACCGATTACGATATTCATTCAATCTGTGCAAAATTTCAAGGAGGGTACCCCATGACCGAAAAACGCCACGGAAAAGGACTGTTATTCATCGTAACGCTGGTTCTCGCTGCCGGTGTGATAAAATACGCCGATATCCCCTTCGCGCAGACCGTGCGCGAAAAGGCGGCTTCTGCCCTGTCCGGCGCGGCAAATGCTGACCATGTTCTTGCGGTATTCGGCGGCTCTGCCATGCCCGCAGATACCGTTCCTGCGGAATCCTCCGGCGGTGCGGACGATATTTTAGACCGCGACCAGACCCTGTTCCCCGACACGGTTGACCAGACCGTCTATCCGCTGGAGTTCGAGCACGCTACGCCGACTTCCGGCACGCTGACGTCCTCGTTCGGCAGCAGGCTCAGTCCCATCACCGGTCAGCCGGGTTTTCACTATGGACTTGACCTTGCCGCGGATGAGGGCACGCCCATCACCGCCTTCGCGGACGGCACGGTGCGCGAGACCGGCGAATCCGGCTACGGCCTGTACGTCATTGTCGATCACGCGGACGGTTTTGCGACCTTATACGCGCACTGCAGCAGCATTTCCGCCAAAGTCGGTGATAAAGTGACCTGCGGCGAGCAGATCGCCAAGGTCGGTCAGACCGGCAACGCCACCGGTCCGCACCTGCACCTCGAGCTGTGGCACAACGGCGCGGCGCTCGATCCTGCCGACTATCTTGCGCTGTGAGCCGGATTCAGGTCCGCGACGGCTTTCTTGTGCTCATGGCTGCGCTCTGGTGCGCGGATGAGAGCGGCGTGCTCCCCATTTTCCTGTTGGCGGCGGCTGTACATGAGTGCGGACACCTTTTTGTCATTCGGCTGTCCGGCGGCTCGGTGCACGCCCTGTGCCTGACCGCCTGCGGCGCTGTCCTGCGGTGCAGCCTGCCGCCGTCGCCGTTTTCACGCGCCGCCATCTGCCTCGCCGGACCGGCGGCCAGCTTTGCGCTCACCGCACTGGCGAACCCGCTCGGCGCGTACCGGCTTGCCGGCGCGAGTGCCCTGCTCGGGCTGTTCAACCTGCTGCCCGTGCCCCCGCTCGACGGCGGCATGGCGCTCCGGCACCTCGCGGACGGACGGTTTACACGCCTGCTGAATGGGATTGCGGGCGTGTCCGTTCTCGTCCTCCTTGCGGGCGGCGTCCTCCTGTGGAAATCGGGATTTGGCGGGTGGCTGTTTCTCGCTGGATTGATGGTCGCCGCATGTAACCCGCATGCACACGCATAACCGCAGGGGCGAACATTGTTCGCCCAAGAACCGTTCGATTTTACGCTGTTCGGGAGCACACTGTGCTCCCCTACGGGATAACGTGTACCAAATTGTTAAATTCGGAACGCCGAGGTCGCACCGTATGTAACCCGCATGCACACGCATAACCGTAGGGGCGAACATTGTTCGCCCAAGAACCGTGCGATTTTACGTTGTGTGGGAGCACACTGTGCTCCCCTACGGGATAACGTGTACCAAATCGTTAAAATTCGGTGCGCCGAGGTCGTCGCACCCTACGGCAACGCTTCACCCTCGCGTTAATTACTAATTATTCTGCGCTCTTGTAAATTTTGCCGAAATCGTGTAAAATAACGGTACAAAGATTTATCCAAACAAACCAAAAGGCTCACAAAGCCTTTGGATAGAAAGGACCGAACAATTATGCTGGGAAAACGCAGAAAAAAAACTGATCTCCCCGCCGTATGCGCTGTTATCGTAGCGGCAGGCTCCTCCCGCCGCATGGGCGGCGAAAACAAGCTGCTGCTCGAGATCGACGGCGTACCCGTCCTCGCACGCACGCTTTCCGCCTTCCAGAAATGCGCCGCCATCCGCGATATCGTGCTCGTCTGCCGTGAGCAGGACATCATGCCCTATACCGAGCTGGCGAAGGCCTTCTCCATTGACAAGCTGTGCACGGTAACGCGCGGCGGCGAGACCCGCACGGAATCCGTTCTCGCGGGCATCACGGCCGCACCGGAAAACGCCGTGCTCGTTGCCGTACACGACGGCGCCCGCCCGCTCGTCTCCGAGGCCGTTATCACCGAGGCGGTTACCACCGCCGCCGAGTACGGCGCTGCCGCGCCGGTCGTTCCGGTCAAGGACAGCATCAAGCGCATCGAGGATGGCAACATCGCCGCCGATGTCGCCCGCAACACGCTTGCCGCGGTACAGACCCCGCAGGTATTCCGCAAGGACCTGCTCCGCCGTGCGCTCACCTCGGCTGCCGAGCGCGGCTACAGCTTCACCGATGACTGCGCGGCTGTCGAGTCGCTCGGCACCATCGTCAAGGCGACCCACGGCAGCTACCAGAACATTAAGATCACCACGCCGGAGGACATTCTCGTTGCGGAAGCGCTCCTCACAAGGGAGGACAAGTAATATGCGCATCGGACACGGTTACGACGTACACAGACTGGTCTCCGGCAGACCGTGCATCATCGGCGGTGTGAACATTCCGTTTGATCTTGGTCTGGACGGTCACTCGGACGCGGATGTGCTCACGCACGCCGTCATGGATTCCCTGCTCGGCGCGCTCGCGCTCGGTGACATCGGCAAGCATTTTCCGGATACCGACCCGCGCTACAAGGGCGCGGACAGCATCGCGCTGCTGCGTCACGTTGCCGCGCTCGTGCGCGAAAGCGGCTGGCAGCTCGGCAATCTGGATGCGACCGTGCTCGCACAGGCGCCCAAGCTCGCGCCGCACATTCTGCAGATGCGCGAGAACCTTGCCGCCGCCATCGGCTGCGCGGTCGAGCAGGTTTCGGTCAAGGCGACCACCGAGGAGGGACTGGGCTTTACCGGCTCCAAACAAGGCATTGCCGCGCACTGCGTGTGCCTTTTAGAGCGAATCTGAACAGTCTTACCTATACACTATGGATAAATAGGGGTAACACCGCATAGCGGTATTGCCCCCAATAAAGGAAGTGAACCCAATGGATATACAGATAAACGACATTCTTACCATGAAAAAACAGCACCCGTGCGGCAGCAAGCAGTGGCAGGTGCTTCGCATCGGTATGGATTTCAAGCTGAAATGCCTCGGCTGCGGGCATGAGGTCATGCTGCCGCGCAGCAAGGCGGAGAAAAACATCAGAACCGTAGAACGGGAGGGTGAAATCGTATGTTGATAGACGGCAGACAGATGCACATTCAAATCACCAAGGGCGATATCGGGCGGTACGTCATTCTGCCCGGTGACCCGGCGCGATGCGAGAAGATCGCGCAGTATTTCGATGACCCGAAGCAGATCGCCCACAACCGCGAGTACACGCTGTGGACAGGCTCTCTGGACGGCGTTCCGGTTGCGGTGTGCTCGACCGGCATCGGCGGTCCGTCGGCTGCCATCGCCATGGAGGAGCTGGTCGAGTGCGGCGCGGACACGTTCATCCGTGTCGGCACGTCCGGCGGCATTGTGGACAAGGTAAAGGGCGGCGATATCGTCATTGCCACCGGCGCCATCCGGCAGGAGGGCACGAGCCGCGAGTACCTCCCCATCGAGTTCCCGGCAGTCGCGGATTTTTCTGTTGTTTCCGCGCTGCATGAGGCGGCGCAGGCGCTCGGCTTCCCGTATCACACGGGCGTAATCCAGTCCAAGGACAGCTTTTACGGCGAGATCCGTCCCGCGCAGATGCCAATCGCGGACGAGCTGACCGCCAAGTGGAAGGCATGGAAGGCGGCAGGCGCGCTCACCAGCGAGATGGAGACAGCCGCGCTCATGATCGTCGCGCAGGTGCTGCACGTTCGGTGCGGCGCGGTGCTCAACGTGCTGTGGAACGCGGACAACGATGACGCTCCCGCCATCCCGCCTGACGCCACCGAGCGCGGCGTAAAGGCCGCCGTGGAGGCCATCCGCGTGCTCATCCGTGAGGACAGCAAGGCATGAGTGAACAACAGAATCAGCAGACAGCGGCCCTCGGCACAGCACCCGTAGGGCCGCTGCTCTTTCGGCTGGCGCTGCCGACCATCACGGCGCAGGTTGTCAACCTGCTGTACAGCATCGTAGACCGTATTTACATCGGACGCATCCCGCTCGAGGGCAAGCTGGCGCTGACCGGCATGGGCGTCACCTTCCCTGTCATCACGCTCATCTCGGCGTTTGCGGCGCTCATCGGCATGGGCGGCGCACCGCGGGCGTCCATCGCGCTCGGCGCAAAGGAGCACGACCGCGCGGAACGCATCCTCGGAACGTGTACGGCGGCGCTCTGGGCGCTTGCACTCGTGCTGACAGCACTTTTCCTGCTGTTTCAGGCGCCATTACTGAAACTGTTCGGCGCCTCTGCCGACACCCTGCCGTATGCGATGCAGTACCTCAACCTCTACGTCCTCGGCACGGTTTTCGTGATGACATCGCTCGGTCTGAACGGCTTCATCACCGCGCAGGGCCGCTCCTCGGTTGCGATGAAAACCGTTGTCATCGGTGCGGTGCTCAACACCGTGCTTGACCCGCTGTTCATCTTCGTGCTGAAAATGGGCGTGCGCGGCGCGGCTGTGGCGACAATTATCTCGCAGGCGGTGTCTGCGGCATGGGTTCTGCGGTTTCTGACCGGAAAGCAGACGGTTCTGCGCTTAAAACGCGCGTATTTCCGCATTGACCGACCGGTTCTGGCATCCGCAGTCGGTCTGGGCGCGTCCCCGTTTGTCATGCAGTCAACAGAAAGCCTGCTCACCATTGCGTTCAACGTATCGCTGCAAAAGTACGGCGGCGATGCGGCGGTCGGCGCAATGACCATCCTCACCTCGGTGGCGCAGATGGTACAGCTGCCGCTGACCGGACTCGCGCAGGGCGCGCAGCCCATCCTCAGCTACGCCTGCGGCGCGAAGCGGCCCGACCGCATGAAGCGCGTCGTGCAGCTGAATCTCGCGGCGGCGTTCGTGTTCGCGTTCTCGATCTGGGCTGTGGTTCAGCTCGCGCCGCACGCCGTCATCCACCTGTTCACGGCGGACGAGGAGCTCGTGTCGCTCACCATCTGGGCGCTGCGCGTGTACTTTGCGCTCGGATTTACCAATGCGTTCCAGACCGGATTCCAGCAGTCGTTTGTGGCGCTCGGCGAGGCGAAAATCTCGCTTTTTCTCGCGCTCGAGCGCAAGGTTTTCCTGCTGATACCGTTTATTTTAATCCTGCCGCACTTTTTCGCGGATAAGCTGTTCGCCGTGTTCCTCGCAGAGCCGGTCGCGGATTTATTAGCCGCGGCTACAACGACAACGCTGTTTTTGATTCGATTCAAGCAGATCACGCGAGATATGAATTGAAAATTGAGAATGGAGAATGGAAAATGAATGTGTAGATTTTCCATTCTCCATTTTTTCATTTATGTTATGCAGAACAGATAGGTTTTGGCGCGCCGAGTCGCCGCGCCCTTTCCCCTCCGAATTGCAGCCGTAACACCGAATATACGGTAAACCTCACCCATCGCGTTCATTTTCCATTTTCCATTATCAATTCTCCATTACTGCACGAAAAAAGGCTTCGGAACCAAGTTCCGAAGCCTTTTCTTTCCCTTTACGCCTGAACCGCTGCCTTCAGCGCCTCAACCTTATCGGTATTCTCCCACTTGACGCCAAGCTCCTCGCGGCCCATGTGGCCGTAGGCTGCCAGCTGCTTGTAGATCGGCTTGCGCAGGTCAAGCTGCTCGATGATCGCCGCCGGACGCAGGTCGAACACCTTCTCTACGGCCTTCTCAAGCACATCGTCGCCAACAACGCCGGTGCCGAAGGTCTCTACCATGATGGAAACCGGCTCGGCAACGCCGATGGCATACGCCAGCTGAATCTCGCAGCGCTTTGCCAGACCTGCCGCAACGATGTTCTTCGCAACCCAGCGGGCCGCATACGCGCCCGAGCGGTCCACCTTGGTCGGGTCCTTGCCGGAGAACGCGCCGCCGCCGTGACGGCCGATGCCGCCGTAGGTGTCCACGATGATCTTACGGCCGGTCAGACCGGAGTCGCCGTGCGGGCCGCCGATGACGAAACGGCCGGTCGGGTTGATGAAATACTTGGTATTCTCATCCAGCAGATGGGACGGAATGACCTTCTTTACCACCTGCTCGATCATGTCCTCACGAATCTGCGCGAGGGACACCTCCGGGCTGTGCTGGGTGGAAATAACAACCGTATCCACGCGGACGGGCTGATTGTCCTCGTCATACTCTACGGTAACCTGGCTCTTGCCGTCCGGACGCAGATAGTCGAACGTGCCGTTCTTGCGAACGTCGGTCAGGCGCTTTGCCAGCTTGTGCGCCAGAGAGATCGGCAGCGGCATCAGCTCCTTGGTCTCATCGCACGCATAACCGAACATCATGCCCTGATCGCCCGCGCCGATGGCGAGGTCAGCCTCAGAGGCACCCTCCTTGCTCTCGAGGGAGTTGTCAACGCCGAGTGCAATGTCGGCGGACTGCTCGTCGATGGCAGTCAGGACAGCGCAGGTGTCGCAGTCAAAGCCGTACTTCGCGCGGTCGTAGCCGATCTCACGAACCGTGTCGCGGACAACCTTCGGGATATCCACATAGCAGGAAGTGGAAATCTCGCCCATTACCTGAACCATACCGGTGGTGCAGGTGGTCTCGCAGGCTACGCGGGCATACGGATCCTGCGTTAAAATCTCGTTAAGAATCGCGTCCGAGATCTGGTCGCAGATTTTATCGGGATGGCCTTCCGTAACCGATTCCGAGGTGAAAAAATGATGTGCCATTAAGTATCAGTTCCTTTCTACAGTTCATTTTCAGAGCATTAAAAAACGCTCCTCAGCGGGAGCGAAAAGTTCGTTTTGCTCCCTCATCTTTCGTATTCTTACGCCGGATTTGGCACCTTACGTTGCAAAACAACGCAGGTTGCCGGGTTTCACAGGGCCGTTCCCTCCACCGCTCTCGATAAGGACATGTATTCACTTACGCCGTATATTTTATATAAAAATTCCGGCTTTGTCAAGGGAAATTTTCGGCAGCCAAGTGGAAAAGCGCCGCATTGACATTTTCCGCTCACACCGTTATAGTAATAAAGGTAAGTTTTGGCCCTGCATATTTATCACATCACACAGCCTTCTCGGGCTGACGCACGGCAACACTTACCCGCATTCACGCTGCACCTTAACGGGTGCTCTGTTTTGTTATGGGAGAGAATTAGGGTATTATGAATGTAAATGTTGGAATCGACATCGGCTCAACGACCGTCAAGATCGTCGTTGTGCGCGATGGAGAGATCATCCACAAGCACTACGAACGGCATTTTTCCAAGGTGCGTGAAAAGGCGGTCGAGCTGGTGCGCGCGGCGCGCGGCCTCATCGGCGAGGACACGCCGCTCCGCTGTTCGATCACCGGCTCGGCCGGTTTAGGCGTGGCGAAGGCCGCGGATATTGATTTTGTACAGGAGGTGTTCGCCACCCGCAAGGCGGTAGGCGTGCACGTTCCGCAGGCCGATGTTGTCATTGAGCTAGGCGGCGAGGACGCGAAGATCGTATTCCTCACCGGTCAGCTGGAGGAGCGCATGAACGGCTCCTGCGCGGGCGGCACCGGCGCGTTCATCGACCAGATGGCGGTCCTGCTGGACGTTACGCCGTCCGAGCTCGATGAACTCGCACAGGGCGCGGAGCGCATCTACACCATCGCGTCCCGCTGCGGCGTATTCGCCAAGTCGGATATTCAGCCGCTGCTCAACGAGGGCGCGCGCAAGGAGGACGTTGCTGCGTCCATCTTCCAGGCGGTCGTCAACCAGACCATTGCCGGTCTGGCACAGGGCCGCGAGGTCAAGGGCGATGTGCTGTTCCTCGGCGGCCCGCTGTTCTTCTTCAAGGGGCTGCAGAAGCGCTTTCAGGAGACGCTGAAGCTGGATGATGCGCACGCGCACTTTCCGGCTCTCGCGCCGTATGCCATCGCGGCGGGCGCAGCCGAGTACGCAGGCGGCACGCAGAAGACCTACACGGTCGATTCGCTGCTCGCGGCGCTCGAAAAGGCGGCAGACGCTCCGGTCGTTGCCAACTACCTGCCGCCGCTATTCGAGGATGAGCAGCAGTACGAGGAATTCAAGAACCGTCACGCCATGCACGATGTCATGACGCAGAACGTTACCATGTACGAGGGCGACGCATATCTCGGCATCGACTGCGGCTCCACCACCACCAAGCTGGTGCTCATCGGTGCGGACGACCAGATTTTGTTCCACCACTACCAGTCCAACAAGGGCAATCCGGCGGACGTTATCCGCGAGCAGCTCACCAAGCTGTACGAGCTGTGCGGCGACCGCGTACATATCGTGTCCTCGGCGGTCACCGGCTACGGCGAAGCGCTCATCCAGAATGCCTTCGGCGTGGATTTCGGTCTGGTCGAGACGGTCGCGCACTTCCGCGCGGCGCGCCATTTCTGCCCGGATGTTGATTTTATCATCGACATTGGCGGTCAGGACATCAAGTGCTTCAAAATCCGCAACAAGTGCATCGACAATATTTCGCTCAACGAGGCGTGCTCGTCCGGCTGCGGCTCGTTCATCGAGACGTTCGCCCGCTCGATGGGCTACTCTATCGAGGAATTCTGCAAGCTCGGTCTGTTCGCAAAGCACCCCATCGACCTCGGTTCGCGCTGCACGGTGTTCATGAACTCCTCGGTCAAGCAGGCGCAGAAGGACGGCGCGGGCATCGATGCGATTTCCGCCGGTCTGTCGGTTTCCGTCGTCAAGAACGCGCTGTACAAGGTTATCCGCGCCCACTCGCCGGACGACCTCGGTCAGCACATCGTTGTGCAGGGCGGCACGTTCCTCAATGACGCCATCCTGCGCTCGTTCGAGCAGGAAATCGGCCGCGACGTGACCCGTCCGGCAATCTCCGGCCTCATGGGCGCTTACGGCGCAGCACTGCACGCCAAGGACAACCGCCGCGACACCACCACGCTCATCGGCACGGACATCCTCGCAGGCTTCGAGCACAACGTGCGCTCCACGCGCTGCGGTCTGTGCGAGAACCACTGCAATCTGACGATTAACGACTTCGGCGGCGGCCGCCGCTTCATTTCGGGCAACCGCTGCGAGCGTCCGCTCGGCGGCACGAAAAAGGCCGACCTGCCCAACCTTTATAAATGGAAGCTGGAAAAGCTGAAAAGCTACGGTGAGCCGTCCGGCATTGCAAACCCGATTGCAAAAATCGGTCTGCCGTTCGGCCTCAACAACTTCGAGCTGCTGCCGTTCTGGACGGCATTCCTGCGTAAACTTGGCTTCGAGACCGTCCTCAGCGACGTTTCCACCCGCGATATGTACATGCAGGGTCAGCATTCCATCCCGTCCGACACGGTTTGCTATCCGGCGAAGCTGATGCACGGCCACATCGAGAACCTGCTTGAAAAGGGCGTGGACGCGATTTTCTATCCGTGCATGACCTACAACCTCGATGAGGAACGCGCGACCAACCACTATAACTGTCCGGTCGTTGCCTACTATCCGGAGCTTTTGAAGGCGAACGTCTCCGCACTCGCGGACTTCGACTTTATGATGCCGTACTTTGAACTCGCGGACAAAAAGCGCTTCACGAAGCACGCCGTTAAGTATTTCTGCGGCAAGTACCCGCAGATCAAGAAAAAGCAGGTCATCGCCGCTGTCGAGGAGGCGTATCTGGCGCAGGACGAATACTACATTGACGTTCGCATCGAGGGTCAGCGCGCCATCCGCTACGCGGACGAGCACGACCTTGACGTTGCCGTTATTGCAGGCCGTCCGTACCACGTTGACCCGGAGATCAACCACGGCATCGATCAGCTGATCGCGTCGTTCGGTCTGGTCATCGTGTCCGAGGATGCGGTCTGGCAGCTGACCGATGCCCCCGAGGTGCATGTGCTCAACCAGTGGACGTACCACTCGCGCATGTACGGCGCGGCGAAGTACGTCACCCAGAAGGAGAACGCCCAGCTTATCCAGCTGGTGTCCTTCGGCTGCGGCATTGACGCCATCACGACCGACGAGATGCGCGCCATCTGCGAAAACGGCGGCAAAATTTACACACAGCTGAAAATCGACGAGATCAGCAACCTCGGTGCGGCGAAAATCCGTATCCGCAGCATGCTGGCCGCCGTAGAGGAGGGACGCAAGCTTGCAGAACAGCAAAACGCCTGAGGCAACGCCCGCATATTCCTACCCGCAGTTCACGGAGGAAATGCGAAAAACCTATAAGATTCTGGTACCGAACATGCTGCCCGTGCAGCTTGGACTCATCTGCCGCCTGATGAAAAACTACGGCTACGACATGGAGCTGCTGCACACCGAGGGTCCGAACATCGCGGAGCAGGGTCTGCGCAACGTGCACAACGACACCTGCTACCCCGCCCTGCTGGTCATCGGTCAGCTGATGGACGCGATCGAATCCGGCAGGTACGACATTCACAAAATCGCGCTCATCCTGCCGCAGACAGGCGGCGGCTGCCGTGCGTCCAACTATATCCATCTGCTCCGCAAGGCGCTGGAAAAGAACGGCTACGGCTTCATTCCGGTCATTTCGCTCAACTTTTCCGGCCTGGAGAGCAACCCCGGCTTCAAGCTGACCAAGACCATGCTCGTGCAGGTAGCCTACGCGCTGCTCATCGGTGATCTGATTATGATGGTCGCCAACCAGTGCCGTCCGTACGAGATTGTGCCCGGCTCGACCGACAAGGCGATTGACATCTGCATGGACGCGGTCATCAAGCGCTTCACCGGCGAGCGCATGGTGCGCTACGGCGAGGTAAAGCACCTGTTCCGGTTCGTTCTGACCGTATTCGGCAAGCTGAAGCTGGATAAAACGCAGAAGAAAAAGCTGGTCGGCATCGTCGGTGAGATCTACGTCAAGTTCTCGCCGCTCGGCAACAACCGTCTGGAAGAATTCCTGCTCAGCGAAGGCTGCGAGCCGGTGCTGCCTGGTCTGATGGACTTCTGCCTGTACTGCATCTACAACTCGGTCATCGACCACGAGCTGTACAGCCGCAACGGCAAAACCGCCGCCATCTACAAGATGGTGTACCAGTTTGTGCTCGGCAAGCAGGCCGATATCATCAAAATGATGAAGAAAGACGGTCATTTCCGTCCGCCGATGCCGTTTGACGAGGTACGCAAAAAGTCGCACGCCATTATCGGTCAGGGTGTCAAGATGGGCGAAGGCTGGCTGCTCCCCGCCGAAATGGTCGAGCTGATCAGCGAGGGCGTGACCAACATCGTGTGCACCCAGCCGTTCGGCTGCCTGCCGAACCATATCGCGGGCAAGGGCATGATCCGAAAAATCCGCGAGGTGTACCCGCAGGCGAACATCGTCGCGGTGGATTACGACCCGGGCGCGTCGAAAATTAACCAGGAAAATCGAATCAAACTCATGCTTTCGAGCGCAGAGTAAAAGCAAAGAGGACTGCAATCGCAGTCCTCTTTTTTATGCACAGACGGTGGATAACTTATTCGTCGATGATGGTGGTGAAGGTCAGGGTTTCGCTTTCGTTCGGGTGCAATTTGCGGATACCCTGCTTGTGCTCGATGGCATGGTCAAGGTGATTGCCGTCCGGCAGGGTGCTCCACGGCTCAAGGCAGACGAACGGCACCTCGAAATCCTTATACGGGCTCCACACCGCGAAATAGTCGAAGTCGGTGAAGTCCATCGTCACACGGCGGCGGTTCTTCGTGCTGGCAATGGTTGCCGTGCGGAACGGCAGACCCTCGGTCATGACCGCATCGTTTGCAAACAGCTCGCGGGAAATCGGCAGTCTGCCGTCGGTCAGCGGAACGGAAACGCGGTCGGCGGTCAGCATGACGTTCTCGTCGGTTGCAATGCGGCTGAGCGCATCCGTGCCCTCAAACTCCACATAGTAGTCGGTTATCTTCTCGCCGTCCTCCCAGCAGAGCGTGTAGGCGTCATGGCCGCCAATCTCGTAATACATCACGGAATCGCTCGTATTCTTGACGATATGCTCCTTTTTCAGCGCATTTCCGTCCAAAGTATAGCGCACGGTGCAGATAAAATCCCACGGATACATCTTTTTCGTGTACTCGCTCGGCGTGAGCGTGAATTCCGCACAGGTGCCGCTGATCTTCTGTGCCTGCCACGCCAGATCGCGCCCGAAGCCGTGCTGCGTGATCTCATACGGCCTGCCGTCCACGGTGTAGGTCTTGTCCTTGAGCCGTCCCACGATCGGGAACAGAATGGGCGCATGGCGCTTCCATGCCGCCGGATCGCCCTTCCAGACGTACTCCGTGCCGTCCTTTTTGCTCGTAAAGCGGGTCAGCTCGGCACCGAATTCGTTAATTTCCACGCGAAAGCGTTCGTTTTCCAATACCTGCATGGGTTTTTCCTCCTTTACTCTTATGTTAAGGATACCCACTTTATCCGGTAAAGTCAAGAAAAAAGGACGAACCAAACGGTTCGTCCTTTGGAGGCTGTCAAAAAAGTATTATTATAATTTTTACGCTTCGTGCGACAGCACGCATAAAATAGAATTTGCGAAGCAAATTCATAAATTCCGGGAGCATGTATCTCGGAATTTATACAAGGGAAGAAAAAATGTGCCCGTAGGGCGCGGTTTTTCTTCGGTTTCGCTCGAAAGCGTGGTTTCGAGCGAGAGACTGTTCGGAAAACGAAGTTTTTCGACAGTCTCAAAAGGACGAACCAAACGGTTCGTCCTTTGCTTTTACTCAAGCTCCGAAATCGCTCTGCGGATTGCGGCATCCTGCTGCTCCACGGCGTCGAGCAGGCTCCTGTCCTCGAGCGGCTTCTCCCCTCTCATGGCCTCGGTCAGCACAGCGCTGACCTGATACAGCCGCTCAAAACCGAGGTTCTGCGCTACGCCCTTGAGGGTATGCGCACCGCGGAAGGCAGCTTCCCAGTCCTGCTGCAGAACCGCGTTGTGCAGGTCGGCGCAGGTCGGGTCGTCCTGATACTTCTTCACGAACTTTTTCACCATATTCTCATTGCACAGGCGCTGCAGCGTGTCCGCATAATCGCCGCCGATCTGTGCATAAAACTCTTCCAGATTCATGTATGTACTCCTCCTCAGGTCTGTACGTCATTGCGCTTTTGCTTTGCCCAGTACATCAGCTTGTCCGCCCGGCGGATGGCCTCGACCAGCGGATGCGCCTGATACACACCGCCGATGCTGACGGTCGGGTGGATATTCTCGTACTGCGGTATTTCGGTCGTGTACACGGCTCCCCGAATGCGTTCGAGTATCGAACGGAATTTCTCCGGCGGGATATGCGACAGCAGCAGCACAAATTCATCGCCGCCGTAGCGGACGAGTGTGTCCGCTATGTTGACGCGCGAGAGAATGACGTTCGCAACGTGCCGCAGCACCGCGTCGCCCGCAAGGTGGCCGTATTCGTCGTTGATCTCCTTAAGGTTGTCAATGTCGATCACCGCCAGCGCCTCCGCCTTTTCCAGCTCGGGCTGCTGGTCCTCGAGGTAGCGGCGCCCGTACGCGCCCGTCACCGGGTCCAGATAAAAATCCTCTCCGTGCGAGGCATCCAGCCGGAACTGCCGTCCGCCGCTCGTCACCCAAACGCTGTCGCTGAGCCTGCTGCCCAGCTCGAGCACGCACTCGCGTCCGTCCACGACCAGATAGCGCGAAATCAGCTGATACGCGCACTCGTCGGTAAGCTCCAGCTTGCTCATGCGCGTCTTTTCCTCCATGCAGCGGCGGGAAATGCATCTGCTGCATCGCTTTCCGTGGTTACACACCGGAAAGCACGGCAGGACGCGGTCTGAAAACGTGCCGTCCGGATTCAGCTGCAGGATTTCGCCCCTTTTCGGATCAACCAGCCGCACCACATCAAAAATGCGGCTCATGCCCTGCATTGAATCCGCAAGCTGCCTGCCGGTGACAGCGCCGGAATCCAGCAGCTGCATCTCCGGCAGCATGATATCGGTCTGCGGCTCGCGGAACTGACCGACAGCGCCGAGATACCGCGGCTTGGCGTCACTCGACCAGAGCGCACGAGCCGTGAGCATGTACTCGTGTTCCCAGCCGACCTCCGGAAACCGCAGGGTGATCGGCATGCTGACATCCGGAGCATCCCGCGTGGTGGCAGACAGCGCGTTTTCCAGGCGGTTCAGGTCATCCTTGCTGAATATCGTGAATTTTTCCGTATCCGCCGCATCATACAGGCGGCTGGCAAACGGCAGCGTATCCGTGTGGTCCGTCACAGAGATGGTGCGCGTTGCCGCGTCATAGTCGAACTGAATGCCGCAGGACTGCTTGGCAAAGAACTCGGTCTTGATGCGCTCGGTCTCGAGCGCCTGAATCGAACGCCCGACCTGCGGCGTCGCCTGCTTGAGCAGCATTTCGGTCGAAAGCTGCTGCGTGCGCGCCGTGCTGTGCGTATATCCCTCGTTCGCCTCGAGCAGACGCTCCCTGATCTGCAGCGACGCATCGAGCAGGCACTCGAGCAGCAGCGGATTGAACGTGCCGCACTCGCCGTTTACGATCATCCGCAGGGCGGTCTCGTGGTCATACGCGGACTTGTAGCAGCGCACGCTTGTCAGCGCGTCGTACACATCGGCAACCGAAACGACCTGCGCCGCGATCGGGATCTCCTCGCCGGTCAGGCCGTCCGGATAGCCGCGGCCGTCGTAGCGCTCGTGGTGCCAGCGCGCGATCTCATACGCAGTCTTGAGCAGCGGCTCCTCATTCGAGAACGGCAGGTCGTGCAGGATATCCGCGCCGACCGTCGTGTGCGACTTCATGATCTCAAACTCTTCCTTTGTCAGCTTGCCGGGCTTGTTGATGATCTCATCCGGAATACTGACCTTGCCAATATCGTGCAGCGCTGACGCACTCGAGATCAGCTGAATATCCTCCTGCGTCAGCGAATAGCGGTCGGTCTTCTGCACCAGACGGTTCAGCAGCACCTCGGTGATGGTGCGGATGTGCAGCACATGCGGGCCGCTCTCGCCGTTGCGGAACTCGACAATATGGCTGAAGATATTGATCATCAGGTCGCTGATCTTTTCTTTTTCGTAAATCTGCTCGGCGGCAAGCCGCATCAGCCGCTTCTGCTTGGCAGCCAGTATCAGCGCGTTGACCACGCGGCGGCGCACGACCATGCAGTCGAACGGGCGGCTGATATAGTCGGTAACGCCGAGGTCGTACGCGCGCTCGATGTGCTCGATGCCGTTCTCCGCCGAGATCATCACCACCGGGATATCCTCGATCTGGCGGTTGTTGTTCATTGCGGTCAGTACGTCAAAGCCGTTCATCTCCGGCATGACCATATCCAGCAGGATAAGGTCGATATCGGTGTGCGTCCGCAGCAGCTCGATCGCGCGTGCGCCGTTTTCCGCCTCGATAAAATTGTATTCGTCACCCAGAATATCGGCTAAGACCGTGCGATTCAGTTCAGAATCATCTACGATCAAAATCGTGCTTTTCTCTTTCATTCGTGCTAAAACCTCCTGCCGGTCAAGCAATAGATGCCGTGATTGATTGATCACAGGCCACATAAAACAAATTGTGTTCCTGCATGCATCTGCATGCATAAAAGCCGAGGTCTGCAGGGCAGAAAACCGGCAGGGATAACGCTAAAAGAATCCATTAGTATGATAACATTCTTTGCAGGTTGATGCAAGCTGTTTTGTTTTAAAAATGCAGATTTTTCAACTTTTTATATGGTTTACCCTAAAAAAAAAAAAAAAAACGCACTTTCTGCCTGCTTTTCAGCCTGTCGGTGTAAACATGCAGTGTATCAGTATGCAAAGGGCAAGCCCGACTCCCACAGGAATCAGCACCGCCGCCAGTGTCCACTTTGCGCTGCGCGTCTCCCGCAGGATGGTAAGGCAGGTTGTCGAGCACGGCGCGTGCGCCACGGTGAGCATCAGTGTGCAGAGTGCGGTCTGCACCGTCCAGCCGTTTGCCAGCAGCAGCGTGCGGAAGGAGGCAAAGTCCACGCCGGAGGCAATCGTGCCGGATGAAAGGTAGCCCATCACGATGAGCGGCATGACCAGCTCATTCGCCGGAAAGCCGAGGATAAACGCAAGCAGTATCACGCCGTCTATCCCGAACACCCGCGCTGCCGGGTCTAAAAATGCCGTGATGTGCGACAGGATAGCTGTATTCCCTATCTGCACATTGGCAAGAATCCAGATGAGCACGCCCGCCGGAGCCGCCACGGCGGCGGCTCTCGCAAGGACGAACAGCGTCCGGTCGCGCACGCTGCGCACGATAACGCGCCCAATCTGCGGCATGCGGTACGGCGGCAGCTCGAGCGCAAACGACACCGCCTCTCCGCGCAAAACCGTTGCCGAGAGAATGCGCGACACGAGCAGCGTCAAGCCCACACTTGCCGCGATGACGCCGGTCAGCAGCAGCGCGCCGCCTGCCGCGCTGCCCGCGAAGAACACCGAGCACAGGAAAATGAGCAGCGGAAACCGTCCGTTGCACGGCGCAAAGCTGTTGGTGAGGATGGCAATCAGCCGCTCCCGCGGCGAGTCGATGATGCGGCAGCCACTTACGCCGCAGGCGTTGCACCCGAAGCCCATGCACATGGTCAGACTCTGCTTGCCGCTCGCTCTCGCGCACTGGAAGGCGTGGTCAAGCTGAAACGCCACGCGCGGCAGGTAGCCCGCGTCCTCGAGCAGCGTGAACAGCGGGAAGAAGATCGCCATCGGCGGCAGCATGACCGAGACTACGGTTGCCAGTACGCGCCACAGCCCGTCGGTCAGCACCGAGACGAAAAACGGCGGCAGTCCCAGCTTCGCAAGCGCACCCGCAAACGGCGTGCCGAGTGCCAGAAGATGCGTGCTCAGCCACTCGCTCGGCACGTTTGCGCCGAATAGAGTGATGTAAAACACGCCTGCGAGCAGCAAAAGCATGAGCGGCACGCCGAACCTCCGGCTGAGGATCACATCGTCCGCTCGGTCATCCCGCGCGCAGGCGCATTCCGGCTGTCTGACGCACGTCAGCGCGATCTCCTCCGCGCGGAGTGCCGCCGCTGCGGTTGCAATATCGTCCCTCTGTTCCTCCGTCAAATCCTCGTCCATCGCCGGATAGCGGATGGCGGTCGGGTGCGTTTCATTTTCGCCTGCCGCCGCTCGGCGTATCGCGGCTTCGAGCTCGTGCAGACCCTTTCCCTGCCGTGCGGCGCACGGTATCACCGGTATGCCAAGCTCCCGCTCGAGCGCGGCAACATCAATCTCAATGCCCTTTTTCGCGGCTTCATCCATGAGATTCAGGCACAGAATGGCGTTTTTCTGTACCTCCAGTACCTGCAAAGCGAGGATGAGGCTGCGCTCCAGACAGCCCGCGTCCGCCACGAGCACCACCGCGCACGCCTGACCCGAAACCAGAAATTCCCGCGCGGCACGCTCCTCCTCCGAATGCGCCCGCAGCGAGTAAGTACCCGGCAGGTCGGTCAGCGTCAGACCGCCGCCGCGCAGCCTGCCCTCGGCGCACGCGACTGTTTTTCCGCTCCAGTTGCCGGTGTGCTGACGGCTGCCGGTCAGGGCGTTGAACACGGTCGATTTGCCGACGTTCGGGTTGCCCGCCAGCGCCACGGTGCGCCTCATGGCTGCACCTCGATTTGAGCGGCATCGCATCTACGCAGGGCAACCACCGCGCCGCGTATCCGGTACGCGATCGGGTCGCCCGAGAGCGCACGCCGCACACAGGTTACGCGCGTGCCCGGCACTAACCCTAAATCCTGCACGCGCCGCCGCATGCCGCCGCTGAGATGCAGCGCCGCGACCCGCGCCTGCTGTCCGTCCCGCAGCGCCGACAGCGAAATATTTGCCGAATCTGCCATCCAATCAGCCCCTTATCCATAATTTCTGCTTACAGACTATGCACTTTTGCGAAATTTGGTGCTACTCTGCCCTGCCTGCACATATAGTAAGGCAGACCCCAAAGGAGGCTCGGCTGCATATGAAAACAAGCGAATCCTATCTGCCTGAGGGCAGCTACATGGTACAGCCTGCGGTTCGGCAGGCATTTTCAACGCTCGGCGCACTGCGGCAGGCGCAGGACGAGGGACGCATTCTGGAAGCCGTCGCACAGCGGTGCACCGCCGCGCACGACCTGCTGTTCGACCTCGGCATCGCGCAGGGCATCCTGCCGCGCGTGTCCTGCGCGCTCGGCGTGGCGGAGGGCGACACGCGTGAGATTGCCATCCTGTCGCGTGTAGGCAAGCCCACCTGCTTCGTCGTCACCGATATCGACGAGAGCACGGACCCGCCCACGGCGTGGCTGTCGCGCACCATCGTTCAGCAGAAGGCGCAGGACCGGCTGCTCGATTCCCTCCGTCCCGGTGACGTGATTCCGGCGCGTGTGACGCATCTGGAGCCGTTCGGCGCGTTCGTGGACGCAGGCTGCGGCGTGCCGTCGCTCATCGGCATCGAAAATCTGTCCGTGTCGCGCATCTGCCACCCGGGCGACCGATTGACCGTCGGGCAGTCCATTCTGGCGGCTGTCCGCACCGTGGAGCCGGAAAACCGAAGAATTTCGCTCACCCACCGCGAGCTGCTCGGCACCTGGGCGCAGAACGCGGCGCTGTTCTCCGTCGGTGAGACCGTGCGCGGCGTTGTCCGCTCCATCGAGCCGTACGGCGTGTTCATCGAGCTTACGCCCAACCTGTCCGGCCTCGCGGAGCCGCGCGCGGACCTGCGGCCCGGCATGGCAGTATCCGTGTATATCAAGTCCATCCTGCCGCAGCGGATGAAGGTAAAGCTGACCGTCATCGACGTTCTCGCGCCGTATGACGCACCGACACCGCCACGGTATTTCATCACCGAAGGACATATCGACGAGTGGGTCTATACACCGGCGTGCTGCGATAAAAAAATTGTTAAAACTATATTTGGATAACCCTTACCGTAGGGCGCGACGACTCGGCGCGCCGTTCGTGACGGTGTGCAGACGGTTTATGCGGCGCGCCGAGGTCGTCCTCCAGAGGACCATCTCTTGCCCTGCAGGGCAATTCACCTTGTCGCGCCCTACGAAAAACGTACCAAAGGCAATCAACGCAAATGAAAAAATGGAGAATGGAAAATCTACACATTCATTCTCCATTCTCCATTTACAATTCTCAATTATTTCGAGCCCTTGACCTTATTCCAGTACATTTTCGCGGCCTGTTCGGTCTTATTCGGGCCGTATTTGTAGTATTGTGCGCCGCGCAGCTCCTCGGGCAGATACTCCTGCTGCACCCAGTGATTAGGATACATATGCGGATACTGATACGTCAGTCCGCGGCCTAATTTCTTTGCGCCGCCGTAATGCGCATCCTTAAGGTGCGCCGGAATATCGCCGGCCCTGCCCGCCCGAATGTCGGCAATGGCGGCATCAATGCCGTTGATGGCGCTGTTGGACTTGGGCGCGGTCGCCATCAAAATGATCGCCTCCGCGAGCGGAATCCGCGCCTCGGGCAATCCCAGCTGGAACGCGCTGTCCACGCACGCCTTGACGATGGCGGCGCACTGCGGGTACGCCAAACCGATATCCTCACTCGCAATGACAAGCATGCGCCGCGCCGCGGAGATCATATCGCCTGCCTCGAGCAGCCGCGCGAGATAATGCAGCGCCGCGTCCGGGTCGGAGCCGCGCACGGACTTCTGCAGCGCCGAGAGGATGTCATAATGGCTGTCACCGTCGCGGTCGTAGCGCATATTCGAGCGCTGCGCCGCCTGCTGCGCGTCCGCGAGCGTGATGCCGTCCGCCCCCGCACCGGAGACGAGCAGCTCGACCGCGCCGAGCGCCTTTCGCACGTCGCCGCCGACCGCCTGCGCGATGTAATCCGCCACGCCGTCCTCAACCGGCTTTGCGTCCTCGCCCATCGCAAGCTTCAACGCACGTTCCACTGCCCGGCGCATATCGGCAGCCTCGACCGGCTTGAACTCGAATACCGTGCAGCGGCTTAAAATCGCGTTGTAGATGTAAAAATACGGGTTTTCCGTTGTGGATGCAATCAGCGTGATCTTGCCGGTTTCGATGAACTCAAGCAGGCTCTGCTGCTGCTTTTTGTTGAAATACTGGATCTCATCAAGGTACACAAGCGCACCGTTCGGCGCAAGGAAGGTGTCCAGCTCGTCAATGATCGCCTTGATGTCGGCAATGCCCGCTGTGGTGGCGTTTAAGTGGTACAGCTTGCGGTCGGTCTGCTGCGCGATGATGGACGCGACCGTGGTCTTGCCCACGCCGGACGGCCCGTAAAATATCAGGTTCGGGATGCTGCCGCTTTCAATGACGCGGCGCAAAAGGCCGTTTTCGCCCAGTAAATGCCGCTGCCCGACCACATCGTCCAAAGTCTTCGGACGGATTTTGTCTGCTAAAGGTTGGTACATAATTTCACCTTAACCATTTTTTTCGTAGGGCGTGACAAGGTGAATTGCCCTGCAGGGCAAGAGATGGTCCTCTGGAGGACGACCTCGGCACGCCGTTGTAAACCATCTGCATACCGTTCAACGCGGCGCGCCGAGTCGTCGCGCCCTACGATTATCGTTCATATGTTATGAATTATACCACAAATTTTAGTTATCGACAAACCCTCTTGACTTTATCGCTTTATTATGATAAACTATCCCCATCAAAGAAAACGAACACAGGAGGTCTCCCCATGGACAAGCCTTTTCTCGATAAGCTGCGCAAGATCGACCCATATGTGCCGGGCGAGCAGCCGAAAACCGATAATATCATCAAGCTGAACGCCAACGAGAACCCGTATCCGCCCGCTCCGGGCGTGACCGAGGCTCTGCGCACGTTTGACACCGCAAAACTCGCGATTTACCCGGATGCGAACGCGAAAGCACTCAAAACCGCTATCGCAGAGCGGTTTGACCTGCAGCCGTCGCAGGTATTCCTCGGCAACGGCTCGGATGATGTGCTCGCGCTGGCGTTCCAGTCGTTCTTCTGCTCGGACAAGCCCATTCTCTATCCGGACATCACCTATTCGTTCTATCCGGTCTGGTGCGATCTGTTCCGCATTCCGTACGAAAACATGCCGCTCGACGAGGATTTCTGCGTCAATGTGCGTGATTACGACAAGCCGAACGGCGGTATCGTCCTGCCGAACCCGAACGCGCCGACCGGACGCGGCGTAACGCTCGAGTTCCTCGAGGACCTGCTGCAGCACAATCAGGACTGCGTTGTCATCATCGACGAGGCGTATGTGGACTTCGGCGCACAGAGCGCGGTTCCTCTGCTCGGCAAGTACGAAAACCTGCTCATCGTGCAGACGACCAGCAAGTCGCGCTCGCTCGCGGGCATGCGCATCGGCTATGCGCTCGGCTCGGAGACGCTGATTTCCACGCTCGAGGCGGTTAAAAACTCGTACAACTCGTACACGATGGACGCCATCGCACTCGCTGTCGGTGAGGCATCCATCCGCGATGAGGACTATTTTCAGCAGACCTGCCGCAAGGTCAGCACCACCCGTGACCGCTCGGCGGAGGCGCTGCGGGCGCTCGGCTTTACCGTGCTGCCGTCGCTGACAAACTTCCTGTTTGTCACCCACCCGGAGAAGGAAGCGCCGGATATCTTCGCCGCCCTGCGCGAAAAGGGTATCTTTATCCGCTATTTCAAGCTGCCGCGCATTGATAATTACCTGCGTATTACCGTCGGCACAGATGAGCAGATGGATAAGCTGATTGCAGCGCTGAAAGAAATCCTCTAATAATTGAGAATTGAAAATGGAGAATGGAGAATGAACCTTAGATGGAGCATTCTCCATTTTTTCATTTATATTGTGCAAATTTGTTGGAATTTGGACACGCATTGCGCGTCCTTTGTTTACGGTATGCACCGGTTTTCATGCCAACCTGCACTATCCATTCATTTTCCATTCTCCATCCTCAATTTTCCATTCTGCACAACGAAAAATCCCTCTCGTTTCCGAGAGGGATTTTCCTTTACCTACTTGGCGTATCATAACTTCTTGCCCGTTCGCTGTCCGCGACACCCTTAGTTGTCGGGTCATTGACGGCGTTCCACACGCTCGACAGCACAAGGAACAGGCAATACGGATTGCGTACCGCATTGCAGAGCAGCGCGCCGACGCTCTCCCAGGTGGTGAGGTCAGCGGCGGTCAGACCGGCATACGCCAGCACCGCGGCGAATGCGCTCACAACAATCTGCACCCAGAATACCGGATTCCTAAGCCGCACCTTCCAGTTCACTCGACTTCCTCCTTTTCCAAATCACTGATGCGGTGGTTAGCCACGCGGACACGCTCGTCCAGCAGCGCGACTGCCTGCTCCAGCCTGAAGGTTCGGGTGATGAGGTTATTGTGCTTTTCGACCTTCTTTTCAAGCTGCTCGATGCGGTAATTGACCAGCTTGCCGGAGACGATAATGCCGCCGGCCGTGCCCGCCAGCGTCCCCAGCAGGCTCAGTCCCGCAATGATGATCTCAGCTGACACGTTTTCACCTCCTTGCTTCGCATAAGTGCCTGCACCCATACGCTGTTCGGCGGCGAAAATTGACCAAGAATGGTCAACTCGGTCGAAATTTTTCTTTAGGCAACACCGCACAATTAAAGCTGCGGCGCTTTACGGAAATTTTGTGTCCTGACGTCGTTGTGCTTTCACGGCAATACACAAAGTATTACCGCAAAACCGCGCCTAGTCAGTGCGCAAAATTTACTCGTAAATCGCTCTTGTTCAATTATGCGGTATTGCCTTTTTTCTTACTTTTCTTTGAGCGCACCCTTTTTGATGTTCGCCTGCAGAATGTTATCCGTCAGCTTATACAGGTACGCCGAGCCTTTCTCCGTGCGGCTCTGGCGGCCGTAAACCTGCTTGGCGGTCACATCGTGATCGGCCCAGTCGCTGCCGCCGTTGCTGTTGTTGAGCAGAAGCGGCTGCAGATTGTCCATTGCGTGGGCAAAGTGCGCCTCGGCGGTCTCGTCGGCCTCAAATTCGTCAAAAACAGCCATCAGCCCGCGTTTCTGGTCGTCCGGTAGGAGCGAATAAATGCGCTGCTTTGCCGCGTCCTCGCGTGCCTTCTGCGTCTTCAGACCGTCGGTGTCGTAGGCGTAGGTGTCGCCTGCGTCAATCTCCACCACATCGTGCAGCAGGCACATGAGCATGACGCGCGCCACATCCACCGGCTCGTTGGAATATTCCTGCAGCAGATACGCCATGACAGCCATGTGCCATGCGTGCTCGGCGTCGTTCTCGCGGCGGCCGTGGCCGGAGAGATGCGTCTGCCGAAAAATGTTCTTCTCCTTGTCGATCTCAAGAATGAAATTCAACTGTTTCTGCAGCCGTTCGTCCATAAATCCATCTTCCTTTCGATATGAAAAAACGGGTACAGCCTGCGCCATACCCGCCGAATTATTTATCTTTGAGGAGCGTGTTCAGCTCTTCCATAAAGGTGTTGATGTCCTTAAACTGGCGGTAGACCGAGGCAAACCGCACATACGCGACCTCATCAACCTTACGCAGCTGCTCCATGACAAGCTCACCGATGACCTTGCTGGAGACCTCGCTTTCGAGCGAGCCGAACAGCTTCTGCTCAACATGATCGACGATCTGTTCCAGCTGCATCAGCGAAACCGGGCGTTTCTCGCACGCCTTCACCAGACCGTTGAGCAGCTTCTGGCGGTCGTACGCCTGCCGGGTGCCATCGCGCTTGATCAGCATAAGCGGCATGCGCTCCACCGTCTCGTAGGTGGTAAAGCGTTTTCCGCAGTGGAGACATTCACGCCGGCGGCGGATGCTGGTACCCTCGTCCGTCGGACGGGAGTCCACGACCTTGCTGTCTTCAAAGCTGCAAAATGGGCACTTCATCCTACTTCCCCCTTGTGAACACCGCTTCACGCGCGTGGTTTGTTATCTGTCTGCTGTTATTATACTACGCGGGGTGCTGTTAAGTCAATTTTTTATTGTGATAAAGCGGCACCTTTTCCTGCCCTGCCCTCCGGGCGGCTTCTTTTCTGCACCGGCTGACCGGGGCACTCGAACTGCGTTAGCGTGTTCGCCCCTTCCGGGCGGCTCCTTTTCTGCACCGACCCAGCGGGGTACTCGAACTGCGTTAGCGTGTTCGCCCTTTCCGGGCGGGAAGTTTTTCGCTGAACCTCAGCAGGGGATT
>OLQE01000450.1_pt1 | contig 33628 bp, 24 predicted proteins | sample 1643161 | NCBI WGS metagenome assembly OLQE01 (sample SAMEA3136650, study PRJEB25190) | human gut metagenome | reverse complement strand
TCGACCGCATCCCCGTGTTCGCCAAGGCCGGCGGCATCGTGCCGATGCAGTCCGACGCGCTGGACAACACGTCCGCGAACCCGAAGGCGTTGGACGTGGCGGTGTTCCCCGGTGCCGACGGCGCGTTCGTGATGCGCGAGGATTCCGGCGATTTCGGCGACGTGTGCGGCGGGGCGGACGCCACCGCGGCGACCGTCATGACCTGGCGTTGGGATGAGGGCCGCGCCCCGCAGTTCGTCATCGAACCGGCTGCTGGCAATACGTCGGTGGTGCCGGAACGTCGCGACTGGACCCTGGTGTTCCGCGGCGTCGCGAAGGCGACGATGCAGGCGATCGTCGGCGGCGAGGCCTGGGACAAGGACCTGGTCGGCACCACGGTGGTGGATTACGACGAGGCGACGATGAGCCTGAGCGTGCGCTTGTACGACGTGCCGGCCACGGCCCGCATCCAGGTGCTGTTCCCGCAGGGCCTTCAGGTCGCCGAACAGCCGGTTCTCAAGGATTGCGAACGCATCCTGTTCGATGCGCAGATGCTGTATACGACCAAGGAGAAGGCGCTGTCCCTGGTTCAGCGGTTCGGCGCCGGCGCACTGTCCGGCCTGCGTGCGTTGGAGCGCGAGCAGAAGAACGAGCGCGATTTCTTCCAGTCGCACATGCCCGAAACCGTGATCGGCGCGTTGGAAGAGGTGCTGCTGAGAGGCTGATGTCGTGAGGTGGTTCGCACTACTTCGGGTTTCGTGTTCAGGACCCGCGGAATTCCTTGGGTCGGATTCTGAAACCCGAGGTAGTGCGAACCTACTCTTGCGTGAGATAGGTGCGGGCGGGCATGAATCCGGCCGCGTTGGTGCGGAAATCCTCGTCGCCGCGGTATATCACGCTGCGCCGTTCGGGAGGGATGCCAAGCGCGGTGCCGATGGTGACCAGATGTCGGCAGAATGCGTCTTTGGCGGTCTGTCCCGATTTGACCTCGATGAGGAGTGTGGACTCCGGACTTGTGCAGTCCATAAGGTCGACTTCCACGCCGTTGGTGTCTCGATAGAAGTACAAGCGGGGGTCCTCTCCTTGGTTGCAGTGGCGCTTGTATGTTTCCTCGACGATGAGGTTCTCGAAGACGTCTCCGCGTTTGGGGTGCTGGATGAGCTGTTCGGTTGAGGTGATGCCGAGAAGATAGCAGAGTAGCCCGGTGTCATGGAAGTAGAGTTTTGGTGTCTTGGTCAGGCGTTTCCGCTCGTTCGAGGCGTAGGGTGGCAACAGGAATATGATGTAGCTGGTTGCGAGGACTGAGAGCCATTCCTTGGCGGTTCTGGGTGAGATTCCGGCCTCCGATGCCAAATGGGTGAAGTTGACCAGTTGGCCGGCACTCTGGGCGCATAGTGCGAGGAATTTCTGGAAATCGGTCAGGTTGCGGATGTTGAGGACTTCGCCGGCGTCCCTTTGCACATAGGTGGTCACATAACTCCGGTAATACAGTGCTGCAGGCATGTCGACCTCATACAGGTGCGGGTAGCCGCCGCGGAACATGAAATCATCGACGGTGAGAGAGCTGTCGCTGGACGCCGCTTCCTGGAAGCTCAGGGGGAGCAGTTGCAGCAGCCCCACTCGGCCCGCGAGGGATTCGGTGATGTCATTGAGCAGCAGGAAGTTCTGGGAGCCTGACAGCAGATACTGGCCCATGGTTCCACGCTGGTCGGATGCCGCTTGTATTTCCGGGAACAGGTCGGGTGCGTACTGGGCCTCGTCGATGAACAGCTTGTCGGAACGTGAGCTGATAAAACCCACGGGATCGTTCTGTGCGCTCAGACGCAGATTGCGCGTTTCCAGATTGAGATAGGCATAGTCCGGGAAGGTGTTGCGTAGCAGCGTGGATTTGCCACTTTGCCGGGGACCGGTGACTGACACGACAGGGAACCATTGGCTCATGCGCTGAGTTAGTGCGGATATCGTACGTGGAATCATGTCGGCTCCTGGTTGAGACGGAATATGCGGATCTGATGGTAAGGGATAGGATAATCCGGCAGTAGAAGTTATGATAATCATGCAGTAGGACTTATGATAATCAGGCAGTAGAAGTTATGATAATCATGCACTGGAGGCGGGGCGGCCTGGTGCACGCAGCTTCTCAAATCGATGCGTTGCTTATGGTTGTGGCGTTATGACGCCATGTTTCTAACCCGTTCTGGTAGTGAATCTGCCGTTTTCCCAATCTGATTCGAGGGGGGCGATCTGCCACTTTTTTCAACTTTCGGCCGACGAAGGCCACAATCCTATGTGTAGCACCGCGGCCTGGATACGTAGTCGCCCGCGGTTCACGGAGAGTTCGCCGCCCATTGCGATTGTTCACCGTCGCGTGGCGGTTCCGTCAGCTGGGCGACGGTTTGGCGACCTACCGTGCGTGGTGGGAAACCGGAGGGCCGGAAAACAGGCATGACCGGAATCCCGAGGGCGGCCGTAACCCATGGGGAGCGCGGCTGGCCTCGTTGTGAAGCCAACGAAAAGAGGCAGAAGTGAACAAGCATCACGTGTTGAAGGGAACCGTGGCGGCGCTCGTCGCCACCGCCGCGCTCGCCGGCGCCAGCGGCATGGCCTACGCGGCCAACGGCAAGCAGGCCGCCGACCTGGCCGTGCACGGCGGCGCGCAGCGCATCGAGAACATCACCATCGGCAACACCCAGGCCAAGAACGTCATCCTGTTCATCGGCGATGGCATGGGCGATTCCGAAATCACCGTCGCCCGCGACTACCTGCATGGCGCGAACGGCACGTTCGACGGCCTCGACCGTATCGGACAGCCGTCCGCTTACGGCGACACCACCGTTGGCACCGGCCAGTACACCACGTTCTCGCTCGGCGCGGGCATTGAAGATAAGAACGATCCTGCGGTGACCCCGGTCACCGACTCCGCGGCCTCCGGTTCCGCATGGGCCACCGGTACCAAGACCTACAACAACGCGCTGGACGTGGATGTCTACGGCACCCCGCAGATGAACCTGACCGAGTTGGCCAAGGCCGCCGGCAAGGCCACCGGCAATGTGACCACCTCCGAAATCCAGGACGCCACCCCGGCAGCCCAGATGTCGCATTCCACGCTGCGCTCCTGCTATGGACCGCAGGGCAAGACCGACGGCTCCAGCAACAACGCCGCCGACCAGTGCGAGGTCGCCCAGCTCAAGGAGAACGGCGGCATCGGCTCGATCTCCGAGCAGATGCTCGACACCCGCGCCGACGTGACGATCGGCGGCGGCGCCAAGTATCTGCACCAGACCGTGCAGGGCGGCGAGTACGCCGGCATGACCGTGTGGGATCAGGCCAAGGCGATGGGCTACGAAACCGTGGAGAAGGACGTCGACGCGCTCAACGCCCTGCAGTATGACGGCAAGCCGGTGCTGGCCCTGATGGCCGACGGCAACCTGCAGACCCAGTTCGCGCCGAGCGTGGCCACCAAGAAGGACCCGGCCAAGGACGAGAACCCGATCCAGTGCTCCACCAACCCCGACTGGCTCGGCAACAAGAACGCCAACGGCAACTCCGCCTCCCTGGCCGACATGACGAGCAAGGCCATCGACCTGCTCGAGGCCAACCCGAACGGCCAGAGCAATGGCTTCTTCCTGCAGGTCGAGGGCGCCTCGATCGACAAGCAGGACCACAACGCCAACGCCTGCGGCCAGATCGGCGAGACCGACGACCTGGACAAGGCCATCTCCGCCGCGCTCGACAAGGTGGACCTGAACGAAACGCTGATCATCGTGACCGCCGATCACGCGCACACCAGCCAGATCGTCGAGGAGCAGCCGAACTACGCGCTGAGCACGGTGCTCGAGTCCCCGGTCGACGGCGCCAAGATCACCGTGGCCTACGGCACCTCGCCCGACCAGATGTACGCCAACGATGATGCCCCGAAGTTCGACGAGGTCGAAAGCTCGATGTCCCACACCGGCACCCAGCTGCGCATCGCCGCCTCCGGCCCCGGCGCCCAGCGCGTCAACGGCCTGACCGACCAGACCGACAACTTCTACACCATCGCCAAGGCGTTGGGGCTTGCTTCCACCGCCGACGACTACAAGAACCTGTCCTCCGGCATGGATTACGCCGTCAACGTCAAGGACGGTAAGGTCTCGCTTGACGTGACCGGTCTGAACGGCGACGCCTCCTTCTCCTACGCGGTCACCGATGCCGCCACCGGCCAGGTGGTCGCCCAGTCCGCTGACGGCGACCCGGTTTCGGGTGAGCGCGTCCGTACCATGCAGACCACGTCGGTGGATCTGACCGACAAGGTCATGGAAGGCAAGACCTACAAGGTCACGGTGACCGGCCGCCAGACCGGTGTGGCGCTGGACAAGGAGATTCAGATTCCCGCCCAGACGACCTCCGAGGTCATCCCCGGCAAGCCGACCGGCGGTAACGCTCAGGCCGCCGGTGACGCCGCCGCCTCCGGCACGCCGCTGAGCACGACCGGCGCGGCCGTCGCCGGTGTCGTGGCGCTGATGGCGGCCTTGGTCTCCACGGGCCTGGCGATTCGGATGATCAAGTCCCGTCGTTCCGGCTCCGCCGAACAGCGCTGACGGCTTCCGCCCGTCGTTTGGACGTGCCCCGCGGCCATAAGGCCGCGGGGCACGTGGATTCGCAACAGGTTGAGGACGGGGCAATCCGGAGTGTGTGTTGTTTCCGGCGTCTACTCGTTGGTGAACAGCCCGACCATATATATAGGCAGGTAGGTCACTCTGCCGGAGACCGAGACGTTGTCTGGGCCGAGTACATAGCCTTGTTGGATGTGGTATGTGTCGGCGGCGAGGACGTTGTCGAGCGCCCGGTGGCGTTTGTATCCCTTTCCGGATTTGATCTCCAAGGGGATGACGTTATCGTTCCGGTCCTGAATGAGAAAATCGAGTTCGCCCAGTTTCTTGCTGTTGTAGTAATACAGGTCGTCGAACCCGTGTGCCGTGAGCTCCTGTGCGACCAGGTTCTCGTAGATACTGCCGTAGTTCACATCTTCTACGCCGTCGAGTATGTCCAGCGATGTGCTCTTGAGGAACGAACCGGTCAATAAGCCGACATCGGAGTAAAACAACTTGAACAGGTTGCGTTCCATCGACATCTTCAGGGGGCGCTTTGGCTCGTCGACATTATAGGCGGGGATGGCCACGTTCGCGGCGGCCAGCCAGTCGAAATCCGCCGCGGTCGTTCGGAATCGCGCGTTCTTCTCTATTTTGGAGAATGTGAAGCGTTTGTTGGGGTTGTTCAATTCGCCTGGGATGAGGTCGTAGATCGAGCGAATGTGCAGCCGGTCCTCCCTGCGCGCGTATTGGCTGATATCGCGGCGGTATTCATGTGTGATGTTCTCCTGGATGGTGCGCACATCGCCGATGCTCTTATTGTCTGTGAACGATGCCACGGCCGCGGGCATGCCGCCGATAACCAGATATTGGGAGAATAGGCGTTTCAAACGGTCGTGAACGAACTCGTCCACAGGGATCCGTCGCTCGAAGTGGTCCCGCAGCATGGCGAATACACCCTCGCTGACTCCCTGCGACCAGCAGAACTCCTCGAAGTCCAGCGGGAACATGCGGATCTCGGTCAGATAACCGGTGGGAACCGATCGGATATCCTCCAGCTCCACGCCGAGCAGCGAGCCGGAGAGTATGAAGTCGTAACGACCGTCATCCACAAGGAATTTGATGGCGGTGGCGACTTCCTTGCATTGTTGGATCTCGTCGAGGAAGACCAGCGTATTCCCTGGCTGCATAGGTTCGTCGGAGGCGAGTTCCATGCGCATCAGTATGTCGTCGGCTTTGCGTGGCTTGCCGAACATACGGGTGAGGTCCGGGTCTTCAATGAAATTGAATTCGACCAGATGCTGATAGTGGGTATGTGCGAATTCGCGGACAAGGTACGTTTTGCCGACCTGGCGGGCACCGTCAATGAGCAGCGCCGTTCGGTTCGGCGCATTGTGCCATGACTCCATGAGCTTCATGGCTCTTCGTTTGAGGTCAGGCATTGTACCTCCTTCAAAATGTTGTGTTTCTTATGATTGTAGTGTTGCGATGCCATTTTTCCAACCGTCTTTGGTGGTCTGTATGCCATTTTTCCAACCAAAAATGAGGCTCAATTTGCCATTTTTTCAACTTGTGTCGTGGGTGTCCCGAAAAGCCCGGTATGACCCATGGCCTATATGGCTGAAGACAGGCACCCGTCGTTTCGTGCCCCGCGACCATAAGGCCGCGGGGCATGTTCGCACTACTGGAGGGTTTCGATGACGGGTTGGCGGAATTCCGCCAATTGAAATTTCAAACCCGAAGTAGTGCGAACCTGCCCCTGGCCTGATCTCTAAAAAGTCCCCCCGAATCCGGGAATAAAAACTTGCGTTACAAAGTTGAGTGGTGTAGGCTCAAGTTTTGGAAAGCCCAAGACGAGGGCGCAACCTCCGGTCGGGGATCGGGCGGCGCAACGGCCGCCGGACCCAAGACTTGGGCGAAGAAACGTAACGGATAACCGAACACAAAGGAGACAACACTATGGGACGTGCAGTTGGCATCGATCTGGGTACCACCAATTCCTGCATCGCGACGCTGGAAGGCGGCGAGCCCACCGTCATCGTGAACGCCGAGGGCGCTCGCACCACGCCATCGGTCGTGGCGTTCAGCAAGTCCGGCGAGATCCTCGTCGGTGAGGTGGCCAAGCGTCAGGCCGTCACCAACGTGGATCGCACCATCAGCTCCGTCAAGCGCCACATGGGCACCGACTGGACCGTCGAGATTGACGGCAAGAAGTGGACCCCGCAGGAGATCTCCGCGCAGATCCTGATGAAGCTCAAGCGCGACGCCGAAGCCTACCTGGGCGAGCCGGTGACCGACGCGGTCATCACCTGCCCGGCGTACTTCAACGACGCCCAGCGCCAGGCCACCAAGGACGCCGGCACCATCGCCGGCCTGAACGTGCTGCGCATCATCAACGAGCCGACCGCGGCCGCCCTGGCCTACGGTCTGGAGAAGGGCAAGGAGGACGAGCGCATCCTGGTCTTCGATCTGGGCGGCGGCACCTTCGACGTGTCCCTGCTGGAGATCGGCAAGGATGAGGACGGCTTCTCCACCATCCAGGTCCAGGCCACCAACGGCGACAACCGCCTGGGCGGCGACGACTGGGACCAGAAGATCATCGACTGGCTGGTGACCGAGGTCAAGAACAAGTACGGCGTCGACCTGGCCAAGGACAAGATCGCCCTGCAGCGCCTGAAGGAAGCCGCCGAGCAGGCCAAGAAGGAGCTGTCGAGCTCCACCTCCACCACGATCTCGATGCAGTACCTGGCCATGACCCCCGACGGCACTCCGGTGCATCTGGACGAGACCCTGACCCGCGCCCACTTCGAGGAGATGACCTCCGACCTGCTGGGCCGCTGCCGCACCCCGTTCAACAACGTGCTGGCCGATGCCGGCATCGGCGTCAGCGAGATCAACCACGTCGTGCTGGTCGGCGGTTCGACCCGTATGCCGGCCGTCAAGGAGCTCGTCAAGGAGCTGACCGGCGGCAAGGAAGCGAACCAGTCTGTGAACCCGGACGAGGTTGTGGCCGTGGGCGCCGCCGTGCAGTCCGGCGTCATCAAGGGCGACCGCAAGGACGTCCTGCTGATCGACGTGACCCCGCTGAGCCTCGGCATCGAGACCAAGGGCGGCATCATGACCAAGCTCATCGACCGCAACACCGCCATCCCGACCAAGCGCTCCGAGGTGTTCTCCACCGCCGAGGACAACCAGCCGTCCGTGCTCATCCAGGTGTATCAGGGCGAGCGTGAGTTCGCCCGCGACAACAAGCCGCTGGGCACCTTCGAGCTGACCGGCATCGCCCCGGCGCCGCGCGGCATCCCGCAGATCGAGGTGACCTTCGATATCGACGCCAACGGCATCGTGCACGTGTCCGCCAAGGACAAGGGCACCGGCAAGGAGCAGTCGATGACGATCACCGGCGGCTCGGGCCTGCCGAAGGACGAGATCGACCGCATGGTCAAGGAGGCCGAGGCTCACGAGGCCGAGGACAAGAAGCGCCGTGAGGACGCCGAAACCCGCAACCAGGCCGAATCCTTCGCCTACCAGACCGAGAAGCTCGTCAACGACAACAAGGACAAGCTCTCCGACGACGTGGCCAAGGAGGTCACCGACAAGGTCAACGAACTCAAGGAGGCCCTGAAGGGCGAGGACATCGAGGCCATCAAGACCAAGCAGACCGAGCTGATGACCTCCGCCCAGAAGATCGGCCAGGCGCTGTACGCCCAGCAGGGTGCCGCGGACGCCGCCGGTGCCGCGTCGGGTTCCACCGGCAATGGTGGCGACGACGACGTGGTGGACGCCGAGGTCGTGGACGACGACAAGGACAACAAGTAATAAGGGCCGGTAATCATGGCTGAGTTCAACAAGGACGATTACCTCAACGACCTGCCGGACGTCGACGACTTCGCGGCCGATGCCGCGAAGCAGACTCCGGCCGGGTCGGCCCCCGACACGGATGCGTCCGCACCCGCGGATGACGCCGCCGCGCCGGCCGCCGAAGCTGCTGCGACCGGTGACCAGGCCGATGCGCCGGCCGCCGAGGGCGAGTCCGCCGAGAACGAGGACACGCTGACCCCGCTGGGCAAGGCCAAGCAGGAGGCCGCTGAGTACCTCGAGGCGTTGCAGCGCGAGCGTGCGGAGTTCATCAACTACCGCAACCGCGCGGCCAAGGAGCAGGAGCGCTTCCGTCAGCACGGCATCATCGACGTGCTCACCGCGCTGCTGCCCGCGCTCGACGACATCGACCGCATCCGCGAGCACAGCGAGATGGACGACTCCTTCAAGGCCGTTTCCGCGAAGATCGACAAGGCCTTCGAGAAGTTCGGCGTGGAGAAGTTCGGCGAGAAGGGCGAGGAGTTCGACCCGACCCGTCACGACGCGATCCTGCACAAGCCGGACCCGACCGCCGACAAGGAGATCGTGGATACCGTGGTCGAGGCGGGCTACCGCATCGGCGACCGGGTGATCCGCGCCGCCCGCGTGGTGGTGGCCTCGCCGCAGGCGTGAACGCGTAGCCGGGCGTCCCTCCCATTCGCGGGACGCCCGGCACCCAATGCAACTCATGATTTTCGCAATGAAAGGAGGCAGCGAGAATGGCTGAGAATGAATGGCTCTCCAAGGATTTCTACAAGGTCCTCGGTGTCTCCAAGGACGCCACCGACCAGGAGATCACCAAGGCCTACCGCAAGCTCGCCCGCCAATACCATCCGGATCTGAACAAGACCAAGGAGGCCGAGGAGAAGTTCAAGGACATCTCCGAAGCCTACGACGTGCTGAGCAACAAGGACAGCCGCCAGAAGTACGACGCCATCCGCCAGTTCGGCATGGGCGGCGCGCGTTTCGCCGGCGGTGCCGGTGGCGGCGGGTTCGACGCCGGCGGTTTTTCTGACATCTTCGGCTCGATGTTCGGCGGCGGCAACGGCTCGCATATCCGCTTCCAGACCAACGGCGGCGGCCCCACGAACCTGAACGACATCTTCTCGATGTTCGGGGGAGGTGCCGGTCCCGCCGGCGGCGCGTATGGTGGTTCGCCGTATGGCGGCCAGCAGAGTGCGCCGCGCCCGGAGGACGGCGAGGACCGCAATTCGAAGGTCACGCTGACGTTCCGTCAGGCGGTCAAGGGCGCCACCGTGTCCCTGGGCATGGATGGCAAGAAGTTCAAGACCCACATCCCCGCCGGTGTCAAGGACGGACAGAAGATCCGTCTGGCCGGCAAGGGCAAGCCGGGACGCAACGGCGGCAAGGCCGGCGACCTGTATCTGCAGCTGAACGTCAAGCCCGACGAACGGTTCGAGATGCGGGGGCGCGACATCGTGATGACCCTGCCCGTCACCGTGGGCGAGGCCGTGTGCGGCGCGAAGGTCGAGGCGCGGGATATCGACGGCGAGCCGGTGACCTTCAAGGTGCCGGCGGGGTCGTCCAGCGGCGCGGAGGTGCGGGTGCCCGGCAAGGGTGTGCAGTCCTCGCGCGGCGCCGGCGACCTGATCGGCCGTATCGAGATCCGTGTGCCCGCCAAGCCCGGCATGGGGCTCAAGCATGCGGCGAAGGAATTCGACAAGGAATCCGGCGACTTCGCCGCCGAACTGGCCGAACAACGATAATCGATATGGCGGCACGCCAACCAGCGGTTGACGTGCCGCCAATCATATGGACCGTGACACAAGTGGCGTCTCCACAATGGTGGAATTCCGCGGTTACGTAACCTTGGAATGTGTCACGGTCCGGCAATGGCGAAAACGGGAGAAAGGAACACCATGGCACGGGTGGCACAGCAGGTGCGGCAGCTCTATGAGATGTGCGCCGTGGCGTTGGTTTCCGGGCGTGCGAACCTCGACGGCGCGAGCGAGGTGGGCTTCGACGTGGAGCTGCCCGTGTTCACCGTCGGCCGCGCCGCCGAACTGGCCGACATCCACCCGCAGACGCTCCGCCAATACGACCGGCTGGGTCTGGTGGTGCCGCAACGCACCGAAGGCGGAGCCCGCCGCTATTCGCTGCGCGACGTCTCCCGGCTCGCGCACGCGCAGAAGCTGAGCCAGAACGAAGGCATCAACCTGGCGGGCATCACCCGCATCCTTGAACTGGAGGAGGAGAACCGCGAGTTGCGCCGTCAGGTGGCGCGCCTGCGCAAACCCTCGGGCTCCAGCGTGTTCGCGGCCGACGCCGACGGCGGCATCGTGGAGATCGAACAGAACCGCAGCGCCCGGAAGTGGCGTCGGCAGATTCACGTGGATCAGCGGGCGCTGCCGTCGCGCCGCGAACGGTATGACGCTGACGATGCGGGCGACGGCGCCGGGTCCCAGGCCGTGGTCGTCTGGCACATGGTGTGAGCGGAGGGTGCCGTTCGTCATGACCGACAATCGTCCCGGTTCTCTGGTGAGATGGCGTTGAGAAACTCGAACACCGGAGGACGACGATGGAACTGAAAGCCGTATTCTGGGACTTGGATGGCACCCTGATTGATTCGGAGCCGCTGTGGCATCAGGGCGAGATCGAGATTGCCCATGCCAACGGCGGCGAATGGAATGAGGACGACGGCTGGGCCGGTTCCGGCACGCCCGTTCCCGACGTGGCCCGCCGCATGATCGCCAAGGGGTGCACGCTGTCCGTCGACGAGATCGACGTGCAGCTCAAGCGCTATGTCTACGAGTCCGAGTTGAAGGGCCTGCCGTGGATCGACGGTGTGCTGGACGTGCTGCACTCGCTGAAGGACGCGGGCGTGCCCTCCATGCTGGTGTCCACATCCCCCCGTCCGATTGTGGAGAATGTGATGCGTCAGGCGGGCGACCTGTTCGCCGGTTATGTCTGCGGCGACGATCCCGTGGCGCACAAACCCGATCCGGCGCCGTATCTGGAGGCCGCCAAGCGGTTGGGGCTGAGCGCCGCCGACATGCCGCGCTGCGTGGTGTTGGAGGATTCGTCCTCCGGCCTGCGTTCGGGTGTGGCGTCGGGTGCCACCGTGATCGCCCAGACCGGCTGGATCCGCACCGACACCTCCGGTCTGGGGCAGTTCCTGTCCATTGATTCCTACGACGGCATCGACGTCGAATCGTTGGAGGCGATTGTGTGCCGCAGATTGGCGGCGCACGTGTAACGTGTGAGATTCAAGACGAGAAAGTCGAGATGAGCCGTGGGCCGGTATCGGTCCACGGCTCATCTGTTTTCGGGCAGAGCCGGGGAACAGCCGCCGCGGCCGTCACGCCCGCAACCGGGCCAGCTGCTTGCGGGCCAGATCCTTCACCTTGTCATCGGTGTACGGCTGGTCCAGCAGCCAGGTGAAACAGTTCTGAGCCTGGTCGGTGTGTTCGCCGATCAGATTGAGGATGCCCAGATTGTAGACCGCCTTGCGGTCGCCCTCGTCCGCCGCACGCCGATACCACGTCCCGGCCGCCGCATAGTCGCGGTGCAGGCAATGCCCGCCGCGGTAGTACAGGGTGCCCAGGAACCGCATCGTTTCGCCTTGCGGATGCCACTGCGCGGCCGACGTCGGAGGATCGTAGGCGGGCGTGGCCGTCAGATCCGGCGTGGGGGCGAAACGGTTGATCACCACGCGCAGCATCTCCAGAATGCTTGAGGATGTCGGCCGTTTCCGCGGGTCCGGCTGCGTCATCGCCAGGAACAGGTCGTCCACCCAACCAGGCAGGGTATCCACCACGTTGGATGGCACGCGGTTGACCTGCAGCGCCTGCAAACCGGTGCGCGGCGCCGACTGCGGATGCTGTCCGGTGAACAGTTCGAACATCACCACGCCCGCCGAATACACGTCCGTGGACTCGTCCACGTCGTCGCCCCGCTTCTGCTCGGGTGAGGCGTAGAGCCGGCTGCCGACCACCTGCCCGGTCTGGGTGACGCCGCCGGCCCGGGTGGACCGGGCGATGCCGAAATCCATGAGTTTGACGCATCCGGTGACATCCAGACTGATGTTGTCGGGTTTGACGTCACGGTGAATGAATCCCAGACGATGGATCTGCGAAAGCCCCTCGAACAGCTCCACCATGATCCGGCAGACGTCGAACAGCCGCAGCACCGGCTTGCCGCGGTTCAACTGGATGAGTTTGCGCAGCGTGCATCCGTCCACGTATTCCATGACGTAATACGGGACACGTGCGGTTTCGGGACCGACATCGTAGAGCGCGGGAATGTGGTGCGGCGAGCTGACGGTGGCCAGTACGCGCTCCTCGCGGGCGAAGCGCCGCAGGAACGATTCGTCGCCGCACAGGTCGGCGCGCAGCTGCTTGAGCGCCACCGAACGGTGGAACAGCCGCAGGTCGGTGGCCAGGTAGACGCGCCCCATGCCGCCCTCGCCGAGCAGCGATTCCAACCGGTAGCGGTTGTCCAGGATGAGGGCCGTGGCGCCGCCCGACGGCTCGGCCAGCGGCAGGGCCTGCTCGGGGATGTGGTAGGCGCTGGTCGTCTCGCGTGGATCGACGGTGGGTTGTTGCGCGGCGGGGGACTCCGGTGCGGGTTGTTGCGTGGCGGCAGTGGGTCGCTGCGTGGCGGCCGTGGCCTGTTGCGTGGCCGTGCCCATCACCTTGGTTCCGCCGGGCGCATCCTGCGTCGCGGCATCGGGGAATACGGCCGTCATGCCGTCCGAGGGCGCGGTGCCCGGCAGCGCGGCGGTTGCCCCGTCGCGCACCGCGGCCCCCAGCGCCATGGTGGGCTGGTCGTTCCCCGCGGCCCTGAACAGCTGGGTCGCGTCATCGTCGCCCTGCGCGGCGGGGCGGTTGGAAGCGGTCCGTGCCATAATCGTCTCCTTTGCTCGATGTGTGGCTAGAGAATCAACGATGTGTTCAGCAGCGCGTTCACCAGCGGCTTGGCGGCGTCGGGAATGGCCCAATAGATCGCGGGCGCGGCGGGCGAGCTGAACGTCAACACAATCAAACCGGTGATGCACAGTATCCACGCCACCGGTTTGGCCACGCGCCACCGCGCCAGCAGCCACAGCGCGCCGATCACCAGCGCGCCGGTGAACCACAATCCCATGTAATCGGGATCGTAGAGCACATCCTGAATCGTCACCCCGTTGCCGCCCAGGTCGGCACTGTTACGCAACGTCAACGTTCCGCCGGAAAAGCCGAACGCCGTCGACATGAACCGTCCCACGGCAATCGGAATATGCCACTCGACCAGTGTCACCGCCAACAGTATCGGGGAGACCCAGCCGTACCCGGACGGCTTGGGATCGCGGTCGGCCGGTTCGCGGAACGGCGTGAGTTGGGGGCCGCTTTCGCCCACGTACACCGTCAGACTCAGCAGTGCTAGACCGGCCACTATCGTCGAGGTCCACCGTTCCCACGATTCACCGGTGTCGTTGGCGTATACCGTGCCCAGCAGACCGATGAACAGGGCGGCCGAGCCCATCGCAACGGCGTTTTCATCCGTTCCCTGCCGGGCGGTTTTCGGCAGGATCAGCAGGCTCAACACCGTCATCATCAGCAGGATGGCGCCCACCGGGGAGCACAGGCCCTCCGCCATGTCACGAATCGTGTACTCGTCCAACCCGAACGGCAAGGTCTGGAACGCCGGCAGATCCGGCATCACGGCGGCGAGCAGCACGTACAGGATACACCCCAGGCACACGGCCGACGCCAGCGCCATCAGTAAGTAGGTGTTGCGGCGCTTTCTGACCGGTTCGGGAATCGGTGCTGACGTCTGATGCGCAGGCGCGGCGGTTGCGGGCGGCTTGGTTGCGCCCGACGATTTGGCAGCGGCCGACTGGGCGGCGGTCGCGGATGCGGGCGTGGCGGCCGGTTTGGTGTTGGCCGCCTTGCCTTTGGCGGTCTTCTTTCGCGGGGTTTTCCCCGGAACGGCTGTGGGCGCGGTTTTCGGTGCGGGAATCGGATCAGGGGTTGCCTTGCCGGTTGTCGTGTCGGAAGTCGTGACGGTTGCGCCGGCGTTGGTGTCGGCGGTTGTTTCGACGGCAGACTCGCCGGTCGGTTCGCCGTTCGCGCTGTCTTGCAGAAGCTGTTCGAGGAACGCGTCGAAATCCAGGTCATCCAGCTGGCTGCTGGCGGGGGAGTCGCCGGTAGCCGCGCCTGTGCCCTTGTCCGCGTCCGCGGCGCTCGCTGCCGACGCCGCCGCGTTCGTGACGGCCGACGCGGCCGTTTTCGGTTTGATCGCGGTTCGCGGCATGATGCGCGTCCCCGCCATCTGGTCGATCGCCTGCTCCAGGCCGGGGACGCTGTGCAGGTCGGCATACGCGTACACGTCGATTCGCGCGTCGGGATCATCGATCAGTGCACGTGCGGTCCACATCTCGGATGCGGTTTCGATACCGTTGCCAGTTATGCTGGTCGGTTCGGATGCCGCGCAATCGGACGGCTGGAAGCGCCGTATCGGCCAGCGCATGATGCTGGCCAGCGGCGCCGCCGGGCAGACGACGGTCGTCCGGTCCTGTTCCGTCATCAGGATGATGCACTGCGCGCCGCCTGGTGCCGACGGGCACAGGTCGCGTACGACAACGCCATCCTGCCGCATGGTCTGCCCGTCGACCACGAGCAGCGCCACGTCGCTGCCGGAAGCCGGAGTGGCGGCGCCGCAGCGGTTCCGCACCGGACGACCCGTGCAGAACGCCCAATACAGGTCGTCCATCGTCGGACGGACGGCGGGGTCGTCCTCCAGCGCGTCCTCCAGCGCGCGGATCGCGGTCTCGCTCCACACGCGGCGCAGCCGTTCGCGGTGACGGTCGCCGCGCACGCAACGGATGCTGGTGGGAAACCGCTCCTCGTCGGAGAACAGCCGCAGCACGACCAGCGCGGCCTTGTATACGTCGGAGGCCTGCGTCTGCAGCAACGACTTGGCCTGCGCGTAGCGGCGCTCGGACTCGGATTCGGCGTGTTCGGAGCGTTCCAGCCACGTGTCCGCCTCCGGCACGGTGAAGGTGGGCGAGGTGCCCTGCGGCATGCCGCCGGCCCGTCGCACATGCCGATAGGTGTCGACCTCGATGAACCCGACGTTCACCCGTTCCGACTGGCCGGATTCGGGCACGAACAGCATGATGTTGGAGAAACTGATGTCGCCGATGACGAATCCGAGCCCGTGCAGCATCGCGTAATAGGCCAGGATCTGCAGCGCGGCGCGGCGGCGACCTTCATCGGTCAGCCGGTTCAGGCCCGCCTCGTCGATCAGGTGGGTGGCGGACTCGTCCCTGATCCACATTTCCAGGCATTCCGCGCGGCCGGAATCCGGACCGCCGAGGAATCGCGCGTCGACCAGCCGTTCGACGACGCCGAGCGAACCGTCGGCCGCCTCCACCACCGCCAGCGGCCACGCCGCATGGGCGTCGACGTCCCGTTTGAGCTTGATGCCATGCGGCAGCGAACCCAGGTCATCGTAACTGGCGATGAGTTGTTCCAGACTGACGCGAATGGCGGTCCGCCGCTCCCGCAGCACGGCGGAGGGCGCGTACCGCTTGTAGACCAGACGATCGCAGCCCTTCACCCGCATGTCGGCCGGCAGGCGGTAGACGGTGGCCTGGCCGCCGTGGCCGACCTTGTCCAATCCCAGTCGAACGGGATCCGATTGGGACAGCTCCTCCACGGTCATGCCCATAGCAGCATCGCCGTTCGGTCATCATTCGACTGCCGCCTCAGGTACGAGACGACGCGCAGCAGCTCGTAGGGCGGCACGGGCCTGCGCAGGCGCTCCCACAGGTAACCGGCGATGGGCGAGTCCCCGTCGGCCATGTCGTCGCCGATGCCGTCGGTCGTCACCAGCACCGCCTGCGTCTCACGATGCAGCGTGCCGCGTGAGACGATCGGATACCCTTCGCCGGGTTGCGCCGGCAGCGGGGTGACCTCGCTGGACAGCAGACCGGCCTCATCCTCCGATTTGGTGGATCCCAGCGGTTGCAATCCGCGTTCGGTGTCGAGGACGAAGGCGTAGCCATCGCCGGCCAGGGTCGCGCGGACGAACTCGGGCTCGCTCGCCTCGGCGTCGACGACCAGCACCTCGGCCGTGGTGCCCAACAGCAGGGCGCACTCCTGGTCGTCAGGGTCGGCCTCGGCGTCGCGACCGAGCATCACACGGGCACGACGGCGCAGCATCGTGCGGACCTCCTCGGTCACGCTGCGCCAGTCGATGTCATCGAGCGGAACCTGCCGCGCCAACTGTCCGTGCACGGCCGTCATGGCCGCGCGGCATGCCACGGAGGCGCCGACATGGGAGAAGCGCGCCTCGGAGACGCCATCCGCCATGGCGGCGATCAGATACCGACCCTCCTGCGCGATGGCGGCGTAATCCTGGCGGGGACGGCCGAAATCCTCATGGCCGAGCCCGCGAATCGAGGCGAACGCCAGCGTGAGCCCGCTGCATTCCAAGGTGTCGAGCGCGAACGCGGGGCCGGCGGTGGACGCCTCCTGCACGGCAACCGGACGGCGTTCGGGCATGACGGAAGTGGCGCCCGGGCCGAGCGCGTCGACGCCGGCGCGCGTACCGTGGTCGACAGTCGTGATAACGGCGGGAGCGGGCGGCATGATCCAGTCGTCTTCGGACGGGATGGTGGGCTGCGCATCGATCGTCGGGAAGAGCAGTTGCGTGCCAGACTCTTCGGCGGGCTGCGGCTCGGGGGCGTCGATCTCTTCGACGGCGGTCCACGCATCGGCGGGTTCCTCGGCGGCTTGCGCAACGGTCGGCGGGGCGGGAGGCAGCGGGTTGGACAGGACCACGGTCGGCGCATCGATCTTCGCGGCATCCGCGCGGGCCCCGTCATCCCCGGGATCCGCACGGTCCTCATGATCCGCGCGCGGCGGAATCTCACTGCCGGCCGCCAGTTCGTTCAACGTCGGCACGGAGGACGGGGGAATGGCGGGCGGTGCGGCGTTGTCGGCGGACGGGGTGCCGTCATCGGCTGCGCTGTCGGACGCATCCCCGCCGGCGCCGACCGCGCGTTCGTCCGCGCCGGTATCGGTCGGCGGGTTCGCGGCGTCGCGTTTGTTCTGCACCCGCAGCGCGATGGCGATGATGATCGCGGGGATGATCACGGCCGCGACCAGCGCGACACCGATCGGCAGCAGTATGGCGAACACGGTCTCCCACACGGATGCGTCCTGCATGGTCGTCTCCTTCGCTTGGGGTTACAGCACGTCGTACTGGTCGTTGAAGTTCAGCACGTCGAAGTTCGCGCGCCAGCCGTCGTGATCCGTCTCGAAGAACGATTTGTTGTCTTGGCTGGACGAGTCGTTGCCATTCAGCTCGACGATGGTGGCGCACATCAGCTCGATGAGGTCAGTGATATCGCGGGCGACGTTCGCCGGGTCGCGGGCGAGCAGCACACGTCCGCGGCGGTTGCAGTACGGGGCGATGTGTTCGGCGCGGACGTTGCCGACGCCGAAGGTCACGAAATGAGGGGACAGGTCGTCGTCGCCGACCAACGCCTCCCAGGCGGCTTTGCGGTCGGCATCGGAATCATTGGGGCGGCCGTCGGTGATGAAGAAGACTACGGGGCGGTGGTAGCCGACGCTCAGCCCCTCGAGATGCTCGTGCTCGAACAGGCGCTGGCGCACCTGCTGGAGCTCGGAATGGATGAGTTTGAACGCCGCGCCGTAGTAGGTCAGTCCCTGCGGCTTGAAATCAACACTCTTGCCGGCGAGGTCGGAGAGTTTGCCGACCTCGCCCAACGGCAGCTGCACCTCGGCGCCGGAACTGAACGTGATCAGGCCGATGCGGGTCATGTCGTCGACGGTGGGGAAGTGTTTGCCGAGCTCCGCAAGTTGGGGGATGATGCCTTCGGCCACCTGAAGGGGATGGTTGCCGCTGTCGTCGGTCTCCATCGAACTGGAGACGTCGAGCGCGATGATGACGGGGGAGAATTCGATGTCGTAGTACTTGCGGGGCATGGCTCGTCCTTCCTGTCTCTTAGTACCAATGTATACCGTGGAAGTCCTTGGATATGACGGTCTGTCGGAGGAAGGAGACGGAAGAGCCGGGCGGATGCGGAATACGCCACCGCCGGGATATCGCGACGGGTCGGGTAGGGAAAAAGAAAACCCTCCGGGGTGGAATCCGGAGGGTCCTCGTGGAGCTGATGGTAATCGAAACCACGACCTCTTCGATGCGAACGAAGCGCTCTACCAACTGAGCTACAGCCCCGTGGATGTTGTCTTGCTCCGCAGGACAACATCGGCCACTATAGTGCGACCCCTGCCCAAATGCAAGTTCCGTGGCGCCGCTTTTTGGACTCTGATCCATCGTGACCGTGATCCATCCCCGAAAACCGCGGAATTCCGGGGTTTTTGAAAACGGGTTGACGTTGCAATGTGTCAGAGTCCGTAAACTGGGACCCCGAGGCGGGGACCCGGGATGGGGTGCCCGGGGATGGGACCCGGGGTGGCGGGGTTAGTTGGCGGCGGGACGCTTCTTGCCGAACTTGGCCTTGAGCAGGCCGACGATGGTCGGGATCAGGGAGATCACCAGAATGGCCACGATGACCAGCTCGAAGTTCTCCTGCACCACCGGGATGCCGCCGAAGAAATAGCCGAGCAGGGTGAACAGCGTGGACCAGCACAGGCCGCCCAGCACCGAGAACGGGGTGAACCGGGCCCAGCGCATGCCGGAGATGCCGGAGATGAACGGCATGAACGTGCGGATGAACGGGAAGAAACGTCCGAGGAACACGGCCAGCGGCCCCCACTTCTCGATCATCGCCTCGGTCTTGGCCAGACGTTCCGGGGTCAGGGCCTTGACCTTGCCGGATTCGATGATGCGTCGTCCGAAGAAATGACCGATGAAATAGTTGCACTGGTCGCCGATGATCGGCGCGCACCATACCACCGGCAGCAACGCCATCAACGGCAGCGCGGACTCTCCGGTCGCCGCGTCCGGAGCGGCGAAGAATCCGGCTGCGAACAGCAGCGAGTCGCCCGGCAGGAACGGGAAGAACACCACGCCCGTCTCGATGAAGACGATCAGGAAGATGAAGCCCAGCGTCGGCGCGACACCCATCGCGATCCAGCTGGCGATCGCCGCGCGCGGATCCTTGAGCAGCTCGACGATGAAATTGACGAAACCCATACCTTAGATATCCCTCTGTCTGTGGTCGGTATTGCGACACATTGGCCGGAACCAACCATACCGCCGTGCGCCAACAATGGGTGCGGCTTCGCGGGATGCCTTGGGGGCGGAACGCTCTTCTCCGGGCGGGAAACAAGGAAGGGCTTCCGCCCGTTGCCGGACGGAAGCCCCAAGGAAGGAGGAGGATGAAACGGGTTGTTGTGTCGGGCGTCCCGCTAGAGCGAGGCGCTGCTGTTGACGTAGGTGGGCTGTTCCTGCGCCTTGTTCGGGTCGGAGAACTTGTCGAACGCGCGCAGCAGCACGAGCGACTTCGCATAGGTGATCCAGGCGAATCCGAAGATGATCAACGCCGCCAGCACGAGGAAGATGATGGACGACAGCAGCCCGGCAAGAATTCACGCTTGAAGCGCTTGAGATATTCGCGATGCAGGTTGATGTCCTCATGGTCGTTGTATGCGAACACCGTGCTGTACAGCGCGGTGAGCGCCGGGCCGATGGTGACGACCGGGATGCAGGTGATGACGAACAGCACGTTCAGTGCCGTGTATCGGGTCAGCAACGTCATGAACCGCCAGAATGGGGCGGGCCCGGCCCGCCGGCGAGATCACCATGCTCGACGTCTTCCGCGCCGTCGATTCACTGGACGGCGGCCACCTGTTCGATTTCCACGCGAATCCCAACCCGGACTGCCCGGTCGGGGGCCATATCCACGAGGTGTTGGACGGTGAGCTGGCCGATGCCCAGGCGGCGTTAGAGCACCGCCTCGCGCAAGCCACCCTCGCCGATCTCCTGAGACGCCTGGATTAGCTCAGGCCGAACAACGCGCCGAAAGCACCGTGGGACGATTTCTTGAGCACTCGGATTGACCGCCGAATCACGCCGCTTGGTGCGGGGTACGCACGATGGTCGCGCTGTCTTGCGGTGTGGCGGGCGTGTGCGATGTCGCCAATATGCGTTTAGTTGCGAATCCGCAACTAAACGCATATTACAGGGTCATATCAGCGTACCCGCGTCCCCGGTGGAATGGTTCGGGTCGGACACCGTCGATATGCGGAACCTTATTCCTTGATTCGGTAGGCTGTGGACGGACCGTTGCCCACGCGGCGTAACCGGCCCTTTTCGACCATGGCGCGTAGCAATCTGGCGGCGGCCGCCTGGGACATGCCGGTGATTTGTTGGGCTTCGGCTCGGGTGACTACGCCGTGGTCGCGCACATACTTCCGTATCAGTGATTCGTGTTCGTCGGTGTGGCCGGAATGAGAGTCGATCCGCTTGGTTGGGGAGTGGGAATCTTGAACCCTTGTGCTTATGGCGGGATCCTCCTTTGTGGACGGGTTCGGGGCGAGGGCGGGGATGCTCAGATTGAAGGTGTGATCGGTGATGGAAAAAACCGGTTTTGCCGACATGTGTGCGTAAGCGTGGGTAATGCGGCGGATTCCGGTGCCATATGCTTCGACCAGGCGTAAACGATAGAATATGGAGGTGAGTTTGGGGTTGCGCTGGACGGAGATGCCGTTGAGCATGTCCTGCTTGGTTAATCCGGTCGGTAGTCCTCCGAGATTGACGAATTCAATATGATCGGGGAGGACGCTGATGAGACTTGGGGCAGAGATGCCGTAGTCGCGGTGGATGATGAGGTTAAGTAATGCCTCCCTCAATACGTCCGGCGGGAAATCGTACTCGTCCACTCGGCGCATATCGGGGCCGACGGCTGAGCGGACATGATTGTATTGGGACAGTAGAGACCTCACCTGTTCGAATTGTTGGGGTAGCGGGCCCGTGATTTCACTGCGCGACTGGAATGCCTCTTTGCCGATATCGGCGAATGCGGCCACTTTGATGGAGGCCATGCATTGGTCGGATAACAGCAGTGCGAGATTGGTGTACACGCCGTCGGGGGTCAGCAACCCCAGGGATTGGTGCTGATGCTCGCCGAAAGGTATGCCGGATGCATCGAAGAATGCCTTGGTGGCAATGAACGTGAGTTGTTGCTGGAAGCTGGGCATGTCTTCGTATGCAACGGGGGCGCTTTGCCGGAGCATATCGAGAATGGCGGTTTCCGTTGCGGGGATGGAGGCGGCTCCGGATCGAATGTACACGCCTGCCGGACGGGGGCCTTTGTCGGCCAGATAATAGGGTGGATGGGTGCCCCGCCTGACCTGCACGACGACGACCGGTAGTCCTTCCATGTGGTTGGTGGAGACCGAAATGAAGTTCAGGATATCGGGAAGAATCGCATTGGCGGCGGCTTGGGTCGCTTGCCGCATGCATTGATCGGGGTCCTTGACGCCTATGACCGTTCCGTCGTCATCCACGCCGATGTATATGGTGCCGCCATCGGTGTTGGCGAACGCGACGATGGATCGTTTGGCGCTGTCGCTCCAGGCGCGTTTGAATTCGGTGTGTTCATCTTCGGCGAGTTCCATAATCTTATCTTATCTTATCTTATCTTATCTTATCTGATCTGATCTGATCTGGATGGCGGGACGGCGCATCGACCGGTTGCGGGATACTGGATGGTATGGAAGACGTGCAGCACCTGACCAATGTGATGAACCCCAACGGCTCCGGTGACTCGGCCGCAGTCATGGACCATGCGACTGCCATAACCGGTACTGACGATTCCGCGGCGGACGCCGAAGATCCGAACGACGCGACGGGTATCGACGGGACTGACGCGACCAGTGCTGACGAGGTCACGGCGGATACCGCCGCCCCCGTGGCATCGCATGCGATCGCCATTCCCCGCGGCACCGTGGTGCTGGCCGCCACGCCGATCGGCAACGACGGCGACGCCTCCGCGCGACTCGTCGCATTGCTGGAACGCGCCGACATCGTCGCCGCCGAAGACACCAGACGTCTGTACGCGCTCGCGAACCGGCTCGGCGTGCGGGTCGGCGGCCGCGTCGTCGCCTACCATGACCACAACGAACGCGAGAAATCGGACGGCCTGCTCGATCAGGTGGAGGCGGGCGCCACCGTACTCGTCGTCTCCGACGCCGGCATGCCCACGATCAACGACCCCGGACTGGCGGTGGTGCGCCGCGCCATCGAACGGGGACTGCCGGTGACCTGCGCCCCCGGCCCCTCCGCCGTCCTGGACGCGCTCGCCCTGTCCGGACTGCCGACCGACCGGTTCTGCTACGAGGGGTTCCTGCCGCGCAAGCACGCGGAACGGATGCAGCATCTGCGCGCCCTGCGTGCGGAACGCCGCACGATGGTGTTCTACGAGACGCTGCACCGCATCGACGAGTCGATGGCCGACCTGCTGGAGGCGTTCGGCGCGGACCGTCCGATGGCGCTGTGCCGTGAACTGACCAAGGAATACGAGCAGGTGCGTCGCGGCACGATCGGCGAAATCCGGCAAAGCGTGGTTGATGACCCGCCGCGCGGCGAGATGGTGCTGGTGGTGGGCGGCGCCTCGGAGAGGGAGGCGCAGGCCGTGGCCCCGGCATCCCTGTCCGTCACGGATCTGGCGGTGCTGGCGGTGGATCGCGCGAGGGAGGACGGTCTGCGCATCAAGGACGCGATCATGCAGGTGATCGAGGAGCATCCGTTGGCGGACGGCACGCTGGCCAACCGCAAGGAGGTCTACGCGACCGTATTGGCGATGCGGCAGTAGCGGCGTTGGCGGCGTCGCCGCTACCGCGTGCGCTGCTCGAGGGAGTCGAGCAGGACGCTCAGTGATTCGCGGACGTGCGGCCCTCCCCGCTGGGAGACGTATTCCAGCAGTTCGGCGTCGGCGTGCGGATTGGCCACGATCCAACGGCGCAGGTCCGGCCGTTCCCGCGCGATGGCCCAGAGCACCGCATCGGGGGTGAGCGGGTCGCAGGCCATGGCCGGCGTAGGCTGGATGGGCGGGTCCGGCGGCGTGGCGTGGACGGCAGGTGTGCGGCGGACGCGACCGATGGTGATGGCGTTCAGCCGGCTGATGACGGAAACCGGCGTACGGCGGCGTCGCTGCGTGGACAGGAGATCGAGACGGTTGCGCATGGTGTTCTCCGATTGTTCTCCGATTGCGGACGGATGGTGGTGCGGGCGGGGACCGGAATCAGAAACAGGGGGCGATGTACTCGAAGAACGCCCGCGCGCGGGGCGCGTTGGGCCAGTAGCGGTTCTCGTCGAGGATGGCCAGGCATTCCTGCGGAGTGCACTGTTTGGAATCCATGAGGGCGCACACCATATCGTTGACCTCGCGGCGCGGTGTCTCGTCGGGAGGCAGCAGCGCCAGGTCGCAGGCGGTGCGGGCGGGCGTGGTCGTCTTGAGCCGCCCGATGGCGGCGATGTGCGCGTCCGGGGCCTTGCGGTTGAACACGCGGACCCGTCTGCCATGGACCGGGGCGCGGAAGTGCGAGGCGGAGATCACGTCGATGGTGTTGGGGAACGTGCCGCCGAGCCAGACCCACGCGGCGCTGACGGCGCATGCCACGGTGTTGTACGGTTTGAGCGCGGCGAGAATGGAGGCGCGGCCGAATAGGGTTTCGGCGTCCTCGGTCAGGTAGGCGCTGTCGTCATCGAGTTGGCGGACGGCGCCGAGCCCGGCGAGACGGTGCAGGCTCATCGGGCCGGGCAGGTCGTCGTCGTACAGCAGCGGCGACCGCGGCTCGTTGGTTGTGGTTTTGCTCATGATTGTGACCGTACGCGGCGGAGGGGGAGGGCGCCACCGGGCTTCGGGAAAAAGTGGATAAGTGGATAAGCCGATGTGGATGGAACGGATACGTGGACGGCGTGCGCGCAGTCGGGACGATGGTCGGGACGGCGGTGCCGCTGTGTCCGCGCTGGGCCTGATAATCGGGGCTATGACTCATGTACTGGTGAATGTTGCCTGGCCGTATGCGAACGGCCCCCGCCATATCGGCCATGTGGCCGGATTCGGCGTCCCCTCGGACGTGTATGCGCGCTATGAGCGCATGAAGGGCAATGACGTGCTGATGGTGTCCGGCACCGACGAGCACGGCACCCCGATCCTGGTGGAAGCGGAGAAGGAGGGGCTGAGCGCCCAGGAGCTGGCGAACCGGTACAATCGCGTGATCGCCAAGGACCTGTGCGACCTGGGCCTGAGCTACGACCTGTTCACCCGCACCACCACCGGCAACCACGAGCAGGTGGTGCAGGAGCTGTTCAAGCAGTGCCTGAAGAACGGCTACATCTATAAGGGCACCCAGAAGGTGGCGATCAGCCCCTCCACCGGGCGCACGCTGCCCGACCGGTACATCGAGGGCGAATGCCCGATCTGCCACACCGACGGTGCGCGCGGCGACCAGTGCGACGCCTGCGGCAACGAGCTGGATCCGGACGAGCTGATCAACCCGGTCTCGAAGATCAACGGCGAGACCCCGCGCTTCGAGGAGACCGAGCACTTCTTCCTGGACCTGCCGGCGCTCGCCGAGGCGAATCTGGCGTGGTTGAAGACCCGTACCGACTGGCGCACCAACGTCATCAACTTCTCGATCGGCCTGTTCAAGGAGGTCAAGCCCCGCGCCATCACGCGCGACATCGACTGGGGCATCCCGGTGCCGGTGGATGGCTGGATCGACAACCCGAACAAGCGCCTGTACGTGTGGTTCGACGCGGTGATCGGCTACCTGTCGGCCTCGATCGAATGGGCCCGCCGCTTCGGCGAGACCCCGGAGGACTGGCGCAAGTGGTGGTGTGACCCCTCCACGCCCGGCTACTACTTCATGGGCAAGGACAACATCACCTTCCACTCGCAGATCTGGCCCTCCGAGATGCTGGCCTACAACGGTGCCGGCTCCAAGGGCGGCGAGGCCGGCAAGCTCGGCCCGCTCAACATGCCCGAACAGGTGGTGGCCAGCGAGTTCATGACGATGGAGGGGCGCAAGTTCAGCTCCTCGCGCGGCATCGTGATCTACGTGAAGGATATCCTGGCGCGCTACCCCGTGGACGCCGTGCGCTACTACATCTCGGTGGCCGGTCCGGAGACCTCCGATGCTGATTTCACCTGGAGCGAGTTCGTGCGCCACAACAACGAGGAGCTGGCCGCCAGCTGGGGCAACCTGGTCAACCGCGTGGCCAACCTCATGCACAAGAACTTCGGCGAGATCCCTGCGCTGGACGAATCGAAGATGACCGACGAGGACCGCGCCCTGCTGGAGGAGACCCGGGCCGCGTTCGCCACGGTCGGCGATCTGATTGAACGCCACCGCCAGAAGAACGCGCTGACCGAGGCGATGCGCGTGGTCGGCGACATCAACAAGTACATCTCCGCCACCGAACCATGGAAGATCAAGGACGACCCGGCGCGTCTGGGCACCGTGCTGCATGTGGCCGCGCAGGCCGTCTCCGACGCGAACCACCTGCTGGCCCCATTCCTGCCGCACTCCGCGCAGAAGGTGTGGGAGGCGCTGGGCGGCACGGGCGTATTCTCGCCGCTGCCGCACATCGAGGAGGTCGAGGATCTGGACAAGCCGGGCTTCACCTACCCGATCATCACCGGTGACTACAAGCTCGGCGAGACGGTGCATCCGTGGGCCAGCGAGCCGATCGTGCCCGGCACCCCGGTGGCCAAGCCCGCGCCGATCTTCGCGAAGATTCCGAAGGAGGCCGTCGAGGAGGAGCTGGCGCGCTTCGAGTCCGAGCTGGCCGCCCGCCGTGAGGCCGAGGCCCAGCGCCTGGCCGCCGAAAAGGCCAAGCTCGCCGCCGAATAGGCTGGTGGCGACCGTCACCTTCTCAACGGTTGAGGCTTGTCGGCTACCGCAACCTACTCAACAGTTGAGAAGGTGGCGTTAAGCGCCGTGTTTGCGCCATCTTGTCAACAGTTGAGAAGTTGACGCCGGGTCTGCTCCGGTTGCCCACGGTGCAACGGGCGGCTGGTCGTCTCCGGTTGCCCATTGTGCAACGCGACCGGTCATCGCGACCGCATCGCCGGCGTGACAATAGTCAACAGTTGAGAAGGTGGCGTTGGGCCCTGCGTCCGCGCCACCTTTTCAACAGTTGAGTAAGGTGACGGTGGATCGCCTGGGGTTATCCGGCGGTTAGCCTGTTGAAAAGTGTGCGCCAACCACGTCGTTTGAGCCAGGGTTTCAACTGTTGGGAAAACGGCGAATCACACAGTGTCGTCGGCGTTGTCTGGCCCTCACATTCCCGCCACATTCCTCTCAGGGAGCTTTGAGGGAAACGCGGATTTTCCTCCAAGCAACGGGCGGTTATATGGATGTCGTCAGCAGTTACGGCTGGTGGCGAGGTTCCTGGCAGAACCCCATAACTGAACCCTTCTTCTCTCTTCTCTCTCACCCGGCGGCTCCCTCCGCCGGGTTTCTCTTTGTTTCAGTGGGATCCAACATAAACGCTACGCCGTTTGCGTGCAGCCGTATAGCTGCGATAGACCAATCTGCAAGAAATTAGTCTATATTCTAGTCTATGGGGGCTTATGATCAGGGATTTGTCGGAAATGCCAGCGCTTGTTCATTTCCTACTGGGGGATGTGGAAACCGAGGTTGTTGAATACAAGGAAGCAAAACGAAATTTTGATTTCGAGAAGCTGGGCAAATACTTTTCAGCGCTTAGCAACGAAGCGAATCTTCGCGGCGTGGAGTGCGGATGGCTTCTATTCGGGGTGACCAATAAGAGGGAGATATGCGGCACTGCTTATCGGCAGGAGCAACGACATCCGAGTGTCGGGCTTCGTAGCCTTAAACACGAAATCGCGGAGAACCTCAACAACGGTCTTACATTCGAAGAGATTGACGAGTTCGACGTAGACGGGAAACGTGTGGTGGCGTTTCAGATACCGCCGTGCGAGTTTGCCTCTCCGACAACGTGGCGCGGTATTCCGTGGTCGCGGGAGAATGAGTCGCTTGTGCAGATGCCCCGGTTCAAACTGGAGGCGATTTGGGGACAGTCGCGCCCCGACTGGTCGAAAAGGGTGTCATTCGAGGCGAATCTCGACGACCTCGATCCTGAGGCGATTCGATTCGCATGCGAGCGTTACGTTGACAAGTACGCCGTGAAGCAACCTGCCGTAAAGTCGCTTGACGAGGGGGAGATGCTTCGCAAGATGGGTTTCCTCGTCCACGGCCACATCACAAATGCTGCGATTGTGCTTCTTGGGCGCCCCGAGTCGACCGTCTTCCTCGGAGGGGCGGCCCCCAGAATCACGTGGACTCTTTACGCTTCCGATGGACGCGTGGAGACATATGAACATTTCGATCCGCCGTTCATCCTTCAGGTGGACAAGGTGCTGGGGAAAATCAGGAACGAGCGGTACCGCTATTTCGATAGTCGGGTCACGCTATTTCCTACCCTCGCCAACAAATACGACCCTGAGGTCATCCGTGAGCTGTTGCATAACGCCATCGCCCATCAGGACTACCGAAATTCAGGCAAGATCAACGTGTTGGAATACGAGGACCGCCTCGTGTTCAAGAATGAGGGTTCCTTCATTCCTGGAACCATTGAAAGGGCGCTGGAACCCGGCTATAAGCCGCCGTATTACCGGAATCGCCTGCTTGCGGGCGCGATGGTCGATACGGAGGATTGATCAGAACGCTATAGGTATCAGGAACGTTTACGAGATCCAGCGTGGCAGGATGCTGCCTTTGCCCACCTACGACCTTTCGGAACGAAATCGTGTCTCGGCCACCATTTATGGCAGGGTTCTTGACGAAGCGTATACGCGATTGCTCGCTGCGGAGCCGGAGATGGACCTTGAGACAGTCTTCATGCTTGACCTCGTTCAGAAGAGAAGTCCTATCACTCGGGAACAGGCGAGGGTTCTTCGCAGCAGGGGCCTTGTCGAGGGCCGCTATCCGAAGCTTACGCTCTCGTCGAAAGTCGCGGGGATTATCGGTACCCATGAGGAGTATGTGCGGCGGAAGGGGTTGGACGCGAGCATCTGCAAAGAGCTCATCATAAAGCTTCTGCGCACTCGTCCATGCACGCGGGCGGAAGTTGTTTCTGCCATATCGCACGCACTCCCGGAAGACATGAATGACGCACAGCGCAAGAAGCATGTGAGCTATCTGCTTCAGGAACTGCGCAAGGAGCACCGCATCAGGCCTGACGGCGCACGGGGGAACGCACGGTGGATGCTGGACGAATAGACTAAAGAAATAGACTAATAGTTTGCGTTTCTAGTCTGGTCGGTGGGCTCGTTGAGCTGTATGCGTGCATTTCCTTCGCTATTTGGAATTATGTCATCGAGGCGTATTCCCAGATTGGCGCGTGTCCTCAGTTGACTCTGGCGGGCAAACCGGCGGTATCGTGTTTCGTCTTTTCGATGGAGGGTGGGTTGAAGAAAGGTAAACGATGTACTATGGTGGTGGGCACAACAGTGGGATATCGCAGCGGATACCGGCCCGACGATGAGGATTGGGGAGCGATTCCCGCATGTGAAAGGAACCGTACATGCAGTATCGTAACGTCGGCAAGGCCGGCATCAAGGTCAGCGAGATCGCGCTGGGCAGCTGGATGACCCGGCTGGAGGACACGGCGGCCGTGGAGAACGCGGCGCAGATCGTACGCAAGGCATGGGAGGCCGGCGTCAACTTCTTCGACTGCGCCGACGCCTACTCCGGCGGCGACGCCGAGATCTTCCTCGGCCGCGTGCTTAAGGAGTATCCCCGTGACGAGGTCGTGGTGTCCAGCAAGGTGTTCTTCCCGACCGGCCCCGGTGCGAACCAGCACGGCCTGTCCCGCAAGCACATCCTGGCCAACTGCGAGCGGAGCCTGAAGAACCTCGGCATGGACTACATCGACTTGTACTACTGCCACCGCTTCGACCCGACCACCCCTATGGAGGAGACCCTGCAGGCGTTGAGCGATCTGGTGGATCAGGGCAAGATCCTGTATTACGGCGTCTCGGAGGAGTGGAGCGCCGCCCGCCTCGAGCGCGCCCAGCGCATCATCTCCGAGCGCGGCCTGCACCCGATGACGGTGGTCCAGCCGCAGTATCACATGCTGGACCGATATATCGAGCATGAGATCGTAGAGACCTGCGAACGCTACGGCATCGGCATCACGCCGTTCTCTCCGCTCGCACAAGGCCTGCTGACCGGCAAGTACCGCAAGGGCCAGCCGCTGCCCGCGGGCTCCCGTGCCACCTGGCAGGCCGACCGCCAGATCAACGACCTGCTCACCGACGGGAACCTGGACAAGGTCGAGGTGCTGCGCAAGGTGGCCGACGGGCTGGGCCTTGCGATGCCGGTGCTCGCGCTGGCATGGATTCTGCGCTTGCCGGTCATCAGCTCGGTGATTGTCGGCGCCAGCAAGCCCAGCCAGCTCGAGTCCAACCTGGCGGCCTCGGGCGTGGAGCTGCCGGCGGACGCACTCGCCGAGATCGACCGTATCCTCGGCTTCCATCGGTTCGAGCGCCATATCGGCTGACGATCGGGAGCGAACAAACGCGGTGTGGCCCAAACTCGTTTGGGCCACGCTTAGGTGGCCCTTGTGGTGCAGGGTGCCGGCGTTGGTGCGCCATATGGACCTGACAGGCGTCGGCAGCCACGAAAAAACCACATACATCCGCATAGGGCTAAGCAGCCGGAAAACGTTGCGATGACGCGGCAACACGCGGATGTGGTACATGGTTGCAGTCGTTGACGGTTGTTCTAGAATGAACCGCGTTTGCGAATCCGAACAGGGGGTTCGGCCGGGAGAAGAGCCGGTGACGGGACTACTCGAAACACGACGGACGTGAATCGTAGCGGCAGCGGAATCGCCGCACACAAAACCGAAACCGAAAACCAAGCAAACACAATCCAAGAGTCAGCCGGTGACCGTCGAACGGGACGGCGGCGTAGCCATGCGCACCGGGTCCTGCGCGGCCGTGTCCGTCCAACGGCACCGACGCGTCTCACGGATTGCCTACCTACCACAGGAGTGAGGGTTCCCATACCATGTATGTCGATCCGAACCGCAATCAGCAGGCCAGCAACTACCGCTGGATCCTGCCGTACTGCAAGCCCGACCTGCCGCGCGTGCTCGGCGCCGTGCTGCTGTTCATCGTCAACGACACGATGGCGCTGATCATCCCGCTAATCACAGGCGTGATCGTCGACCAGGTGATCACCGGCGGCCATGCCGACATGCTGACGCGACTGTGCTTGATCATGATCGTGTTCACGCTGATCCGCGTGGGCTCGCGCTACGGCTACCAGATGTTCATGGAGCGCTTCGGGCAGAACACGATCTTCCGCCTGGTCTCCGACCAGTACGAGAAGCTGCACCAGCTCGATTTCACCTACTTCAACCACACCCGCGTCGGCGACATCATGAGCCGCATGACCTCCGACACCGACGCGATGCGCCACTTCCTGTCCTGGACCACCTACAACATCCTCGACTGCATCGTGATGTTCATCGGCGCGATCTGCGTGATGTTCGCCATCGACTGGCGACTCGCCCTCGCCCTGGCCTGCGTGACCCCGTTCATCTGGCTGTTCGCCCGCCAGCTGTCCAGCCACGCGCGCCCGCTGTTCCTCGACATCCGCAACTCCCTGGCCTCGCTCAACTCGATGGTGGAGGAGAACATCGAAGGCAACCGCGTGGTCAAGGCCTTCGTGCGCGAGGACTTCGAAACGCAGAAGTTCGACGAGCACAACGAGGACTACATGCAGCGCAACATGGCGCAGGCCTACAACTCCCGCCGCTACCTGCCCTGGCTTGACGGCTGCTCGTTCTCCCTGCAGCTGATCACCCTGGTGTTCGGCGGCTGGCTCGTCATCAACGGGTACATGACCCTCGGCAACCTGGTGAGCTTCAACAGCTTCCTGTGGATGATCGACGGTCCCGTCCGCCAGTTCGGATGGCTGCTCAACGACGCCCAGCGTTTCAACGCCAGCTGCGTGAAGATCCGCCGCCTGCTCACCGCCAAGTCGCGCATCGTTGAGAAGCCCGACGCCGAGGAGACGGTCAAGCAGGCCGTGACCATCCAGAGCCAGGTGGGACAGCAGCGCGCCGCCGCCCCCGACCGCATCAGCGGCGAGATCCGCTTCGACCACGTCAGCTTCGCCTTCCCGGACGACCCGAACACGCCGATTCTCAAGGACCTCGACTTCTTCGTCCCCGCCGGCACCAAGCTCGGCATCCTCGGCGAGACCGGCGCCGGCAAGTCCACGCTCGTCAACCTCATCTCCCGGTTCTACGACCCGACCGTCGGACACGTCGTCATCGACGGCATCGACGCCCGCGACTGGCCGCTGACCACCCTGCGCTCGCAGGTGTGCGTCGTCGCGCAGGACACGTTCCTGTTCTCCGACACCATCGGCGGCAACATCGCCTTCGGCGCCGGCAGCAACCGCGATGAGAACTACATCCGCCGCATGGCCACCATCGCCGGCGCCGACGGATTCATCCGCTCGATGCCCGACGGCTACAACACCGTCGTCGGCGAACGCGGCGTCGGCCTGTCCGGCGGACAGAAGCAGCGCCTGTCGCTCGCCCGCGCGCTCGCGGACGACCCGGCCATCCTGATCATGGACGACACCACCAGCGCCGTGGACATGGAGACCGAGGCCGAAATCCAGCAGCACCTCAAGGACATGGGCGGCGCGAAGACCATCATCACCATCGCCCACCGCATCTCCTCGATCAAGGACGCCGACCTGATCCTGGTCCTCGAACACGGTCAGATCGTCGAACGCGGCGACCACGCCAGCCTGGTCAAGGCGCACGGCCGGTACTGGGAGATCTACAAGAAACAGCTCGGCATGCAGTCCGGGCGCTCGCAGGGATACGACGAGTAAGGAAGGAGGAACCGACCATGGCACAACGCAACACCTACCGTGAGGACGAGGCGCTCGAGGAGCAGATCAACTTCAAGGACATCCTGCGCATCGGCACCTATCTGAAGCCCTACAAGGCCGATGTCTTCCGCATCCTGGGCGTCGTGATCTTCATGAGCTGCATCTCGGTGTCCATCCCGTACATGACCAAGATCATGATCGACCAGATCATCCCCGCCGGCGACATGGCCAGCCTGCTGATGCTGGGCGGCGTGTTCGTGGTGGCGATCGTCGTGTTCGAGCTCTGCCTGCGGTACCGCACCGTGGCGATCACGCGCGTGGGCCAGCTGATGCTCAAGGACATGCGCCGCGACATCTTCACGCACATCCAGACCCTGCCGTTCAGCTACTTCGATTCGCGCCCGCACGGCAAGATCCTGATCCGCGTGGTCAACTATGTGAACACGCTGTCCGACACGCTCTCCAACGGTCTGATCAACGTGATCTCCGACGTGTTCACGTTCATCATCACGCTGGTGGTGATGTTCGCGATCGACTGGCGGCTCGCGCTGTTCAGCCTGGTGCTGTTCCCGGTGCTCATCATCTGGGTGCGCGTGCTGCAGTATTTCCAGCGCAAGGCCTACCAGAAGCTCTCCAACAAGCAGAGCAACCTGAACGCCTACATCCACGAGTCGATCGCCGGTGTCAAGACCACGCAGACCTTCGCGCAGGAGCAGGCCCAGTACAAGACCTTCCAGGAGCAGTACGCCGACCAGCGCCGCGCGTGGATGCACGCCGTGCACATCCAGTTCCTCATGTGGCCGGGCGTGCAGACGATCTCCGTGATGACCATCTCGTTCATCTACTATGTGGGCGTCATGGGCTTCGGCGGCGTGAACGTGACCACGGGCGTGCTCATCGCGTTCGTCGGCTACGCGAACAACTTCTGGAACCCGGTCATCAACATCGGCAACTTCTACAACCAGCTGATCACCTGCTCGGCGTACCTCGAGCGCATCTTCGAGACACTGGACGTGGTGCCGGAGATCCGCAACAAGGAGAACGCCTGCGACCTGCCGCAGATCCGCGGTCGCGTGGACTTCAACGACGTGGTGTTCCGCTACGAGGAGGGTGGCCGCAACATCCTGAACCTGGTGGACTTCCATGTGGAGCCGGGCAGGACGATCGCGCTGGTGGGCCCGACGGGCGCCGGCAAGACCACGATCATCAACCTGCTGTCCCGGTTCTACGACGTCTCCGAAGGCTCGGTGACGATCGACGGGTACGATGTGCGCGACGTGACGCTCGAATCGCTGCGCCGGCAGATGGGCGTCATGCTGCAGGACACGTTCATCTTCTCCGGCAACGTGCGCGAGAACATCCGCTACGGCAAGCTCGACGCCA